>Ga0074193_1000022_pt1 | contig 302394 bp, 272 predicted proteins | sample EPASupsiteHSE605_FD_64523 | JGI IMG/M metagenome (GOLD analysis project Ga0074193, IMG submission 64523) | Bioremediated contaminated groundwater from EPA Superfund site, New Mexico - Sample HSE6-05 | ecosystem: Environmental > Aquatic > Deep subsurface > Groundwater > Contaminated ... | reverse complement strand
ATCTCCCAGAATGCATCCGAAATTTCCCAGGTTTTGATGCGTGCCATTTCTGCCTCCGTTGCTTGGTTTCAACGGATATTAGCTGGAGGCGGAAAAATTGCGAGCAAATTATTTATAGATAAGCACTAAGTCGACCCTATCCCTTTTCAAGAAGGAGAAGAACCGTTCTTTAAATATCCATACGTGATATCAAGAGCCTCACGCATTGAAACCTGTGGCGACCATTGCAGTTTTTCTTTAGCTTTTCTGTTAGAGAAATGGTGCCCCTTCCACATGGCATCCACTTTATACGGAGTAAAAACCGTCGGCAAGTGCCCATGAGTTCTTGAGCTATACCAGACATTCAGTTTGGCCAGTTGCCGAAGCAATATGTATGGAATCCTGATCGAGAGTATTTTCCTTGTCTCTTTTTTGTAACGTGAAAGCATGTAACTACTTGAAGGCAGATTGTCATCGACTGCACAAAAAACTTCACCTTCGATTCCCGGCACCAACCCTGCTTTAATGATAAGGTCGGCACAATTTGCTTTATACGTCAACGGGAGCAAATTTTGCCCCCCCAGGTGAAGGAACATACCGAATAACGACAAACCGACACGGGAAGAGAGGATATTTACAGGAGGGCCAAACACCACCCCTGGCCTAATCACCACAAGAGGCAATCCTTTTTCATGATAAAACTGCCAAGCCAACTGCTCCTGCATGTGCTTGGAGAAAGAATATGGGTCTCGGGATTCAGGATGCTCTTCCATGGGTACAGATTCATCTATCACCTTATTCTTTGGCACGTGCGAGGCTGCAAAGACACCAAAAGAACTGCAAAGGACGAATCTCGATATTTTTTCTTCGACACAAACGTTAAATAAATTTTCTGACCCAACGACAGTATTGGCGACTTGAGCCGGAACACTCCCGGTCAAGGAAGCCGCAAGGTGAAGGACTATATCTACACCTTGTATCGCCTTTCGTAGTTCTGCCAAGTCATTGAAGCTTGCAGGGAAAATTTCTAACGAGGCAGGCAGGTCGTCACCAAAAAGGTCCTTGAAAACACGATCAGATGTACTAGGTCGAACCAGGCATCGAACTTGTTGTTGATATTGAGTTAGTAATAGCCGGACAACCTCTTTTCCCAAAAAGCCAGCCCCACCCGTGACCAAAATCATCTGCTACCTCTTAAGGAGCCTTTATCATCATTTGCTTTGCATTCACTGATAATCGCATCCATAACAGCGGTCACGCGCAAAGCTTCAGTCATGGGAATCGGCATCTTCTGTTGTCCTTCAACCGCAGCGTAAAACTGCCTGAAAAGTTCCTTCATGCCTTCGAAATAATGCAATTTTGCGGTGAGTAGTTGTTTGCAATTATAATACATTTCACGCCAGGCCTCCTTGGCATCCCGCGCTGCCCACTGTACCTTTGCAAAAGGCCCAGGCATATTTGAGCCAGCAGTCGTGCGTAAGGTCCGAGAGTCAAGGCTGGCCACGGCAGCACAGCGAGTCCCGTACGCATGGATGAATGTCTGAATCGGACGGGAGCGACAGGAAAACACCAAATTCGCCGTTACAGTTCCAGAGACAAGCATGGCACGCACTTCATCAAAAAAAAGATCTCTGGAATCATGATACAACTCGTCTCGAAACCGATAGCCCACAGCCTTAACCTTAATATCCGCTTTGGGCATCAAACCAAGAAGAAGAGATATCGGATGAGAGATATTGTTCTGGGCCACCCCTCCAGGTAATTTGTGGAGCCAGTGATGCGGATCACCCATAAATATAGAACCGAATGGTCCTTTAAGATTGTATCCCATTGCTGTATCCAAATGTGAGATTTCCCCTAGTTGCCCTCCTCGGTACATTGAAATCAATCGCTGATGAGAAGAGTCAAAGACATAATTATGCCCAGCACAAACCAGACGTCCGGCTTTTTCTGCTATTTTGACAAGTTCTTCGGCCTCGGGAAAATTAACTGTAAACGGTTTCTCCATATAGACATGCGTACCATTCTCTAAACAAATCTTTGCAATAGGGAGATGGCTTGCTGGAGGGGTAGTTATGTGAACAACATTCGGTTTTGTTTCTTTAAGCATGGAATGGATATCAGTGTAGCAGCCGGAAATATTAAAACGGATAGCTGCCTGTTTTGCCATGAACTGGTTTAGGTCACAAACGGCAACAATCTCAACACACGGTATTTTCGACGCTTCCTGAATATGCGCATCTGCAATTTGCCCACAACCAATAATAGCTATTTTCATTGAAAATGATAATCCAAATAAAAAGATGGTTAAATATCATCACGGGTAAATGATAATTTATCACATACGTTAGTTGATCGTGAAGGAATTATTTAAAAGTGATCTTGTTCAAAACATCAGCCAACTGCCCGGTAAGAGATTTTCTTGAAAATTGGGATACATATTTTCCTCGCACAGAAACAATTTGATCAATTGATGAAACGATTTTAATTACTTGATTCTTTATATCACTAAGATCTCCTGGATGAGCAAAGGTTACATTATCGTATTGTTCAGAAAGAAGCCTCTTGGTTTCCCCCTCAGGGACAATAGCAAAAATATGCTTCCCCGTTGCCATATATTCGAAAGTTTTAGCTACTATAATTTTTTCAGCGCCGGGGAAATCGCTAATCACAAGCAGTAAAATTGATGCTTGGATCATAGTTTTAACAATTTCTTCATGCTGAACAAAGCCGTTGAGTTCAACTAAATTTCCTAAATTTTGTTGTTTTAAATGATCAAGCTCAGAATCGACAATTCTTCCATAAAGCTGGATACGAAAACGATTAAATAGTCCATGATCAATTGCATCTATTTCTTTCAAGGCTGAGAAAAAAAATTTCAGCGAAGAACCATTCCAGGCAGTTCCTGCATACAGAATGATATTCTTTTCATCGTTGATGGCAGATTTGGGCATTTCTTTGAGCTGAAAGTCAGATTCATCGTATCCATTTGTAATAACAAAACATTTACTTGAAGGCAGGTTATATTTAAATACAAGAGAATCTATATAGCTTTTTGTTGCGGCCGTAACTATCGCACATTTTGATACAACATATTTTTCGAAGACACGATCAAGGTGCCTAGCAACTCTGTTTTTAGCAGAATTTTCCCATTGTTCTCTCGAGAAGTTCCATTCGTCTCGAAAATCAGCGACTACCGGTATCTTAAAAAGAGATCCTATTGCCACTACCGGAATAAAGGATGAAAAAGGCGGTGCGGTGACAAAAATACACTGAGGTTTTTCGCTTCGGATCACGCTTATCAATTTACAAATGAGGCCGGGCCACCAAAGAATCTGAATATCAGGCAATAGCAGTCCTGAAAAAATCTTTTTCATCAAAGGCTTGAAATTCAATCCAGAGGAATCCTTGGTTTCAGAATAATTCTTTTTTTGAGCATAAGAAGGCTCAAAGGTTATGGTACGAAGAATCTTAACACCCTCTGGAATATCCTGAAGCAATGCTACATCAACGAGCGGAGCAGAAGGATTAGCGACTGTCAGCACGATCGGCTCCCAATCAAAATGCCGCAGATATTTCACAAATTTGGTTGCTCGCTGAACACCAACCCCACCAACAGGAGGGAATGCATAAGAGACGATGACGACTTTATTCATTGAAAAAACCGACCTCGCTAGATGATTTAAAACGAATAATTTTGGCCGGAACACCACCAACCACTGCATCATCAGGAACGGATTTAACCACTACCGCATTTGCACCAACGGTTACATTGCTTCCAAGAGTAATAGCACCTAATATTTTTGCGCCGGAGCCGATAAAAATATTATTCCCCAACACTGGACAACCTCTCTTTTCCTCACCAATAACCACACCACTCTCCAAAAAAATATTATCGCCCCCCCTTACCTTACCGTTAATAACGACACCAACGCTATGAAGTATGACAAAGTTATTTCCGAAGAGTGCATTACGCCCCACAACGGCGCCACAAATAATAGAATTTAATTTACAAAAAATCGCAGCAAAGGGCTTAGATAGAAAGAATTTATTGCAATATGCCATACTTCTATAAAGTAACATGCTCAGAGAGGCGTCGCTTATAAATGCTCGTATCACCTGCTGCGGTTTATTGCCCCCATAAAGCCACCGGGCTTTTGCTTTATAGTCTTCAATAATAATCATGTTAAATATCTTGATAATTTTTGCGAATATTCTGCCCAAGTCCCTATGTCTTCTGCATTGTCAGCAAAACACTCGGCTTGCACCGCAGCGACCAAGGCATTAGCGAGCTTAATTGAATCCTTAGGGGGAACAAGGTAAAGGTTTCTGTGATTATTTTGCAACTCAGGAATCCCGCCGACATCCGTTGCAACAATCTTGGCGTTGCAACACAAAGCTTCAATAATAACGTTAGGCAACCCCTCGCTATAACTTGGCAAGCAAACCACATCTGCTGCGTTCATCATTGCGGCCACTTTAGATAGTTCACAATTACCAATCAACGAAACAAATTTTTTTATTCCAAGCATCTCTATTTTTTTGATTATTTCCGGCTCATACTTACCTGAACCAGCAATAACCAACCTTGGATGATTTAAAAAATTATTTTCTAAAATATAATTAAAAGCATGTAAAAGCTCATCAATTCCTTTTGTTTTAAGCAAATTACCTACAAATAAAATAATGCTTTCTTCATTCAAATAATTATATTTTTGTCTTGATTTATATTTATCTATTTTACAGAAAATATTTTTATTAACGCCATTATACAACACTCCAATCTTACCCGGGTCTGCACCTATGGATATGAGCTTATCTTTCAACGCATGGCTTACGCAAATCACAGACCTTGCGGTATTGATTGTATCAACAGTCTTTTTTGCAAGAAGACTACCTTCTTTTAATCTATTCGCGTCAGTTCCTATGGCATTAACAACTGCAGGGACACCATACCTTTCTGCTATTTTACAGGCACACCATCCATCGGGATATAACCATGAAGAAAAAACAATATCAAAACTCCTCTCCTGCCATAATTTGTTAATTAATGATTTAATAGAAAAAAAATAAAACCATCCATAATAACTCTGTAGAAACCGAGGAAGATACCAAAAGGTTGGATGATAAACCTGTATGGTTTCGACTACAGTTCTGAACGGAATTGATTTTTTAATTTTCAGATGCCAGGCTATTGGATTTACGACGCTAATTTCAAAATAATCCTGAAGTGCGTATAAAATTTGGAAATTGTAGGTGGCGTTCGCCTGAGTAAGCCTATTCGGAAAAATTGTTGATATGAAGAGAAGGCGTTTTTTCAATTTATTCTCCTCAATACCTGCTTGTAACACTCCTCGTATTCTCTTGCAGACCTATGGATACTAAATTTCTTTAACACTCTACCCCTACCTGCCATTCCCATATTTTTCCTTAACTCTTCACTATTCATTAATAGCAGTATGTTCTCAGCAAGCACCTCGGGATGTTCCGGTGGCACCAACAATCCCGTTTCTCCATGAATGACCACTTCTGGATTACCTCCCACACGAGTAGCAACCACAGGAAGTTCACACGCCATAGCCTCCAAAAGGGTAATTGACATCCCTTCGCTCAAGGAAGAGAGAACAAAAATATCGAGGCAATTAAGCAGGTCGCCTATATCATACCTGGGACCCATGAAAATGATTTTATCTTGAAGGTCTATTTGTTTTGCTAGCGCTGTCAAATTATCCTTTTCTGGGCCATCACCGATGACCAAGAGTAAAAAATCTTTATACAAGCTCGCAACTATCTGACATGCCAGAAATAACGTCCGATGGTCCTTGACGGAAACTAATCGTGCCACGATCCCCAGAACGATAGTTACAGGCGCAATTTCTTCTGGAATGAGACTCGATCTACTGAGCGCACGATGACAAAAAGTATTGGTATCGATGCCATTAAAAATGGTTTGAACCTTAACAGAAGGGACTTTAATTTTTTCTATATATAAATTTGATATGTCCTGCGAGACGCCGATAATTTTTCTAGACAAGAGACTTGATAATCTTTCTAACAGGTTTTTTTTCTTATTGTTTGATTCATGTATTCCGTGCCTAGTGTGAACGATCGGGATGCCACTTAATAATCCTGCGAAAACTGCATAAAAATGAGCCCCTTCATTGTGAGAATGGATAATATCTATATCATATTTGTTTACGATATATCGTATTTGACCAATGCAACTGACTTGGACACCAGGGTGCTTTTCCAGTGAATGAACAGGAATATCATTAACAGATTCACCAAGTTCACCAAGCCATTCCAAACATAAAATATGCCCATTTACCGAGCCTGAACTTTTTCGTATTAGGTCGATGACAAATGTTTCCATCCCACCAATTTTAAGGCTATTTACAACATGCAAAACGTTTATCTTTTCTACATTCATCCTGTACCATTTCGTATTATTGCTTACCATGCTTGACCACATGGTAAATTTTTAATATTTCATTTTTACCTACCAGAAAAATCATAAAGAAAAAAGTTATAGCTCCAGTCAATATTGACGTTACCAGTCCAAATCTTTCCACCAAATACAGAGACAGCCCCATAACGATGGTTGGAACAATCAATATTTTAACAATATTAATTATCCCTGACAGTTCGAAATGCTTAATTGATATATATATAAACATTACAAACCCTATCGACTCTGTAATAAATGTAGTAACTGCTGCCCCATCAACTCCATAAATTGGAATAATTGCAATATTGAGCATGATCTTAATCACCAGCGATAATAGTATTATTTTCAGACAAATATTTTGCAATCTTATGGCCCCGATCGCATAATTTAGCTGCAAAGAAAAAAACATAAAAGGGACTGAAGCTATCAGTATTTTAAATACAAAAGAAGATGAAGCGTACGCATTGCCATATATCATCAATATAATTTCATCAGCCAGTATCCACCCACCAACCGCAGTAGGGATTGCGATAATTAATATCCCGCCAAGAGACTTTGACAAAATATTACAAGCCTCTGATCTCTCATTCCAATACAACTGAGCAATTGCCGGGAAGCTTGCAGTGGCTACAGCATCTGCAATAAAACCAAGCCTATAAAAGAGATTGGCGCTGGCATTATAAATTCCGACCGATTGCATATCAAGGAGCTTTGATATAATGAAAACATCAACGCGAGCATATAGGGTTGACGCCATACCTATAACCATAAAACTCAAACCACCTTTTACATTCGTCCATATAAAAAAATAATTGAGCTGTAATTTTGGCCATAGAAAACGATTATGGTAGAGCACTACATTAAAAATCAAACCAATAAAAGCTCCCGCCACATAAATCCAACTGACAGCAACGAGCCCATATCCATAAAAAAGGACTACAACCGATGTTATGCCAGTAAACAGCCTTACGGATATATCTCTAAAGGCCACCTTGCCCATTTCTTCATAGGCCTGAAAAATATCGCTAATAATGCGAGAGAGCTGCTCGAACATTGCTGCCAATGCGGCAATGACCACAATGGCAATCGTTTTCGAATCATACCTTGAAAGTATGGCGGCTAAAGGAATGGCCGCGGTCATCAAAAATATTAAAAAAAGCCGGGCAGGAATTATTTTACCCAAATATTCATTCGACTGATCCCTGTCCCTGGCCACTTCGCGAATGGTAAGCGTACGCAATCCCAAATCACCCAGGAAAGAGAAAAAAACTGAAAAAGTAAAGGCTAGAGAGAATACCCCATAATCGAATTTCCCCAATTTTCTAGCGATATAACCTACAACAAAGACTGAAAGAAGGTTTACGATAACCTGCTGAAGGCCTAAAATTATAGAATTCCGTGCAACCCGACGAATTCGCGACACGTTACATTTTCCTTGTAGTTTCAAGCCTGATGGGCGAAATCATTACAACAGTACCTTGATAAAAATATTGATAAACACAACACCTGTTATTGTGAGTATCATGATTTCTTTTAATGTTTTTCTATTCGGCAGGGCATGAACACCGGCTGGATCATATAGGCCGATAAGCATAACGATTATACCTATTAACATATACGGGACAAGGATATACGATCTGCTTAAAAAGAACATAGCCGTCATGATGGCTATCAGGCTTGCTGCCATTGATGCAAGAAGGGCCACATCTTCAATGTGTAGAGTTTCCCGTAATTCTCCCCAAATGTAAGATTTAACTTTCGCTAACGGCACCCAGAAGAGGCCGGTAAAAAAAAATAGCCCGAAAAAACCCAATTCCGCCATAACCAAGACAAATGAATTATGTGCGGTTAACTCATTAATTTCGATAAACATGTCCATGCCAACTCCAAAAACAGGACTTGTCTTGAACATCTGAAAACCAGAATACCAAGCCTCAATCCTTCCGTAAGCTGAACTTTCCCCTGCTGACATCGCCCCCATTCTGCTCGGCCCCAAGAGTAATAGGCATACCCCCAAGAATCCGCCCAACATCAAACCCGTCTTGTTTCGATAACGAAGTACAAAATAGGAAAGAATTGCGACAATAAGCGCAAGCATGCCACCGCGTGAGTTCGTGTAAAATATACCCAGAATCAACAATCCCCCCGCAGCTGAAGAGATTATTTTGCTTTGCTTGAATCTGGCTATTAAAAAAGGTATCGGTATAACAAACAACAGGGCAAGATCATTGGGATCGGAAAAAGGCCCTAGCCATTTAATGCGAACCAGAACTAACTGTTCTCCTTCAACCGAATAATTCTGCAAAAGGGGCTTAATTCCAAAATACGAAACACCGTTGTAGTATTCAAGGCAACCCTCCACCGCGATAAAACAGCATGAAATAACGATGAGATAGAATAAGAAAACCACATGCTTTCTGGAAGAAAGCGAATGGGTAACTAAAAAATAACCTAAAAAGACAGGGAGAAATTTTTCAAATGAAGAAAGAGTGCCTCCAAAATACATATGGCTCATGTGAGAAAAAAGGATGGCCACAAAAAAGCCAACCATAAATATATCGCTTTCACACCACTTAGCTTGACCATTGATCAATGCAAAAAAAACACTCAATAACCCAATTACACCGCAAATTAATAAGATGGACGTGCCATACAATGAGGGAAGAAACTCAAACGGTCGTATGAGATATAGTGCAACAAAAAGACAACTTAGAAAAAACCTCATTCTTTGACCTGATTCTTATCCCAGTTTTACGATTTCAAGGAGTTGGTTGTTTGGTAGTTAAATGGACGTTACTCTTTTTTTAGTTTTTTTACTTCATGCAAAAGTAAATGATCTCGAAGAACTGATGCATATTTTCCACATCCATCTTCCGCCGCGATAACAATATTGGCCATCTCTCTTGCGCTCAGATAGTGCAAGGACAAGTTATTTACCTCGGCGATCTCTTCCAAGCTGGAAAATAACTGCTCAAAACCACCCTCATTGAAGAGCATACTCATTACCGGTTCTTGAGTTCCGTGGTTGTAAAGGCGGACGAAAGCTATATTTTCTAACCCAACCACACTTATTCTTTTGTTAAACCAAAAATCAGCCCTTTCCTTCGTGGGCAAATTATTGGCCTGTAATCCGCCATTTTCAATTTTCCAATTAAAAAGGCCTCCGTTACGCCTGAGCCCTAGTGGCCCCTGTATCATGAGTAGCCCCTTCGACTTCACCCCCAAAGTGGCATTTTCTCCCCAATCATGAGACTTAGGCTTACAAGGGTTGTCTATCGCATAGTAAATACTGTTCACTTTTCTTGTTTGCGTGTCGCTTGGGGCTGAGGGCATAGTAAAATCGGCATAACAGCCAGTTTCCTGTAAAATCGTAATTTCGTCGTTGACACCGCACCATTTTCCGTCTGGCCTGGAATTATCCAGCGCCCAGTTGCCATGGATGAAACCATAATTGATTTCTCCAGTTATCCTGTTCACTGGAAGCTGGCCATGCACCTCATGCAGCCGTTTCTTATAGTCGAGCAGGGTTAGGCGTGTATTTTCAGATGTGTCGTTGTGGTGATGCAGATGCACCTCAACCTCTCCCCAACCAGCCCGGCACAACTCTGCCAAAATATCAAGATCCTGCTTTTTGTATTCTTCTTCCGGATAAAAGAACGAATATTTTAAAATTTCCCCGTCAGAATCCTTATATTTCCCCGCAACTTTAGGGTATTCTGTAACCCAAGTATCCAACCGTTGCCGAGCTTGTTTGCCTGAAGCATTTTGCCAATAGGGTTCAAAATGATCGCAAATGCTAAAAAAGAGGTGTTCCACCCTTCTTTTTTGGACCAACAGGCTCAACTCTCGCTGAAAGTAATGTGGCAACCAATTGAGCGTATTAAACAACTTCGTAAAAACATTCATCGTTGCGCATGTGAAAACACGGGCCGCCGAAGCCATCCACCATGTTTTTTGAAGTAATAGAGAAGGCCAAAAAAATGGCTCATTGAGACTTTTGAAAACGGCTTCCGGTGCGATATTTGCTGGGTATGGTGTTGTACAATGAGGAAAGGAAAATAGATAATTTGCAACCCTGCCTGATTTACTCTTAAACAGTAATCAATATCTTCAGGCGAATAAAAGATTGCCTCGTCGAGGTAACCAACATGTTCCAGCAAAGACTTCCGAAAAAACCAGCACGCTGAAATAGCAGTGTCGACAGTGGTCGTCTCTATAAATGGAAAATTTCCATAAAAATCACTTTTAGTTATATTTTTCCCAAAAAGAATACCCGGTATCTTTTTGATTTTATCAAAAAAAGTAGGGAATTTTTTTACAGAATGTTGAACCATATCTCCAGGGAGCAATAATTGCGGCACACAAATTCCGACCTTTTCATCTTCAATTAATTTAAGGATATCTCGTATGCAGCCTGAGTTGAATTCTGTATCAGAATCTAAAATACAACAGCACCTTCCTTGCGCCTTGTGCAATCCTAAGTTTCTTGGATATGTCGTCCCCAAGTTACTTTCAAGAGAGAATAAAAATAATTTTTCTCTATAAGTTTCACTGTATTTTGTTACTCTTTTGGCAGTACCGTCATCAGACCCATTATCAATTATTATAATTTCCCATGAAATATGCTCAATATCACATTGATTAATGAACGATTCAAGACATCGACTTATATATTTTTCAGAATTCCAAGTTAAAATAATAAATGACAAATCAATCATCACCATTGTCCACGCATAAATATCGGAATTAATCCTTCACCGGATGATTTTAAAAAAATCGATTGAGCCTTTTGCAAAATGAAAAGAGCCTGTCGCAGAAAGGTTTGACGCACTATAATTACCGGGCAGCATTGATTTTCACGAACACCTTTGGCAGCCGGAGTTACCCCTATTCAAAACTCTTTAGGGGCCCTGAGCCATCGTTGGGTCGATTGTTGAGGGCTCAACGCGCCTTCATTCTTCTTTTTTTCCCTTATCATTTCCCATAAGCCGCCATAAACAGCTTGCGGAGGTTGAAACAGGCGCAGATCAGCGACCATTCCGACTGCACGGCCTCAAATCCACGGCGGAGAAAACCCCGGCAGCCCAGAGCACTTTTGATTTGCCCAAAGACTGGCTCCACCGTCTGACTGCGGAGTTTGTAAACCGCCCGCCCAGCTTTGGTCCGCAGCTTGCGCGTCATCCGTTGTTTAGGGGTGATATCATCGGGAATCCGTCCCTGGGGCGATCCTTCTACCCGCTGTGCCTGCGCTTCATGCAACCGACTCGCCGTGGCGATGAACAACTCAGGCCCTGCCTGTTCCAACTGCGCCACATCAAGCTGATTTCTCCCGCTGGTCGAAATGACACAGCATGCGGACGTTCATTGTGCAAGAAACTCAACTCCACCTTTTCACTTGATTTTAGAAAGGAATTTACTCACAAGAACGAGGAGTGCCAATCCAAAAACAAAGGTAAAAAGCCCGGAAAAATCATGCAGGAAACCTTGAGCCACCTTTTCTCCGTAGATGCTGGCAAGACCGGCGGTGGCCGTGAGGCGGACGATATTGGCAAAGATGGCAACCGGGGCGGCCGCGAAAAAAAGCAGCCATTTCTTCCAGGAGGGAAAATCACTGAACCAGGCAAGGGCAGCGCCAAGGGCGAACATGGTGGTCAGCGAGCGAAGACCCGAGCAGGCATCGACAACCTCCAAAGTTGTTTGGGCAAGATGCAGGACATTGCCTTCGCGGAATATCGGGATACCGATCAACCGGACAACATTTTCCGTTACCGCGCTGGAAAAAAGCTGCATGGGAAAGGCGATCTTGTTCCAGATGATAGCGGGAAGCGGGACCATGAACAGGAGGTAGGCAAGCGGCAACAACACTTTTTTCGTGATGGCGGTGCCCAGAAGAAAAAGGGTCATTCCCAGCAGCACAAGGATGAGGGAGGTTCTTTGGAGAAAATATTCCGTTCCAACCCTGGCTATATATAACTGCCCAAGCCCGGCTAACAGGAAAAACAAACCCCAGTTGGCCGGCCGCAGGGAAATCCTCCGCAATTGGTCCTTCATGGCGTAGACCATGTAGCCGCTGATCAACGGAATAAAAAAGCCGTGGGAATAGTTGTCGTTGGTCGACCAGTCTTTGGCCATTAACACCAGCACCGGAAAATACAACCCGATCAAGGCCGCCAACACAACGAGAAGACAGGCCACATTGGCCTGTTGCAGACGAGATGTGTTTGGGAATGAATGCATATTTTTATTCCAGATCGTTTGCAAGTGAACGTATATTTGCTTGAATACTGTGCCTTTTGCAAAAAAGAAAAAATACAGCGTACGTCTCGATCCTATCTCGCAAGATCGAGTAACTTATTTTTTCATTTCGAGCGCTAGCGAGAAATCTCAGGGCTAAAACAAGAGATTTCTCCCTCCGGTCGAAATGACAGGATCCTAATTCGTTCTTTTTGCAAAAGGCTTAAATGATAAAATTTACCGTTCGCCCCGCTCGCATCTCACGAGACAGAGGCAATTTATGTTGTCATTTCAAGAGATAGCGAGAAATCTCGGCATTCAGGGCGATGAGATTTCTCCCGCTGGTCGAAATGACAGGGCATGCAGACGTTCATTGTGCGAAAGGCCCGGCCTTTTTATTAGCAACGCAGATTCAATTTTTTAGTCATTTCGAGCGTAGCGAGAAATCTCTCTCGTTGAGGCGGGAGATTTCTCCCTTTGGTCGAAATGACACGGGTTGCATGCGTTCGTTGCGCAAGAGGCTCTAGGCGCTCTTGCGAACCTTAATCAAAGGCGCATTATCTCCCAGGAAGAAAATTATCCAGTTCTGGGAGGACAAGCCCGGCAAAATGCTGCAACGTCTTTTCTGCCTGCTGAATATCTCCACCGGGAGCAGAAGCCATCAGGCGGACAAAGGTGCCGTCACGACGCTTCATGATGATCGCGTCCAACACCTGATAAATCTTTTCCCAATATTCGGAATAAATAATCCGCCCTCGGTTCTGATACCAATAGTACACTACCTGATATTCGTTGCGGTTGCGGATGATCATCGCGCTGACTGTCACCGGCCCACGTCCATCCGTGGGGAGGATTTCCACAGTTTTCACCGCATCAATTCCCCAACCGCCGCCGGGAATGCAGTTCTTCGGAGAATGATACCCTCCGCCGGTGCCGACGGACTCATAAAATGCCGCGTAAAAATTGAGCCCTTGCCCGGCCGGGTTTGCATAGTTGTATTCGATGTAATCGTCCACTCCGAGCATTTTGATCACTGCCTCGGTGGACGCGCGACTGGATAACGCTTTATAGTCGGCCAACGTTGTTGGAAACTTGGCCAGCGACTGTTTGATCGGCGTCCGAACTGTGCCTGAAACTCCCTGCAAAAGAAAATAGGTGCCACCTAAAAGCAGAAGCACCAGAAGCACACGGTACAGCGAAATCTTATTTCCAGCGGAATAGCGGGCGCCAATCATACCAATTTCCATTGTTCAGCTTCATGCCTCTGTGAGCAGGACGAAAAAACACGATGTAGCATCGTACATGCCGTGAACTGTGGGGTCAAAACAAATAAGCGCTTTCCGGGGTTCCCTTCCATTGCCCCCCGCAATCGTCTCTCCCGGCCTACCTTGACTTCACCCGATAGAGCGTGTTTAATTCAATCATCGAGTCTTTTCCAAAATGGCGAGTTCAAGAATTAGTTTTTTAACAACGAAGCCTTTTGCAAAATGAAAAGATTGTTTGTTTTGATCCGATTTGGAATAGAGTGAAATGTTTTTTCGTGTCATTTCGAACGGTAGCGAGAAATCTCGTCTATTGAGACATGAGATTTCTCCCTTTGGTCGAAATGCATTGCAAATGACATAAAAAGCCTCTGGTCTTTTTTGCAACAGGCTCCATTACCATTTTTCCCCCTTCCCTGCTTCGATACCCCATGCCGACATTCTTCAATAAATACTATCCGGTGCGCAAGATTTTCTTTTTTCTTGGTGAAGGCCTGCTGATATTTGCCAGCGTACTGAGCATACTCATTGTGTTCTCGAGCTGGAACATATTCCTTATCGACCCATCGGAGTACATCTTCAGGTCATTGACCGTGACCCTGGTCTTTCAGCTCTCGCTCTATTTTTATGATTTGTACGATCTGCGCAAGCCGGGCACCACCACGGATACCTTCATCCGGATGATGCAGGCCTTCGGCGTTGGCTGCATTATCCTGGCGATACTCTATACCCTTTTGCCTTCCATGATCATCTCCACTTCCATCTTCTGGGGCTGCTATCTCATTATCTGCGTCAGCCTGCTCGCCTGGCGATCACTGTATTACCTGATATTGGAAAGGAAATGGCTTTCCAAGGAGATTATTCTGGTCGGCACCGGCGAAACAGCCGCCAAAATAGCCACGGAGATCAAAAACAATCGGGAATCCGGTTTTACCATCAGCGCCGTGATCGGAACCACACCTCCGGCCTTCGCCCACGAAGGTATGTTTGTTGTGCCGAGCCTTGCCGATATCGCCGGGAATCCCCGCCTGCAGCACATCGAACGGATTGTTGTCGCCCTAGACGATCGGCGGGGAACCATGCCTGTTGCGGAGTTGCTGAGCAACAAAGTCCGGGGAAGGTTGATTGAGGACGGCATCACCTTTTACGAGGCGATCACCGGAAAAATCCTCGTCGAAAAGGTTAACCCGGCCTGGCTGATTTTTTCGGAAGGTTTCGACTGCGGCCGCATGACCTACCTGATCAAGCGCATCCTTGATCTTTCCCTCGCCTTGTTCGGCCTGGTGCTCAGCCTGCCGGTTTCATTGATCACGGCGCTGCTGATCAAGCTGGAGTCGCCCGGCCCGGTGTTGTACAGGCAGGACCGTGTAGGGGAACGGGGCGAGGTCTTTTCGATCATCAAATTTCGCAGCATGGCCCAGGATGCGGAAAAGGATGGCGCGGTCTGGGCCAGTCAGAACGATAACCGGACGACCCGGATCGGCGGGTTTATCAGAAAGGTGCGCATTGATGAAATTCCCCAGATGTGGAATGTCATCCGGGGGCAGATGAGCTTTGTCGGGCCGCGCCCGGAACGCCCTGTTTTCGTCGAGCAGTTAGCGCAAAAATTGCCCTATTACTCCCTGCGGCACTCGGCCAAGCCCGGCATTACCGGCTGGGCTCAGGTCTGTTATCCGTACGGCGCGTCGGAAGAAGATGCCTTGCGTAAGCTGGAATATGATTTGTATTACATCAAACACCAATCCATCTTCATCGACCTGCTGGTCATCTTCCGGACCATCAAGACGGTGCTTTTCCAGAAAGGGTCACGATAACCATTACCCTCGTGGCCACCTTTGTTTCGCCGGGACGAAGGCGACAAGCCCTTAGTGCCCTCTTCCGTTCCCGTAATACGTATACCCCAGCGCCCGTATTTTCTGCGGTTCATAGACATTGCGCAAATCGACGAAAACCGGCGCACGCATTGTCTCCTTGAGTCTTTTGAAATCCATGGCCCGGTACTGATTCCACTCGGTGAGAAGAATGACTGCATCGGCGCCATTGAATACATCATACGGGTTTCCGACGTAGTCGATCGCGGCAGGCAATACTTTCGCCGCTTCACGCATACTTTGCGGATCATGCGCCCGAATAATCGCACCCCGTTCAATTAAGGCCGGCAGGATGGTCAGGGCCGGCGCATCGCGCATATCGTCGGTTTCCGGCTTAAAGGCGAGCCCGAGCACCCCGATGGTCTTGCCCGTTTCACTGCCGCCCAAGGCATCCCGAATCTTCTTCACCATCCGCGCCTTCTGGGCTGCATTGACCTCCACCGCCGCTTCGACGATGCGGGCGCTCACGCCGTGCTCCTGCACTGTGCGCAGCAGGGCGACCGTGTCCTTGGGGAAGCAGGAACCGCCGTAGCCCGGCCCGGGATGAAGAAACTTTTTACCGATTCGGCCATCAAGCCCGATACCCTTGGCCAGGGCGATCGCATCAGCGCCAACTGCCTCGCAGATGTTGGCCATCTCATTGATGAAACTGATTTTCACCGCCAGAAAGGCGTTGGCTGCATACTTGATCAGTTCAGCGGTTTCGATACTGGTGACCACAATGGGTGTCTCGATGAGGTAGAGCGAGTTGTAGATCTCGCGCAGAACCGTGGCGGTCTTCTCGTTTTCCACACCGATAACCACGCGATCCGGCCGCATGAAATCATTGATCGCCGCCCCTTCCCGCAAAAACTCGGGGTTCGATGCCATATCGAAATCAGCGGCTGGATTGGTCTCCCGGATAACGCGGGCAACCTGGCGGGCGGTTCCCACCGGCACAGTGCTTTTATCGATCACCACGGTGTACGCGGTAAGATGCGGGGCCAAGTCGCGGGCGGCTTCGTAGATATAGCTCAGATCGGCATAGCCGTCACCACGCCGGCTCGATGGCGTCCCCACTGCAATAAACACAGCCTCCGCCCCCGACACGGCCTCGCCGAGGTCGGTGGTGAAGTGAAGCCGGCCACCGGTCATGTTCTTGGCCACCAGATCGGCCAGCCCAGACTCGTAGATGGGTATCTGTCCCTGGCAGAGTGCGGCAATTTTGGCCGCATCCTTGTCCACACACACAACCTCATGGCCGAATTCGGAGAAACACGCCCCGCTCACAAGGCCGACATAACCGGTTCCAATGACAGCGATTTTCATGAATAATACTCCTGATACCAGGTAACGAATCGTTGCAAGCCAACCTCAATCGGCGTGGATGGCCGGAATCCGACATCCGTCACCAGTTCGTCGATATTGGCGTAGGTTTCCTGGACATCGCCATCCTGCATGGGCAGGAAATTTTTCACGGCCTTTCTGCCAAGACAATTTTCCAGTACCTCGATAAAATACATCAGTTTTTCCTGTTGGTTGTTACCGATATTGTAGATGCGATAAGGCGCCCAGCTGGTGGCGCTGTCGGGCTGGCTGGTATCCCACGCCGGGTCGGGAACAGGCGGCTTGGCGATCACCCGAACGACGCCCTCGACAATATCATCGATATAGGTAAAATCCCGGGCCATATTGCCGTTGTTGAAAATGTTGATCGGCTCGCCCGCCAGAATCGCCTTGGTGAAGAGAAAATAGGCCATATCCGGCCGACCCCAGGGACCATAAACCGTAAAGAAGCGGAGGCCGGTCGCCGGCACACCGTAGAGATGGCTGTAGGCATGGGCCATCATCTCGTTGGCTTTTTTGGTGGCCGCATAGAGTGAGACCGGGTGGTCCACATTGTCGTGGACCGAAAACGGCATCCGGGTATTGCCGCCGTAGACGGAACTGGATGAAGCGAAAACCAGATGACCGACCCCGCTATGGCGGCATCCCTCAAGGATGTTGACAAACCCCAGGAGGTTGGAATCGGCATAGGCGTGGGGATTGGTCAGGGAGTAGCGGACCCCGGCCTGGGCAGCCAGATTGACCACCGCATCAAACCGGTGGCTGGCAAACAGCCGCTCCATGCCCGCACGGTCGGCAATATCGAGTTCCTGAAAGGTGAACGCGGGTAAATCAAGCCACTGCAGCCGCGCCCTCTTCAGTCCGGGATCGTAATAGTCATTGAGATTGTCGATACCGACGACTTCCCACCCCTGCTCAAGCAATTTCCTGGACAGGAATGAGCCGATAAAACCGGCCGCGCCGGTCACCAATATTTTTTTCATTGCCGGAATATCTCCTGCGGATACTGTTGGTTGCTGGTTTCGTGCAAAGGAAAAATGTGCTGTTTTATCATTCCGAACGGAGCTGGAACTAGAGAGAATTATTACGAGATTTCTCCTCGCTGCATTCGTCGAAAAGACAGGAATGGAGCTCCCTTTATCCCTGTGTACTCTCCTCTGTCATCCCGAACGCATGTGAGGGATCTCCCTGTACTATGAAACTCTTCCAGGCTGATCCTTTAGATGACAAAATAGAGAGCTTTCCCTTTTTACGAGTGCATCCTGTTTAAAAACCGAGATTTCTCGCTAAGCGAGATATGTCGATAAAATAAACCACCCCAGTTTTCTCACAAGAAAAAATGGAATTTCGACAGGTTACAGAAGGATCCGCCCATGCATTCCTGCACGGCTGACATGAGGAGAACGCAGTACTCGAAGCAACTTGACAAGATCCGAAGGTTTTGTTTTGGCCAATCACCAGCGCCATAACTCACTGGTGGCGCTCAAGGTAAACAGTACCTGATGTTCAGTGTACTGATCGCTGGCCAAATCTCCGTCGGATACATAATAGGTATATCTCAACCCTGCCTTGTACCATCGGGCAAAGGCATAGGAGCAGCCGATGCCCGCCTCGTAGATATCCGTGTCATAGCTGACATCGCCGGTACTGCTTACGGTGACAACCCCGTCACTGGCCACAGTCAGGTACTCGCCCTGCGGTTCCAGATTGGACTGCCAGGTGTAACGGCCGAACAGGTCAAAGGACAAGGCTTCGGTATAACGGTAGAAGAAGGTGGCTTCAGCGTTGTAGGTGTCGGTCAAACCGTTGTCACCGGTACTGCCGGTGAAATTTTGGGCCTCATAGAGCTTGCTGAACGAAAGCGTATACGCGGCATGCTCATAGGCTTTGTTGAAGGTGAGATAGGCGTTATATCCCCAGGTGCCGTCCAGCCCGTCCGTTTTGACATAGGAAGGTCCCGCGCCCAGTGCCAGTCGTGTCCGGGAATCAAAGGCATGATCCCAACCCGCGGACCACTGATGCGACTGACTGCCCGGACGGGTGTCGTCATCGTATTGGGTCTCGTCAAACCAGTATTTCAGCGGAAAAAAATCATTGGCACTGCGAACGTAATCAACCCCGAAAGTGGTGCCGTACTGGTCCAGGTCCGGTGTCCGGGCTGAAGACCCGACCAGGGCGGGCGAACGCTCGTCGTATAAGCCGCGCGTATAATTGAGCCCCAGGCTTGACCGCCAATTTGCCGTGAATCCCTGGGAAAAATCGGTGAAAAAGGCGTGTTTGTCGTAGTCTTCATCACCAGCGACGCGCTCTTCGTTGCGCAGAACGGCATAACTATAGCCCCCGCCGACCCGGCTATTTTGAGCCAGGGTATAGTTTGTCCGCACGGTGGCAGTATTGGTCCAATATCGTTGTCCGTTCAGATCCCTGGACAAGGCATCCGTCCTGTCCACCGGGTTAGACTGTCCGCCGGCGGCGCCGGTGCCGACGACATTCGTTTGGCCGGCTGTAACCGCTTGCGAATCATCGGAACGAACATAGCTGTCAGCCACGGAAACAGACCAATATTGCGAAAGCCACCGCTCTCCCTGGAGGTTGAGCTGATGGTCGACCTCGGTGTCCTCGGGGACAAAATCATAGTTGAGGGTGGGGCTGTAGTGCAGGCTCAGGGTGTCGCGGACATCTCCCGAGACGATCAGCACTTCCGGACGAATCCCGATTTTTTGATGGTCGCCCTCATCGGAAGAAACCCCGCCGTTGTCGTGGGTATACGACCGTTCCCGGATATCAACCACGGTGCCGGCGGTGCCGGTAACCGTGGTTTGCCGGGCAGAGGACTGCGTTGCCCCCATGCCAAGAGACACGAGCAGACTCACAACCGTCAGGCGTGCAACAGGATACATCATCTGCATGGCAGCCTCGCCGTTAATGAACAACGACTACATCACCGGGTTCAAGCTGGATGTTCTTTTCGGTGTTTTTCCCTTTCACAAAGTCATCGTAGTCAAATTGAAAACGCTGCGTCGGCTGCACCGGTTTCTCTTGCCCTTTTTTCGGGATCAACTCGTTTTCCTGACGGATGACCGTGACCTCGGAGTTGGCCCATTCGTTCAAGCCACCAGCCCTGGCAATCGCCTTGACGATAGTGATGGGATAATCAAGATGGAACAGACCCGGTCCCTTGACCTGGCCCATGACTGTATATTGCCTGCTGTTGCTTTGCACCACGGAGGTAATGACATTGGGCTCGGTAAACACAGAACTGTACAATTTTTTCAAATACTCGGCCAGTTGGGGCAAGGTCATGCCGACAACATACACATCGCCGATATGGCGAAGCGAAATGCGTCCATCTGTGCCAACTTCCGCTCCAGTCCCCCGGCCGCGGATGAAATCCTGTCCCTCCGGGCTCGCCGCCCCTGGCGCTACCGATCCCTGAGAAACATTGCCTGGCCCCAGGGCCATGGAACCTTCACCGTACACCTCGACATACAAAATATCCCGGTATCCGATGATATATTCCCGATCCTTCTGGGAGAGACCTTTACCGCCCAGGACCTCTTGCCGATACTGCTCCTTGACTTCATCCTTTACGGCCGCACTACTGCCTGATTCAGCCGCCCAACACGACCACGCCATTAAAAGACAACCCACGACCACTGAAAGACAACCCACGACCACTGCCCACACACTTCTTGTTGTGATGCTGGAATACCTTTTCATGCCCCTCTCCTTTTCATTCAGCAGGATGAACTTATTGATTTTCTTATGCTAACGCCCTCGCGCGGGCAGGTCAAAACAAAAAGATGTATTTTTCATTTTTTCCTGAATTTTGGGAAAATTTTGTGATCCGCACGCATCATTCAGTGCCTTGCCCGAACATCGGACCTCATACAGGACCATTCCCGCGGCACACGGTCCATCGTTTTTTTATTCCTTGCTTTCCCCACATTGCTGTATAAAGAATGATGAAAAGTTCACTGTATCATCAATCCATTCTATCAAAGGAATCCTTATGGAATCGATGCGCCCCTCAATATCTTTCATGATTTTCCCGGTGCTTTTCTGCCTCCTGTTCATTTCCGGGTGTTCGAGCGAAAATAACAAGGAAGAACATTACAAAAAAGCCATGGTTTACGTGCAGGAGCACAAGGAGAAAGAGGCTGTCATCGAACTCCGCAACGCTGTTCAGATTGATCCGAAATATGCCGAAGCCCGCTATCAGCTCGGCCTTTTGTACTTGAAAAACGGTGAGGCGCGCCAAGCCTTTGAAGAGCTGCAACGGGCCGCAACCCTTGACCCGAAGAATTTTGATGCCAAAATCAAGACGGCTGAATTCTACCTTCTGTCCAAGAAAAAAGACGACGCGCGCAAGAATATCGAGGAAGTGCTTGCACAAGATGCGGGCAACAAGGATGCGCTGGCCTTGCTGGCCAATCTGGAACTGATCGACGGGAAGCATGACGCCGCACTGGCCGCCATCGATAAAGCGATTGCAGCGTCACCCAGCGAAGACCGCTTGTACTCTATCAAGGCCCGGGTGCTGAACGCAAAGCAGCAATACCCCGCTGCGGAAAGCGCTTTATTGAAAGCCCTTGAACTTGATGCAAAACAATTGTCCAACCACGCCGCGCTGGCCGGCTTTTATATGGAAAGAAAAGAACCCGGCAAGGCAAAAGGCGTCCTGGAAAAAATGGCGGCAGCCTTTCCCGATTCGCCCCAGCCGTATCTGCAGATGGCCTCCATCGATCTGATGGAAAACAATACGGATGCCGCCGAACAACACTTGAATCAGGCGCTCAAAGTTGATCCGAAAGACAGCAAGCTCAAAGCGGCCATTGCTGATTTTTATGCTAAAAAGGGTAAATTCGACCAGGCGGAGCAACTGTACAAGGACGCCATTCAAAGTGCCGAAAAACCAGAGGATTACGAAGCCCAGCTCGCCAACTTCTACTTTGATTCCGGCAAATTCGATCTGGCCAAGGCAGAGCTGGAAAAAGTGAAAAAAAAGAATGACAAGAATGCCACCGCCACCCTGGTTAAAGTTAAATTTCTGGTGGCGGAAGGGAAAAATCAGGAAGCCCTCGACCTGGTGAGCGGTTTGATCCGTGACTATCCCAAGTGGGGAGAACTCTTTTTTGTCAAGGCGCTGGCTCATAGCAACCTCAAAGATTTCAAGCTGGCCAAGGAATCCCTAATGGAGGCTATCAAGTTCAACCCCGGTTTCAGCAAGGCCCACTCCTTGTTGGCCCTGCTCTTCCTGCAAGAGGGAGAATTTGAGTCCGCCAAAAAAGAAGCCGCCACCGCCCTGAAAATCAATCCCCGGGATTTCCAGGCGGCCCTTACCCTGGCCAAAGGAGTCCTCTTCTCCAAGGAATATGAAACCGCGGAAAAAATGTTCACCGAACTCCATGCCAAGATGCCGGATAACGTGGAGGTGCTCGGCAGTCTCGGCCTCACCTACATGGCCATGAAACAAGAGGCTAAGGCGAAACAGACCTTTGAAAAATTGCTCACCCAGCAACCCGACAATGCCAAAGCCTTCACCTTCCTCCTCCAGCTCGCGCAAAAGGGAGGAGCAAAACCGGAAGAGCTGATCAAGATGACCCAGACCCAGATCAGCAAGGCCCCGAAAAGCGGCGGACTCCAGATTCTGCTGGCGAACCTGCACCTGAGCATCAATCAACCGGACAAAGCCCTTGAAATCTACCAGAAGGCGCAGGATCTTGATCCGGAGAACCCGCAACCCTATGCCATGAGCGCCCTGATTCTGACCAAACAGGGCAAGACCGACCAGGCTATTGCCGAGTATCAGGATCTCCTGGCCAAACAGCCCAAGGCCATCGGCGCCTACATGGGCCTGGGCAGCATCTATGAACAGACCGGTAAAACTGATCTGGCCAAGGAGGCCTACTCCAAAATCCTGGCGATTAAACCCGATTTCGCCCCAGCGGCCAACAATCTGGCCTGGATGATTGCCGAGAGCAAGGATCCGGATCTGGGAGAAGCCCTGCGCCTGGCCATGACCGCCAAGCAGCAGCAGCCCGACGACGCGCACATCATCGACACCCTGGGATGGGTGCATTACAAACGCGGCTCATTCAGCCTGGCCCGCAATGAATTTACCCAGGCGGTGCTCAAACAGGAAGAGATGCCCATTCTCCGCTATCATCTCGCCCTGGCCCTTTACGGCGAAGGCAAGAAGCAGGAGGCGATCAAGGAACTTGAAAAGGCGTTGTCACAAAACAAGCCTTTCGAGGAAAAGGACGAGGCCGCCGCCACTCTTGAGAAATGGCGGCGTGAGCAATGATGCACTCGTAAAAAGGGAAAACTCTCAGTTTTGTCATTTCGAGCGTAGCGAGAAATCTCTAGAATTATTATGAGATTTCTCCTCGCTGTGCTCGTTGAAATGACAGGAATTGACTTTTCACGAAACCATCACAACAACAGGAAAGCAACACACTGGACGCACATGGACACTTCCGAAAACCCGTTCCGGGAAGTTATCCTCAGTACCGGGAAAATCCAGGACAGAGTACAGGAACTGGGCCGGCAAATCACCCGGGACTACCAGGGCAATGCCCTGGTGCTCCTGGGCGTGCTGAACGGTGCCTTTATTTTTGCCGCAGATCTCTGCCGGGCCATTGATCTTGATCTGGAAATCGATTTCATCCGGGTGGCCAGTTACGGTACATCCACCGTTTCGTCGGGAACCATCCGTCTACTCAAGGAACCGGGCATCGATCTGGCTGGCAAGGACGTGCTTCTGGTAGAAGACATTGTCGACACCGGTACCACCATGGCCTGGCTGCAAGATCATTTCCGGCACAGTCCGGCCCGTTCGGTGCGCATCTGCTCGCTTATCGACAAAAAGGAACGGAGGCTCGTCCCGGTCGACGTCGACTACATCGGTTTTGCGCTCGACCGGGGATTTCTCGTCGGCTACGGCCTGGACTGCGCAGAGAAATATCGTAACCTTCCGGCCATTTACTCGCTCGAATAGAACCTATCCGGTCTGCATGCCCGCAGGCAGGCCAGACCTGTTTTCAACCCGCTCGAATGGAGACTGTTATGCGAAAAAAAAATTTTGCGGTGATCCTCTCCGGTTGTGGTCATCAGGATGGCGCCGAAATCCATGAGGCGACCCTCACCCTCTGGGCCATTCATAAAAACGGGGCAGACTTCCAGTGCTATGCGCCCGACATCAAGCAACACCATGTGCTCAACCATCTTACCGGCCAGGAAATGAACGAGAAGCGCAACGTGCTGATCGAATCGGCCCGGATAGCCCGGGGGAAAATTGCCTCGCTCGCCACCTTCGCCCCTGATTCGGTCGATGGCCTGGTCATCCCCGGCGGCTTCGGCGCGGCCAAGAATTTGAGCAGTTACGCCTTTGACGGCGCCAAGTGCACGGTGAACAGCGATGTCGTCGCGGCCATCAAAGCTGTCCACGCCGCCGGCAAACCGATCGGCGCCCTGTGTATCGCCCCGGTCATCCTGGCCAAGGTGCTGGGCAATGTCACCCTGACCATCGGTCAGGATCAGGGCACCGCCGATCATCTTGCCGCCATGGGAGCGCGGCATCAGCCGACCATGCCGGGTGAAATCGCTATCGACCGGGAGCGTAAAATCGTCAGCACCCCCTGTTACATGCTCAATTCCCGTGTGGACCAGATCGCCGAAGGGGCCGACAACCTGATCCGGGCGATGCTGGAGCTGATGGACTGATCTTCCGGGCCACCAGCCATCGTGCATCTCCTCTCTCCACGACACCCCTGAACGGGGAGACGCTTTTGCGTCCTCCCCTTCTTGACTGTACCAGCCACCGGTTTATCGTTTAGCTCAATGCACCGGCAGGCCGTTGAACGCCGCCGGTCATCCCGACAGCAACAACCGAGAGGAACCTTCCATGAACACCATGAAAACCTTCATGCTCATGGCGGCGCTCACCGCCCTGTTCATGATTGCCGGTCAAGCGATGGCCGGCCAGCAGGGCATGATGATCGCCCTGATTATGGCCCTTGGCCTCAACTTCTTTGCCTACTGGAATTCGGATAAGATGGCGCTGGCCATGAACCACGCCCGTGAAGTATCGGTGGCGGAGGCGCCGGATCTCCATGCCCTGGTGGCCGGACTGGCGGGACGGGCCGGTCTCCCTACACCCAAGGTCTACGTGGTGGACAACCCGACGCCCAACGCCTTTGCCACCGGCCGCGATCCCGAGCATGCGGCAGTGGCGGTCACCACCGGTATCCTTCAGGTGCTGGATCGGCATGAACTGGAAGGGGTGATCGCCCATGAGCTGGCGCACATTAAAAACCGGGACATTCTGATCGGTTCGATTGCCGCAGTCATGGCGGGCGCAATCTCCTACCTGGCCACCATGGCCCAATGGGGCATGCTGTTCGGCGGCGGCCGCAGCGACGAAGAAGGAGGCAGCAACCCTGTGGTGATGATCGTCACCATGCTGGTTGCGCCGCTGGCCGCTTCCCTTATTCAAATGGCCATTTCCCGGGGCCGCGAATACATGGCCGATGCCACCGGCGCGGCAATCTGCGGCCATCCGAAATCTCTGGCCAGCGCCCTCAACAAGTTGGCCAACTTCAACGCCCAGCGGCCAATGGATATCAACCCTGCCTCGGCGCAGATGTACATCGTCAACCCGCTCAAGGGCGGCTCCATCGCCGGTCTTTTTTCGACCCATCCGCCCATGGAGGAACGCATCCGCCGCCTGCTGTCGATGTAATGGACTTCCTGCAGAACGGCCCGGCGCAACCCTTTTTATAACCGGTTGACCATGGTGGCAAAGGCCGTGGCATCCAGGCAGCCCTGCCCCAGCATCATGCCGCTGAGTCCCGGAAGCCGCCACACCCCCGCCCCGTTAGCGACCGTCACCCCACCCCCATACAACACCGGCCGGCTGTCGGTTCTCCTGGCGATCTGCGGCAATAGGGCGAGGATTTCCGCCTCGCTCCTCGCAATCTCCAACGTGCCTGGCGTATCCGGTGTATAGGCCCAGATCAGCCGGCCCAATTCCTCAGCAGCCATGGCGGCGGCCTGCGGTGTCAACAGGTCCCGGTCAAAACAAACGATGGGTTGCAGGTCTTCCGCCAGCGACTCATAGACCTGCCGGGCCACATCCTGCACGGTTTCATGGAAATAGCGCCGCCGCTCCCGATGGCCGATCAAGGTGTATCGCGTCAATCCGCGCAGCCAGGCAGCCGGAATGGATCCGGTATAACTGCCCTGCGGATAGGAAGAAACGCCCTGAGCGGCCAGGCTCACCCCGGCCAGCTGTTTCATCCGCTCGGCAACCCGCTCCAGGCAGAGGAACGGGACCGCGACAATCACTTCCAGATCGTTACGCGGCTGATAGGCGCCCGCAAAGGCATCACACCACTGCATCGCCCTTTCCGGCGAAAGTTGCGCCTTCCAATTGGCCAGCACCATTTTTTTCATACGCACACCTCCAGATCAATAAAGCCATACAAGCGGGAGAACGTCAGGGACCGGTGCCACGGCCATCCTTGCGCAGACTTTCCTTTCCAAGCTGGCGCACCTGGGGGGTGGTCTGCCTCGTTTCAGGAACCGGCCCCCGTTCCTCTTGCGGAAACAGGGTAACCAAAGCGCCGATAACGGCAAGCATGAGCACGATGAGCGCCAGGGCCACGGCAAGAATCCGGAGCGCGGACAACCGCTTTTTCTCAGCGTTCGCCATGGCCGCACACCGCCTTAATTTTCCCGGGTGGCAAGCAGAGCAGCGAGCAGGGAACGGACCTGCTGCTCATCGGCGCCCGCGATCACCACGGTTTTGCTGCGGCTCTGCTGACCGCTTTTGATAACCAGAGCGGATTTGGGCAGGTGAAAAAGTTTGGCCAGATAGGCAATGACCGCCTTGTTGGCCTTGCCGTCAACCGGCGGCGTGGTCAGGCGGAGCTTGAGCATGTCTCCCTGCAACCCGGCCAACCCGTTGGCCGCGGCCCGTGGCTGGACATGGAGACGGAGCAGCAGGGAACCGTCGGGCAGGCTGTGCAGGCAGGGAATATCCGCCGGAGAGGCCATGGCATCTGCGCACAAGCGGGAAGGAATGCACCAACTACTGCAAACTGACCGCAAGCTGTTGCAGGGTGGGCACGAGGAAGCTCTGGAGGAAGACGATAATCAAAATGAGAATCATCGGGCTCAGATCAAGGCCGCCCATGATGGGCACGACCCGGCGGATCCTTGCCAGCAGCGGATCGGTCACCTGGTGGAGAAAACGGACAATGGGGTTGTACGGGTCCGCGTTCACCCAGGTGATGACGGCTCGGGCGATCACCACCCAGATATAGGCGCCAAGGGCAAAATTAATCAGTTTGGCGACCGCCATGAGGAAGTTACCGAGCATGAACATAAGGATACCTACCAGCTGAAGAAAAGAGAGTGTGCCATTGTATGGCTGCCGTGCACGAGGGCATGGCGTTGACCGGACCTGCCGGCAGCGCTGCGCCGGCCCTCATCACGCCACCCGGCTGCCGACGGCGACAGAATCCGCTACGGTGGCCAGCACCAGTTTTTCCGTGCCGTCCGCCAGTTGCTCCTTGGCCGCCAGCACCATGCCCTGTGAAGGGATGCCCATCAGTTTTGCCGGTTTCAGGTTGGCGACGATGAGCACCCGCTGCCCGATGAGCGCCTCGGGGCTGTAATGCTGGGCAATGCCGGCGACGATGGTCCGTTCTTCCGGCGCTTTGACGGTCAGTTTGAGCAGGCGATCGGATTTGGCCACCTTTTCGGCGGCGACGATCTCCGCCACCCGTAACTCCACCGCCTTGAACTGGTCAAAGCTGATCAGACCTTCGCTCAAGGCCGGTTCCGGCTCTTTTTTCGTCTGCTGCTTGGAGGGTGCAGGTGCGGGAGCGGGAGCCTCTCCCTTTTTCTCCAGCCGGGGAAACAGCTGGGCGCCCTTGTCGATCACCGTGCCCACCGGAATCTCGCCCCAGTTCAGGGCATCATCGATGACCGCGCCGACATACTGCTCGCTCATCCCCAAGGCAGCCGCCATTTTTTCGGCCGTCGCCGGCATGATCGGGCCGAGAACCACGGCAATCTTCCACAGCGCCTCGGCCAGAAAATAGAGCACGGTCCGCAGCCGGTCCGCTTGGCGAGGATTTTTAGCCAGTTCCCAGGGCGCATTGGTGACAATATAGCGGTTGAGCAGGCCGATTACTTCCCAAATGGTCCGTAGTGCCGTGTGAAACTTGAAATCATCCATGCTCTCCCGGTACTGGATCACCATGGCTGAGACAGCGCTCATCAGTTCACGGTCGTCCGGGGTGCATGCGCTCCCCGGTTCGCGCTCGGGCACCCGGCCCGCCGCGTACTTGTCGATCATGGTCAGGGAGCGGGAAAAGAGGTTGCCGAGATCGTTGGCCAAGTCAGAGTTGTAGCGGGCGAGAATGGCGTCGCTGGAAAAGGAGGAATCCAGGCCGAAACTCATCTCCCGGAGCACAAAATAGCGAACCGTGTCCACACCATAGGCATCGACCAGTTCTTTCGGCCGGACGACATTGCCGATTGACTTGGACATCTTGGTGGCGTCCACGTTCCAGTAGCCGTGGACATGGAGCCGCTCATAGGGCGCCAGCTCCATGGCCCGGAGCATGGTCGGCCAGTAGATGGCATGGGGCTTGAGGATGTCCTTGGCGATGACGTGCTCGGCCGTGGCCCAGTATCTGGCGAAATCCGGATCGTCGGGATAGCCGATGCCGGTGAGGTAGTTGATCAGGGCATCAAACCAGACATAGGTGACGAACTTGTCGTCAAAGGGCAGCGGAATACCCCAGGTCAGGCGCGAGGTTGGCCGGGAGATGCACAGATCCTCGAGCGGTTCGCTGAGAAAGGACAACACCTCGTTGCGGTAGCGTTCCGGGGTGATGAATTCCGGATTGCTCTTGATGTGGTCGATCAGCCAGTCCTGGTACTTGGACATGCGGAAGAAATAATTCTGTTCGGTGATGGCTTTCGGCTGCACCAGATGATCGGGGCACTTGCCGTCCACCAGCTCCTTCTCGGTGAGAAACCGCTCGCAGCCCTTGCAGTACAACCCCGAATATTCGCTGAAATAAATATCGCCCCGGTCGTGCACCTGCTGGAGGATGTCCTGCACGGTCCTGATGTGGTCGGCATCGGTAGTGCGGATAATATAATCGGGCTGGACGGCGAGCAGCGGCCAGGTCTCCTTGAAGGTGGCGGCGATCCGGTCGACATAGGCCCGGGGCGTTTCCCCTGCCTTGGCGGCGGCTTCGGCAATTTTTTCGCCATGCTCGTCCGTCCCGGTCTGAAAGCGGACATCGTCGCCGCAGAGGCGGCGGAACCGGCTGTAGGCGTCGGCGACAATCGTGGTGTAGGCATGCCCAAGGTGCGGCATGGCATTGACATAATAGATCGGGGTGGTGACGTAGGTTGGCATGCTGGATACGCGTTGGGTTGAGAAAAAAAGAGCAGCCGTTTTCATCCACGGCCGACCTCAGAAGCGCCATGGAACGACGGGAGGGCGGTCAGTCGTCTTCCGGCCCGTCCTGCATGCCCCAAATATCGATGGTGGACTGCCGGCTTTTTCTGCCCGGCCCTTTACGGCCGGTGCTTTTCGGGATCGGGTCCGCGGCCCGCCACTCGTCCTCGGTGAACATCCGCTCCTCCCCGTCGGAGGAAACCGCCGCCACCTTGCCGAGCAGGGGAATCAGCCGGGTGACCTGATAGGTCTTGCCCTCGAACTGAATCTGCCGCCCGACTCGCGGCATCCCCTTCTTCATGGTCTTGTAGTTTTCGTATTCGTAGGTCAGACAGCAGAGCAGACGGTTGCACAAGCCCGAGATCTTGGCCGGATTGAGCGGCAGATCCTGGGCTTTGGCCATCTTGATCGAGACCGAATCGAATTTGTTGAGAAAGGAGGTGCAGCACAACTCGCGCCCGCAGGGCCCGAGCCCGCCGATCATCTGGGTTTCGTGGCGGACGCCGATCTGCCGCATCTCTACTCGAGTGCGGAATTCCTGGACCAGCACCTTGACCAGCTCACGGAAATCGACCCGGCTTTCGGCGGTAAAATAAAAAATGATTTTGGAGCCGTTGAAAAAACGTTCCACCCGGACCAGATGCATCGGCAGGCGGAGGTTTTCGATCTGGCGCTGACAGTGGCGGAAAGCCTCCAGCTCCAGTTGCGGCAGCAGAGAGTATTTTTCTTTTTCCTCGTTGCTGGCCCGGCGCTGAATGCGGAAGCCGGCCGGCCGGTCAATGGCTCCATCCACCGGTCCCGGAGCGCGGTTGATCACGGTTGCCGGTTCCGGACCCTGTTCGGCCCGGACCATCACCTTGTCTCCCCGGACCAAGTCGGCAAGATGGGTATTGGCGGTCACCTCTTGCCCCTGATCGCGAAAACGGATTTTATAATAATGCAGAACCGCTTCCTCGCCGCAGTTTTCCCTGATCAGGGAGGGCTCAGCCGGTTGCGGTTCGCTCTGTTTGTCTGTCATAGTTGTTTCAGGTCAAGGGGGTACTGCAGTCAAAAAGATCCAGGAGAAGCACTTCGCTGGTCAGACCACGATTACAGTTTCTGGCCAGTGCTTGTTCCGCCAGATCAATGGCCGCTATCTTAGCAGATAGCTGGGGCAAATTCCAGCGTTCTCTTGCTCCCTCCACCTCGGGCGGCCACAGGCGTCCAGCAGTCCCGCATCGGGCGGCCATGGCGTTTTTCAGAAAAATCCGCAGCAGGGCCAGCAGCGATTCCATCCCTTCCTTGGCTTCAGCCAGCTCGCCAGCCAGGATCAGGGCTCGCTCCACCCGTTCAGGTTTCCTGCCCGGAGCCAGCACGCTTTCCAAAATACGGCGATACAGGGCGAGCATGCCATCGGTCTCAACGGCCAGGGCTTGACCGGGGCAACCATCGGCCAGGGCTGCCAGCGCGGCGCTGCCGGCCTCATCCAGTTCCGGACGGTGACGGCGGATGATCACGGCTGCCAAGTCCAAAGGCAAGGGCGTAAAGGGAATGACCTGACAGCGGGAGACGATGGTGTCCAACAGCGACCCGGCGGCATTGCCTACCAGGAGGAGCAGATTATCTGCTGGTGGTTCCTCCAATACCTTGAGCAGACTGTTGCCCGCCTCCCGCCGCATGGTATGCACCTCCTCGAGCACAACGATGCGTTGCCGGCTTTCGAAAGGCGCGAAAGTAAGGGCCTTTTTCAGCTCGCGAATCTGGTCGATCTTGATCGCCGTGCCGTCGGGGCGAATGCGGAGAAAATCGGGGTGATTGCCCGAGCGAAATTTCAGGCAGCCGGGGCAGGTGCCGCAGGGCTGGTCCGCCTGCGGGTCCCGACAGAAGAGCACGGCCGCCAACTCAAGCGCCACCGTGGTTTTCCCCACCCCGTCGGGACCGGCGAACAGGTAGGCGTGGGCCAGACGACCGCTCGTAAGCGCCCGGCTCAGCAGAGTGAGGGCTTTGGCCTGGCCAAGGATCGAAGAAAAGGCCATGGCTCAGAATAGGGTTTGCTGCCGTTGGGGCACGACCTTCTTGCTGGCGCGCGGCGCAGGGTCGGGTTCGGCCTGAAAAACCTCCGCTGCCTCGTTTGACGCCTCGGGCGCTGCACCCGGTGCCGCCTCCGGTTCCTCTTCCACGCCACCGGCCCGGAGATAGAGATACCGCTCCAGGTGCCGCTGGTACTCGGTCCACTGCCAGCCACTGCCGTTCATTTTCGCCCGCAGCCCTTCCATATAATTCATTTTGGCGTCGATATCGTCGAGATGATGCAGCAGGATGGCTTCGGGCGTCATCGGCAGCACCGGTGAACCAAATCCATACTGACCGTGATGACTGAGAATGATGTGCATCAGCCGGTCCACCGTGTCCGCGGTGATCCCCTCCACCTGGGCCGCTGCCTGGCGCACCAGCTCCACCCCCAGCACCAGGTGGCCGACCAGCCGTCCCCGGTCGGTATAGTTAAAGGGTGGCCGGGCAAAATCAAACTCCTCGATCTTGGCCAGATCATGCAGCAACGCCCCGGCAATGAGCAGGTCCCGGTCGATGAGCGGGTAGTGGCCCGCCGCCTTCTCCGCCATGCCGACAATCGACAGGGTGTGTTCGATCAGACCGCCGATGTAGGCGTGGTGCAGTTTTTTGGCGGCCGGGGCCCGTTGAAACCGGGCCAGGGTGTCCCCCTGAAAGATGGCGCGCAGCAAGGCCCGCAGCCGTGGTTCGGTAATGCCTTCGATGACCGCATCCAGCTCAGCCGCCATTTCGGCCAGCGGCCGGGCGCTTGCGGTCATGAAATCCGCTATGTCGACCGTGGTATCGGCCACCCGCTGCAGGGCATTGACGCCCAGCTGCATCTGGTCGCGAAAGGGTTTGGCCACAGCCTGCACCAGGACAAAACTGCCCTCCTCCGCCTGGGCCTCGAACTGAAGGGCATTATCCCAGATCCGGGCCTCGATCTCCCCGGTCCGGTCCATCAGTCCCAGCGCCAGATAAGGCTTGCCGGCCTTGGTTTCGGCCAGCGATTTCCTCGAGACCAGAAACACCTCCTGGAACTGCTGCCCGGCAGTCAACTGGGCGACAAATAGCTGTTTTATACGTGCGGGCATCGTCGTCTCCTCATCGCCGGCTCCCCATATATCGGCGGATGGCCCGGCGGGCTTGTCTCTAAAAAAAGCAGTGCAGCGGCACGCGGACCCTCGCTGTCTGATCCTTGCCGAGGCCGGCATTTCGGGTATAGTGTTTTTTCCTCACCGGCCGGACCGGTTCCCTGTGATATACCATCTCCCTGTTTGGGTGCAAACAGTTATGAAAATCGATCTCCTCATAACCAACTGCGCGGTGCTCCCCGTGCCCGGCGGCAACACGCTGATTGACCGCGGATTTGTCGCCGTCGGCTCCTCGAACATCCTCCAGGCCGGCCCCATGGCGGAATGTCCGCCGGCCGGGACAGGGACGGTGCTGGACGGACAGGGACAGCTTGCCATGCCCGGTCTGATCAACGGCCACTGCCATGCGCCCATGACCCTGTTCCGGGGCATGGCCGACGACCTTGACCTGCACACCTGGCTCCAGGCCCACATTTTTCCTGCCGAAGCCAGGCAGGTCAATCCCGAGATGGCCTATTGGTGCAGCAAGCTGGCCGCCGCCGAGATGCTGCTCAGCGGCACAACCATGGTGGCTGATGGCTATTTTCTCGAGGACGAGGTGGCGCGCGCCTGCGCGGAGACGGGCATCCGCTGCCTGGCCGCCCAGGCGGTGATCGATTTCCCGGCCCCGGGCGCGGAGGATCCGCAGCACAATATCGAGGTGGCGGCGCGGTTTCTTGCGCGCTGGCAGGGCCGCCATCCGCTGGTCACCCCGGCGGTCTTTGCCCATGCGCCCTACACCTGCGCCAATGACACCCTGCGCCGGGCCAAGGAAATCACCAGGCCACACGGGGCATTGCTGTTCATCCATGCTGCCGAAACCAGAGAGGAAAACAGGCAAATCGCCGAGCCGCTGGCACCGACCCCCATCGGGCATCTAGCGGCACTGGGCATCCTCGATCACGACACGGTCTGCGTCCACTGCGTCTGGGCTGAAGACCGCGATCTCGATCTCCTGGCCGCGAACGGCGCCGCCGTGGTGACCTGCCCCCAGAGCAACGCCAAACTGGCCTCGGGCCGGGCGCCCCTTGCCGCCATGCTCCAACGGGGGCTGCGGGTGGCCCTCGGCACCGACTCCGCCGCCTCCAACACCAGCCTCGACTTGTTCCGGGAGATGGATTTCGCCGCCAAGCTGCACAAAGTCAGTCCCGGCGATCCCACGGCCCTTCCGGCCCACGACCTCCTGGCGATGGCCACCTGGAAAGGCGCGGATGCCCTCGGTCTCGACGCGGGTCACGGCACCCTCACACCCGGCGCCCCAGCCGACCTGATCCTCATCGACCTGCAAGAGCCGCATCTTCAGCCCTTTCACAGTCCCAATCTCCTGGTGTACGGCCAGGCCGGAGCCTGTATCAACACCGTCATTGTTAACGGGCAACTGGTGGTGCGCAATCGGAGACTCCTGACCATTGACCTCAGGGAAACCTGCGAGCAGGTGCGCAAAATAGCGGCAGGATGAGGCTGAACCATACTTCCATTGAGGGACTAGACGGCAGCAACTCTGGCCGGCAGCACACCGTGAAATCGATCGCCAATTAACGGAAGGACAGGTGGCCAATTTCCTCAAATTGATTTGATTGAAATCTGAAAGCGTTCTACACTGAGGGCAGACACCACCACCGGTCCCTGGCTGTCGCCTTGTTCCAGCCGGGTTTGATCCATTTTTTTCACCCTGTACCCATCCCCCGCATGAGCGGGAAAACGAGGTTTTCTTTCCATGGCAAACAATCTCTACGTCACCGCGGCAGAAGAACGAAGCGGCAAATCGGCGATCATTCTCGGCGTCATGCAGGTGATCCTCAAGGAAATCAGCCGGATCGCCTTTTTTCGTCCTATCATCAACGACCATGTTTTCGGCCGGGTGGACCACGATCTCAACCTGATCCTCAAGTATTTCAAGCTCGACATCGAGTACAACGACACCCATGCCTATACGCTCAGCCAGGCGCGGCAATTAATCACCTCCGGACAGGAGGAGATCGTCTATGAGAATATCCTCAAAAAATACAAGCAACTGGAAGCCAGATACGATTTTGTTCTCTGCGAAGGCACCGATTTTCAAGGCAAGGATCCGGGCTTTGAGTTCGATCTTAACGCCAACATCGCCGCCAACCTCGGCGCTTCGGTGCTCATCATCGCCTCGGGCCGGGACAAGACCACCGAGGAGATCTGCACCCACACTGCGATCACCATTGACACCCTGGAGGAAAAGGGGGTCGATGTCGCCGCCTGCATCATCAATCGCGCCCCGGAGACCTTTCTCCGCGATACCGCGAGCAACGCCAAGTGCCGCGAGCAGTTTGGCCGTCCATTTCCGCTCTATGTGATTCCGGAAAACAAGGCCCTGGGCAACCCGACCATCGACGACGTCAAACGATGGCTGGGGGCGGAAGTGTTGTACGGCAAGCCCTCCATGCTCAACCTGGTGAGCAACTATCTGGTGGCCGCCATGCAGATCAGTAATTTCCTCGACTACATCAAGGAGGGCAGCCTGATCATCACCCCCGGCGACCGTTCGGACATCATTATTTCCAGCCTCGCCAGTCGGATCTCCTCGGCCTACCCCAATATCGCCGGTATCCTCGTCACCGGCGGCATCGAGATCAGCCCCAGCGTCCAACGGCTGATCCAAGGGTGGACCGGTATTCCGGTGCCGGTGCTCTTCGTTGAATCGCACACCTTCGACACGGTGCAGAGCGTCAACGAACTGTACGGCCGGATCGAGCCCACCGACACCAAGCGCATCGCCACCGCGCTCGGCTGGTTCGCCAAGTATGTCAACTCCCCCGAGCTGACCAAGCGGGTCGTTTCCCAACGCTCCACCAAGATCACGCCGCGCATGTTCGAGTATTCGCTGGTGGAAAAGGCGGCCAGCGACCGGCAGCACATCGTCCTGCCCGAGGGCACGGGCGAGCGCATCCTCAACGCCACCGACATCATCCTCCGCCGGGGCATCGCCGACATCACCCTCCTGGGCAGACCCGACGAGATCCGGGCCAAAGCCTCCAAGCTCAATATCAACATCGAGGGGGTGACGATTATCGACCCGGTCACGTCGGAATACTATGATGATTTCGTCCAGACCTATTTCGATATCCGCAAGCAGCGGGGCATTGTCATGGATGTGGCCCGGGACCGCATGTCCGACCCCACCTATTTCGGCACCATGATGGTGCACAAGGGGCTGGCCGACGGCATGGTCTCCGGCTCGGTTACCACCACCGCCCAGACCATCCGCCCGGCCTTCGAATTCATCAAGACCAAGCCGGGAGTCTCGGTAGTTTCCTCGATCTTCATCATGTGCCTGCAATCCAAGGTCCTGGCCTTCGGCGACTGCGCCGTGGTGCCCAACCCGGATGCCCGCCAGCTGGCCGAGATTGCGCTCAGCTCGGCGGAGACCGCCAAAATCTTCAACATCGAACCCCGGGTGGCCCTGCTCAGCTATTCCACCGGCATTTCCGGTTCCGGCCAGGATGTGGAAAAGGTGGTGCAGGCGACCGCCATTGCCAAAGAGATGATGGCCGAGCGCGGCCTTGATTTTCCGCTGGAAGGCCCCCTGCAGTACGACGCCGCCTTCGACGCCGAAGTGGCCAAGTTCAAGTCGCCGGATTCGGTGGTGGCCGGACAGGCCACGGTGTTCATCTTCCCCGATCTCAACACCGGCAACAATACCTACAAGGCGGTGCAGCGGGCCGCCAACGGCGTGGCCATGGGCCCGGTGCTCCAGGGCTTGAACAAGCCGGTCAACGACCTGTCGCGCGGCTGCACAGTCCAGGACATCGTCGACACCGTGGCCCTGACCGCCATCCAGGCCCAGGTGGCCAAGAGGCATTAAATGGGTAGGGCACCGGAGCGGAACATGAAATTTCTGGTTATCAATTCAGGAAGTTCCTCGATCAAGTACCAGGTGATCGAGATGGAGACAGAAACGGTACTGGCCACCGGTCTGGTCGAGCGGATCGGCGAGGAGGCCGGCCGCCTGAAAAATACCTGTTTCCCAGGGGCAGCGAACGAGCGTCAATCGATCATCGAGCAGCCGATTGCCAATCACCACGACGGCATGCTGCTGGTGATCGAAGCGCTGACCGACAAGGGCAAGGGCGTCATCGGCCACACCGCGGAAATCAGCGCCATCGGCCACCGGGTGGTGCATGGCGGCGAGGATTTCCGTACCTCAACTCGGATCACCCCCGAAGTGATCGCCGCGATCCAGCGCAACATCCCCCTGGCGCCGCTACATAATCCGGCCAACCTCGATGGCATCCGGGTGGCCATGGCAATTTTTGCCGATGTCCCCCAGGTGGCGGTCTTCGACACCGCTTTCCATCAGACCATGCCACCCCGCGCCTTCATGTACGCCCTGCCGTATCGTCTCTACGAGCAGGACCGGGTGCGGCGCTACGGCTTCCACGGCACCTCGCACTGCTATGTCGCCGGCGAATGCGCCCGGCTCCTGGGCAAGCCGCTCACCGAGTGCAACCTGATCACCATTCACCTGGGCAACGGCTGCTCCATGACCGCGATTGAGAATGGCCGCAGCGTCGACACTTCACTGGGCATGACGCCGCTGGAAGGCCTGGTGATGGGCACCCGCTCCGGCGACGTCGATCCGGCGCTCCACCTTTTTCTCAAACAAAACGAGGGGATGGACTTGGAAAGCATCGATGTCCTCTTGAACAAGGAGTCGGGCTTGAAGGGACTGTGCGGCCTGAACGACATGCGCGACATCCATCGGGCGGCGGCATCCGGAGATGCGCGGGCCGCCCTGGCCCTGGAGGTGCAGTCCTACCGCAACCGCAAGTACATCGGCGCCTATATGGCGGTGTTGGGCCGGGTGGACGGCATTGTCTTTACCGCCGGCATCGGCGAGAATGACGCCAGCGTCCGCGCCTCATCGCTCAAGGGACTGGAGGCCTTTGGCATCCGCCTCGATCCGGGGAAAAACAACCAGCGTTCCAAGGAGGCCCGCTGCATCAGCAGCCCAGACAGCACTGTGCGGGTGTTTGTCATTCCCACCAACGAGGAACTGGCGATCGCCCGGGAAGTGGCAAACGTGGTCCGGGGCTGAGACGACCGGGCCTGGGCGAGCAGCCATATATCGGCGTCATGAGCCAAGGCATTGAAAACAGAGGAACTCTGGTTCTGCTCATTGCCCTGAGGAGCATGCATGGCAGCACTGTAGAGGTGCAACACACCTTGCGCCTCCGCTGACTCTATTTTTCATGTATGTCATGGAAGGCGCTGGCATCATCTATCGGTTCAAGATGGGTGGCGATAAGCGCGTCACCGAGCACGGTGCGTAAGTCGCCTTCAAAGTCTTCCGCCAGGTGATGGGCATCATGCACCGTCCAGCCGCCGGGAACGAGCATGTGCACGGATATAGAGCGCTGGGCAGCAGCCCGACGGGTACGGAGGGCGTGGAAAGCCACGCCTTTCTCCCGGTACCGGGCCATCACCTTTTCAATCGATCGCTGTTCTTCTTCGGGGAGCGCCACATCCATCAACCCATCCACCGAGCGGCGCACCAGGCCGACTCCTGTCCAAACGATATTGCCAGCAACCACCAGGGCAACAATCGGATCAATCAGAGTCCATCCGGTGAGGGCCACCAGCCCCACCCCGGCGATAACTCCAGTTGAAGTCCAGACATCGGTCATGAGGTGCCGGGAATCAGCCTCAAGCGTGATCGAATTGTGTGCTTTGGCCGCCGCCATGAGTTTTCGCGCGACAACAAAATTCACCGCCGAAGCCGCGGCGCAGACCACCACACCGATACCGACCTGTTCGAGCGGGCGCGGATGCATCATGCGCTCGATCGCGGTGTAGGCAATCCCGGAAGCCGCTGCCAGGATAAGCATTCCCTCCACCACACTGGAAAAATATTCCGCTTTACTGTGACCAAACGGATGTTTCTCGTCCGCCGGTTGCGCCGCGAGCGTCAACATCCACAAGGCCATCACCGCCCCTGCCAAATTAACTCCCGACTCAATCGCATCTGAAAGCAAGCCGACCGAACCCGTCATGACATAGGCGATGAATTTCATCAAAATCGTCGTGACGGCCGCCGCTATCGACAGCCAGGCAAAACGAGTCAGGGATGAACGGTCAGCAAGCGGTTTTTGCGGTATGGGCATCGATGTTGCTCCTTGTATACCTGGCGGCCGGAATCCTTTAGCCTCTTCCCCGCCGTTTACCCTGCTTCAATACATGGGAACCGCTTGCCCCTGAACGGGCCGGAGGTCTTCCTGAGTTCTCATTTCTGCGGCCCGAAGACGGTTTGGGGCCTGCGCCTGAGCGTCTGCCAGACCCTTTTGCCGGGGCCTTGCCTTCGCCGGTCTGCTCAGGCGGCTTGCCGGATTTGTCCGCTTTTGCCTTCCTGCTGGCAACCAGCTCTTTAATGGCCTTGTCCGCCTTCTTTTCGCTGGCGGCATTGTTGGGACGATAGAGAACGAAATCGGGCACATCCGTCCCTTCCGAATAGCCGCGCACAATTTCCACCGGAATCTTCTGTCCCAGCAGGGTTTCAATGGCCTGCAGATGCCGTTTTTCCTCAGGGCTGACCAGGGAGATGGCGATGCCGGACTCGCCCGCTCGTCCAGTGCGGCCGATGCGGTGAATATAATCCTCGGGGATGGTGGGCATGTCGTAATTGACCACATAGGGCAGGTTGCTGATGTCCAACCCCCGGGCCGCCACATCGGTGGCCACCAGGATGCGGATGTCTCCCCGCCTGAACTCCTCAAGGGTCCGGGTCCGCAACGACTGGCTCTTGTTGCCGTGCAGCGCCGCCGCGCGCAGCCCTTGCTCGACCAGTTTCTCGGTGATCCTGTTGGCTCCGTGCTTGGTGCGGCAAAAGACCAGCACCCGGCTCCATTTACCGGAGGCCAAGAGGTGGATCAGCAGGGCCCGTTTATTGGCCTGATCCACCAGATGCACCTTCTGGATGACCGATTCCGCTGCCGTGGTGGCGGGCGTCACCTCCACGGTTTCCGGGTCTTTGAGCATGTGGGCGGCAAGAGCGCGGATCTCCTCGGTGTAGGTGGCGGAAAACAGCATGGTCCGCCGCTCTAAGGGCAGGAGGTCGAGGATCTGGGAGATCTCCCGGCTGAAGCCCAGATCCAGCATCCGGTCCGCCTCGTCGAACACCAGAAACTCGATCCCGGACAGGTCCAGATGCTGCTGTGCGGCCAGATCCAAAAGGCGGCCCGGCGTGGCCACCAGAATATCGACGCCACGACGCACCCGCTCAATCTGCGGCAGGATGTTGATCCCGCCGTGGACCACGGTGCAGCGCAGCGAGACCCTCCGGGCATAGGCCTTGATGCTCTCGCCGACCTGCAGGGCCAGTTCCCGCGTCGGGGCCAGGACAAGGGCGCGGGGGTACCGCTCCTGCTCAATGTTTCGGCACAGAATTTCGACCATGGGGAGGGCAAAGGCGTCTGTTTTGCCCGTGCCGGTCTGGGCGCGGGCCAGAATATCCCGCCCGCCGAGAATGACGGGAATGGCCCTGGCCTGAACGGGAGTGGGGGCGGTATATCCCTTGGCGGCAATCGCTTTTTGCAGTTCGACTCGAAGGCCAAGTTGAGTAAATGACATGTGCATATCCTGTATGGTTTCTTGCAATTGAGGGCGCCGCCAAGGGACCGGGAAACGGCCAGTCAAGCGTTACGCTCCGAAGGGGCAGTCAGGGAGAGAGCCTGACATGGATAGGTAAATCAGATAGAGTGAACGGCCTTCGGAAGAAAGACCGCCTGCTTCCTTTGTACAACCTACTCTATTTTCAGCCGGAATGACAGCACGCTAAAAAAAAGGGGTATCCATGACCATGCTTATCCGGGATGCCCCTTTTTTTGCAACCTTCAGCCCGGATGACAAGGCAAAAACCACCTACTCCTTCAAGGTGACGCGCAGGCTGCCGTCGCGGACCTCGATGGCGGCGACCCCATCGGCAAAGCCCTTCCAGAATCCGGGGTCGGCGCCGAACTCCTGAATCAGGTCGATATTTTTCAGGCCGCCGAGCCAGGCACTGGGCAGCGGCACACCCATCACCGAGATCCCGCGCAGAATGACCACAGGCCGGTCACCGCGAAAGGCGAGTTCAGCTCCGGCCTTGACCTTGAGCACCTTGCCGCCCATGAAGGGAAAATCCGGGTCCACCGGAATCAGCAGTTTGAGGCTGACCAGGTCATTGGCGAAATCGACCACCATCTTCTGGGCCAGATCGGTGTTCTGGGCAATCATGCCGTTGATTTCCCGCTCGCTGAGGCGGATCTCCCGGGAAGCGCCCTCTTCGCTGTAGGGTTCCGGCTTCAGGTCCTCTGCGGTCGGCAACTCCCGCTGCCGATCCGGCTGCGTTCGTTGGGAGCGGCCGCCGATCTGCCCGAACCGCTCCAGTTTGCGCTCCAACTGCTGCTCTTCCGCCTTGCTGAGGACCACCGGCTCAAAGGGACCGGGAAAGAGCCAGATCTTGATGAGGAGCAAAGTGCCCGCCATGGTGAGCAGCATGGCCGCAATGACAATACCCACCACCTTCGCGGCGGACAGACCCGGTTTTCCCTGGGGTGTTTCCATGACGCCTTTCCTCCCGATATAAGCTATTTTGCTTTCTATACGTCACCCGCTCCCTCCTGTCAAACACCGTGCGCCAACGGGAACGAAAACCGACGGTAAACGAACAATAAAACAGAACGATACGGCACGGGCACCATTATTGCCTTGCACCGCCCGGCAATCTCCTGTAAGTGCATCGCACCCCTCTAAAAACCCATTCTTTTCAACTCTGGACTTCGACGGCAATGAACGGATATCTCCTTTGTATTCTCGCCATTCTGCTCCTGGGCTATCTGCTCGACCTGACGGTGGCCCTGCTCAATCTCCGCTCGCTGCGTCCCGAGTTGCCGCTGGAGTTTGCCGGGGTCTACGATGCCGATCAGTACGCCCGCTCCCAGGAGTATACCCGAGTGACCACCCGCTTTTCCCTGATCCACAACACGGTCAGCCTGATGCTGACCCTGGTGTTTATCCTCATGGGCGGGTTCAATCTGATTGACCTTGCCGCCCGCAGCTTCGCGCTCTCCTCGATCCCCACCGGGCTGCTCTTCACCGGGATGCTGGCCCTGCTTTCGACCGCGCTCAACCTGCCCTTCTCCGTCTATTCAACCTTTGTCATCGAGCAACGCTTCGGTTTTAACACCACCACGGTCGCCACGTTCATCCTGGACGGTCTCAAGGCACTCCTGCTGGCCGTAGTGCTCGGCGGCCCGCTGCTCGCCGCCATCCTCTGGTTTTTCGAGACCAGTGGCCAGATGGCCTGGCTCTATTGCTGGATCGCCGCGGTGGCCTTCATCCTGGTGGCGCAATTTCTCGCTCCGGTGGTCATCATGCCCTTGTTCAACAAGTTCGTTCCCCTGGCCGAAGGCGAACTCAAAGAAGCCATCACCCGCTATGCGGCAACGCAACGGTTTGCCCTTCAGGGTATCTACACCATGGACGGCTCCAAGCGCTCCACCCGGGCCAACGCCTTTTTCACCGGTTTTGGCCGCTTCCGCCGCATCGTCTTTTTCGACACCCTGATGGACAAACTTGCCCCTGCCGAGATCGTCGCCGTGCTTGCCCATGAGATGGGCCACTACAAATTGAGACACATCCCGGTGATGATGGCGCTCTCCATCCTCCAGATGGGCCTGCTGTTCTTCATTCTCTCGCTTTTTCTCGGCAACCAGGGCCTGTTCGCCGCTTTCGGCATGGAACATGTGTCCGTCTATGCCTCGCTGGTCTTCTTCGGCTTTCTCTACGCCCCGATTTCCACCCTCCTCGCTATCGGCTTCCACGCCTTTTCCCGGCGCAACGAATACCAGGCCGACCGTTTTGCCGCGCAGACCGGTGCCGATGGCGCGGCCCTGATCAGCGGCCTGAAAAAACTCAGCGTCAGTAATTTGAGCAACCTGACGCCGCATCCGCTGCATGTCTTTCTCAACTACAGCCACCCGCCGATTCTCGCCCGGATCGAAGCCCTGCGCCGGCTGACCGCTGGCACAACGAGTCACTGACCCATGGAACAGATAGACCACCGCCTCCATGCCGCCTGGCTTAGCCAGCTGGTGCGGGAATACAACGACATCTGCTACCAGTACGGGGTCCGTCTCCAGCCGCCGATTCTGATGATCAGCAGGAACAAGAAGCTGCTGGGCAGCTGGTCGGCCGCGGACCGGCATTTGAGCCTCAGCCATTTCCTGATCAGCGCCCACCCTTGGCATGTGACGCGGCAAGTGCTCAAACACGAGATGGCCCATCAGATCTGCAGCGAGATCCACGGCCAGGACGATGCCGGCCACGGGCCGCTCTTCCGAGAGGCCTGCGCCCGACTTGGCCTGGACGCCCCCTTTCACCGGGCGAGCGCCGATCTTGAGGAAGGTCTTGCCGGTATGGAGCAGGGATCGGCCGCCACCGAGCAGGGACGGCAGATCATCGACAAGGTGCGTAAGCTGTTGGCCCTGGGGGGCTCGGATAATGAGCACGAGGCCGCGCTCGCGGTGCAGCGGGCCGGTGAACTGCTGACCCGCTATCGGCTCGATTTCGATGGACTGGCCGAGGACGAGGGCCTGGTGCACCGGACCATCAACACCGGCGGCCAAACACTGCCGGTGCACCGCAAATCGATCTGCTCCATCCTGGAGACCTGCTTCGGCGTACGGGTGATCTGCGCCTCGCTCTATGAGCCTCTTGCCGACCTGTCGTTTAAAACCATCGAGCTGCTGGGACGTGAGGAAGAGGTGGCCATTGCCGAGCACTGTTACCATTTCCTCGAAAACCGGCTGCAGACCCTGTGGGAGCAGAACCGGCGCCGGTTTACCGGCAATGGCCGCATCGCCAAAAAGAGTTATTTTCTCGGCCTGCTGGCCGGATTCCGCGAAACCCTGGAACGTTCCCACAGCGGACCCGCCAAGCCCATGCGGACCTCGCGACCAGCCACCGATCTGCCGGCGCTCCGGGCGCAGCAGCGGCTGGAGGATTTTGTCGCCTTCCGCTTCCCCCGTTTGCGGCAGATGCGCGGCAAGTCCACCCTGATGCACGGCGAGGCCTATCGCCAGGCGGTCGCCGCTGGCCGGGAAATCACCCTGCACCGGCCCATGGATGGCGGCACGATCACCCGCCTCATTGACTAAGGCTCGCATTTGTTCGAATTGCATGAGAACATGCCGGTGATCTTGACCCGGCACCCGGCGTTTATTATAAGAAGAGCAGTATCTTGTTGAAGGAGGAAGAGTATTGGTGAACTATACCATGGAACGCTGGAATATTAACAAGTCGTCGGACCTCTACGGCGTGTCCGAATGGGGCGGCGGCTATTTTTTCGTGGCCGAAAACGGCGACATGATGGTCATGCCCGAACCGGGCGCGGTCGACCGGGCGGTGAGCATCGCCGAGATTTCGCGAGGCGTCAGGGAACGCGGCTTCGACATGCCCGTGCTGCTGCGGATCGAAAATATCCTCGATGCCCAGATCACCAGTCTCAACGAGACCTTTCGTTCCGCCATGGAAGAACTCGGCTACACCGGCACCTTCATGGGCGCCTATCCGATCAAGGTCAACCAGCAGAAACAGGTGGTGGAGAAGATCACCCAGTTCGGCTCCCGTTACCATCACGGCCTGGAGGCGGGCTCCAAGGCAGAGCTGATCGCCGCCATGGGCATGATGCGCGACAAGAAGGCGGTGCTGATCTGCAACGGCTACAAGGATGAGGAGTTTATCGACCTCGGCCTCTACGCCACCAAGATCGGCTTCACCTGTATTCTGGTGGTGGAGATGCCCGACGAACTGCCGCTGATCATCGAACGCTCGAAAAAACTGCACGCCAAACCCATCCTCGGCATCCGGATCAAGCTCTCGGCCCAGGCCGGCGGCCATTGGTCCGAATCCGGCGGCGAGCGCTCCATCTTCGGCCTCAATACCAGCCAGATCATCCAGGCGGTCGACCTGCTGTCCAGCGCCGGCATGCTCGACTGCCTCAAGCTGGTCCACTACCACCTGGGCTCGCAGATCTCCAATATCCGCGAGATCCGCACTGCGGTCAACGAGGCCTGCCGGGTCTACGCCGGCCTGGTCAAGGAAGGCGCCCAGGTCGAATACCTCGATCTTGGCGGTGGCCTGGCCGTGGATTACGATGGTTCCCAATCGAATTTTCTTTCCAGCCGCAACTACACCCTCAAGGAATATTGCACCGATGTCATCGAGGCAGTGATGACCTCGCTGGAGAACGACAATATTCCCCACCCGATCATCATCACTGAGTCGGGCCGGGCGCTGGTGGCTTACTATTCAATCCTGCTGTTCAACATTCTCGATGTCACCCGATTTCAGGCCGATCCGCTGCCCGAGAAGCTGCCCGAAGGCTGTCCGCCCCAGTTGGAATACATGGTCCAGGCCCTCAAGGACCTGACCGTGCGCAACATCCAGGAGGTGTTCAACGACGCCATCTTTTACCGCGACGAGACCCGGCGGCTCTTTCAGAACGGCCAGATCAGCCTGCGCGATCGATCCCTGGCCGAACAGCTGTTCTGGACCACGATCAACGAGATCAGCCGGCTGTCCAAGGAACTGAAAAACCCGAGCGCCGAGCTCACCGACCTTGACCGGGTGCTGTCGGATTTTTATTACTGCAACTTCAGCGTCTTTCAGTCCCTGCCTGACGCCTGGGCCATCGGCCAGCTGTTTCCGATCTTGCCGATTCATCGCCTCAACGAGGAACCCACCCGCAAGGGCATCCTGGCCGACATCACCTGCGACTGCGACGGCAAGATCGACCAGTTCATCGATAAACGGGGGGTCAAGCGCTACCTGCCCCTGCACGAACTCAAACCCTATGAGGAATACTACCTCGGCGCCTTCCTGGTCGGCGCCTACCAGGAGACCCTGGGCGACCTCCATAATCTCCTGGGCGACACCAACGTGGTCACCATCCGCATCCAGGAAAAAGGCGAATTCGAATTCGTCAGCGAGCAGGAGGGCGATACCGTGGCCGAGGTGTTGTCGTATGTCCAGTACGATCCCAAGCGGCTCTTTGTCCGCTTCCGCGAGACCGCCGAGCAAGCGGTGCGCTCCGGCAAAATCAGCGCCCAGGAACGCCGCGAGATCGTCGATGCCTATGAGGCGGGGTTACGGGGCTATACGTATTTTGAGCGGTAGGACTGAAGGTTGATTAGACTGTAGCCTGTTAGACTGTTAGGAAAAACACCTGCATTTCGGCAGGTTGGGCTGAGCACAGCTGAGCACAGCGATGCAACCGTTGGGGTTCACGATACAGCCGTTCACCCCCAACCTACGGACTAAGCTCCTGTAGTCTCTTGGCCGCGTGGTTTAGCCTCGTAGGTTGGGGTAAGGAACGAACCCCAACGTCCAACGTCAGAATGTGTCGAGAATAGAGCATCATCATGCAGTACCGTCGGGCCAGGACCCCTGGGGGCACCTATTTTTTCACCGTGAATCTATTGGAACGACAACGGGACCTACTCGTTCAGCATATTGCGGTGCTACGCAAGGTTGTGCAAAAGGTAATGGTCGCTCATCCGTTTCACATTGACGCCATGGTTGTTTTACCCGATCATCTCCATGCTGTCTGGACGTTGCCGAAAAACGATGCGGAATTCTCCACCCGCTGGGGATTGATCAAAGCCGGGTTCTCCCGCTGTCTTCCATCCGATGAACAACGCAATGCGAGCCGCACCTCGAAAGGGGAACGGGGTATCTGGCAACGCCGTTTCTGGGAGCACCTGATCCGTGATGAAAAAGATTACGCCGCTCATCTGGACTATTGTCATTACAATCCCGTGAAACACGGGTATGTCGAATCGGCGGCACAATGGCCTTACTCCAGCTTCCATCGCCATGTGCAACTCGGCACATACAAGGTAGATTGGGGCTTAAACAACGGAAAAGGCAGTGTTGGGGTTCGTTCCTCACCCCAACCTACGAAGCTTGCTCAACTAACAGACTAAACGCCTACAGACTATTCACCAAACCAAGGAGCCCCCCATGTCTCATGTCCTCATCATCGGCGCCGGCGGCGTCGGCAGCGTTGTTGTCCATAAATGCGCCCAGGCGCGCGAGGTGTTCACCCGAATCACCTTGGCCAGCCGGACAGTGAGCAAATGCGAGGCCATCGCTGCCTCGGTCAAAGAGCGCACCGGCGTCACCGTGACTGTCGAGAAGGTCGATGCCGACAACGTGGCCGAGACCGTGGCTCTACTCAAACGCATTAAGCCGGATCTGGTGCTCAACGTCGCCCTGCCCTACCAGGACCTGCCGCTGATGGACGCCTGCTTGGCAACCGGGGTCGACTACCTCGACACTGCCAACTACGAGCCGCCGGACGAGGCCAAGTTCGAGTACAAGTGGCAGTGGGCTTACCGGGAGCGGTTCGAAAAGGCGAACATCATGGCCCTGCTGGGTTCGGGATTCGATCCCGGCGTCACCAATGTGTACTGCGCCTGGGCCCAGAAGCACCATTTCGACGAAATCCACACCCTGGACATCATCGACTGCAACGCCGGCGACCACGGTCAGCATTTTGCCACCAACTTCAATCCCGAGATCAACATCCGCGAAATCACCCAGCGCGGCCGCTACTGGGAGCACGGCGAGTGGGTGGAGACCGATCCGCTCAGCTGGTCGATGAACTATGATTTCCCCGAGGGCATCGGCCCCAAGAAATGCTTTTTGATGTACCACGAGGAGTTGGAATCCCTGGTGCAGAACATCCGCGGCCTCAAGCGGGCCCGTTTCTGGATGACCTTTTCCGAGAACTACCTCACCCATTTGCGGGTGCTGGAAAATGTCGGCATGACCCGGATCGACCCGGTACAGTACAACGGCACCGAAGTCGTGCCGCTCAAGTTCCTCAAGGCGGTGCTGCCCGAGCCCGCCTCGCTCGGTCCCCTTACCCACGGCCGCACCTGCATCGGCTGCGTCTTCAAAGGCGTCAAGGACGGCAAGGAAAAACAGCTCTACGTCTACAACATCTGCAGCCACGAAGAGGCCTTTCGCGAGGTTGGCTCCCAGGCCATCTCCTACACCACCGGCGTGCCGGCGATGATCGGGGCCAAGATGATGCTGCAAGGGTTGTGGAAACGCCCGGGCGTGTGGAACATGGAGGAATTTGATCCTGATCCTTTCATGGAGGCGCTCAACACGTACGGCCTGCCCTGGACCGTGGTTGAACTGTGAGCGCAGCCCGCTACAACGGCCGCCTGGCCTGCCGGTTCGACCCGGCCCGGGTGGCCACGCCCGCCTTTGTGGTCGACGAGGGGCTGCTGCGCGACAACCTGGCCATTCTGGCCCGAGTCAAAGAGCAGACCGGCTGCAAAATCCTGCTGGCCTTGAAATGCTTTGCCCTATTCAGCGTATTCCCCCTGGTGCGGCAGACCCTGGACGGCGTCTGCTGCAGCTCTCCGCACGAGGCGCGGCTGGGCCGGGAGGAATTCGGCCGCGAGGTCCACAGCTTTGCCGCCGCCTATTCGGCTGCCGATATCGAGCAACTGGCCGCCACCTCCGACCATCTGGTGTTCAATTCGTTTGGTCAGTGGCAACGATTCCGTGGTCTCGCCGAACAAACAGCCAAATCGGCGGGGCGGACGCTCGAATTCGGCCTGCGCATCAATCCCGAGCATTCGGAGGGCGCGGTTCCCATTTACGACCCCTGTGCGCCCGGTTCCCGGCTGGGCATCCGCCGGGCCGATTTTCGCGCCGAGCTGATGGAGGGCATCAGCGGCCTCCATTGGCACAACCTCTGCGAGCAGGATGCCGACTGCCTGGAGCGGACCGTGGCCGCGGTCGAACGAAACTTCGCCGACATCATCCCCCAAATGGCCTACGTCAACTTCGGCGGCGGCCATCACATCACCCGCGAGGGCTACGACCTCGATCTCCTGCTCACCATCGTCAACCGCTTCCAGGAACGCTGGGGAACGCAGGTCTATCTGGAGCCGGGCGAGGCGGTGGCCCTCAACTGCGGTTATTTGGTGGCCACGGTACTCGATGTGGTTCGGGCCGACCTGCCCGTCGCCATCATCGACGCCTCGGTGCCGGCCCACATGCCCGATGTGCTGGAGATGCCCTACCGGCCGCACATCGTCGGCTCGGGCAAGCCCGGCGAGAAAGCCTGGACCTGCCGCATCGGCGGCCTTTCCTGCCTGGCGGGCGACGTGGCGGGCGAGTATTCCTTTGCGGCGCCGCTCGTCCCCGGCGACCGGCTGGTGTTCACCGACATGGCCATCTACACCATGGTCAAGACCAATACCTTCAATGGGGTGCAACTGCCCTCGATCATGCTCTACCGGCCGGAAACGGACGAACTCTCCCTGGTGCGCCGCTTCGGCTACGAGGATTTCAAGAACCGGCTGTCCTGAACCTCCCGCCACTCGGACGATACCCAGCTCATTCGTCTGTATTTTCGCCCTCAAGGGAACCGGTCCCTGCAACCGACTTGCCATTGACAGATTGACGATTGTTGAATACCTTTGCCCCCAACTTTGCTGTTAAACCGGGACCTTGTTTCAAACTCACGCACAGGAGAGGAATCCATGACGGACATGCTCTACACGCCGAAAAGTGAAGTTGACGCGCGCATTCAAACTTTTCAGCAGACACTGGAACAACTGGGAATCGACGGTGCCCTGATCATCCACCACACCAACCTGTTTTACCTCAGCGGCACCTCGCAAAGCGCCCATCTTTTTGTTCCCCGCGCCGGCAAGCCCATTCTCATGGTGCGCAAAAGCTTTGAACGGGCCTGCGAGGAGTCGCCCCTGGAGGAGATCCTGGACGTCAAGAGCCTGAAAACCATCCCCGACCTCCTCAAGGAAAAAGGATACACCATCGAAACCCTTGGCCTGGAACTGGACGTCATCCCCTACAACACCTGGAAGTTCTATAATAAAATCTTCGCCGATTCCAACCTCACCGACATCTCGGATGCGCTCAAGCGTATCCGGACCATCAAATCCGAATATGAAATCGGCCTGTTGCACGGGGCCTGCGGCGTGCTCGACCAGGTCTTTGCCGATGTGCCCGCCATGCTCCATGAAGGCATGACCGAGATCGAACTGGCCAGTCAGTTTGAGGCCGGCATGCGCAAACGCGGCTACGGCGGCTGCTCCAAAATGCGCGCCTTCAACCAGGACTTCTTCATGGGCAACGTCGCCACCGGCGCAAGTGGCGCCGCACCCACCTACTTCGACGGCCCGGTGGGCGGCTGCGGCCTGACCCCGGCCAACAACCCCCATGGCGCCGGCTGGAAAACCATTGGCCGGGGTGAGGTCGTCTACATTGACTACACCTGCGTGATCAACGGCTACACCGCCGACGGCGCCCGGATGTTCGTCATCGGCGACGTCTCGGAGCAGTTGCGGCAGGCGCACGCGGCATCCCTGAAGATCCAGGCCGAACTGGTGGCAATGATCAAGCCGGGAACGATCTGCGAGGATGTCTACGCCAAATCGGCCGAGCTGGCTGAAGCCATGGGCCTGCAGGACCATTTCATGGGCATCGGCAACGACCGGGTCCGCTTCATCGGCCATGGGGTCGGCTTAGAGCTCGACGAATACCCGATCTTTGCCAAGGGCGTCAAGATGCCGCTGGCCGTGGGCATGACCTTTGCCCTGGAACCGAAATTCGTCTTTCCGGAAGGGGCCATCGGCACCGAGAATACCTACGTGCTCAGGGCCAACGGCCCCCAGGTTCTGACCCATGCCTCCGAGGAGATCATCCGGGCCTAATCCTCTCCGGCCATTCCGGTTCCCGCTCCGGAAACTGGCGACAGGGCCACGGATCCATCCCGTCGTCCTGTCGTCGGCCCCGGAAGCCTGCCAAATTGAAGAATAGGTCTTGACTCTGCTCCGATTTTGCGCGAATTTAATATCATAGACTGATCCCCCTTCCAGGAGTCCTCAACCCAGGGCATATTGAGCATGAATACGCTTCTCCGTTCTCTCTTTAAACCACAAACTCAAAAAACCGTCCCGCTGGCCGTGCCAGGCGACGAAGACGCGGAGCCCATGCTTTCCGCACCAGCTCCTGCCCTGCAAGGCGACATCTCGGCCATTGCCATAGAAGATGTTGTCCAGCTTTTCGATTTCGCCGCCCTGACCGGAAAACTTGAAGTCCACTCCGCGACCAACAGCGGCACCTTTTACTTCCGCAAGGGTTCGCTCATCCACGGGCTCCTCCAGATTAATCATCGCAGGATCGGCCAGATTCTCCTCGACTCCGGCGTGATCACCGAGCAACAGCTGGAAGAATGCCTGCTGCTCCACGAGCGCACCGACACCCGGCAGCGGTTCGGCCAGATTCTCCTTGAAAAAGGCTATGCCAAATCCGATTGGCTGGACAAATCGCTGTTGCGGCAGGTCAAGGAGGCTTTTTTCGAGACCCTTTCCTGGCATGAAGGCATCTTCCGGTTCTATCCCGGTCAGATTCCTGCACCGGACGAGGTGCAAATGTATGCCCGCGTCGATCATCTGCTGCTTGAAGGCATGGTGCACATCGACCAGAACGCATCGGACGAGGAAGATGAGTAAAGATAACATTTCAGATAGTTACATCGGGCTTTAATCCAACCCTTCAATCCCGCGCCGTTCTTGCCAAGCCATCAACTACTTTCTATTCGATTATCCGCCTCTCCTGTAGTATACAGGCTATCATTTTTCCACGGTTTCCGGGAGTCTGGCAACCGGGCCGGCTCCTCCGCCTTTCCTTGCCGGATTGCCGGGAAACAGGCTCGCCCAATAAGCAAGAAGAGAGAGCATTCCACCCGGCGGCAGCACACCCTGCCGCGGTGCATTCAATCGGTGTTTGAATTGAAGCTGTACTGACCACAGGGAGCAGGCACAGGACGTATGGAGCAGGATAAAATCTTCGAGCGGTTGTTGCAGATCATCACCCGTTACCACGAGCAACGGCTGAGCGATCCTTTTGTCGAATACCTCGACCCCGGCGAGCTCCACCAACGGCTGCGCCTAGAGGACGATCGGGGACGGGGCAACTGGGACGAACTGTTCTCCTGGGTGGAACAGTACCTGGCTTACGCAGTCAAGACCGGCCATCCCGGCTACGTCAACCGTATGTGGGCCGAAGCCAACCTGCCCTCGGTGGTCGGCGAAATGATCACCGCCCTCACCAACACCTCGGCCTGCACCTATGAGACCGCCCCGGTGTCGACCCTGATGGAGAAATACCTCCTGCGGACCATGCTCGATCTGGTTGGCTTTGCCAACGGCAGCGGACAGATGACCACCGGTTCAAGCAATGCCAACATGATCGCGATGATGGCCGCCCGCAACAGTGTCTATCCGGAGGCGAAACAATGCGGCCTTTTCGGCCGGCAGGAACTTTTCGCCTTCGTCAACGCCGATGCCCACTATTCCATGGATCGGGCCGCCAACATTCTCGGCCTGGGCACCAAGCATCTGTGCAAAATCCCGGTTGACGGCCACGGCCGGATGAACGTGGCTGCCTTGGAACAACAGCTGGCCGAGGTGACGGCCTCGGGTGGATGCCCCTTTTTTGTGGCAGCCACCGCCGGAACCACGGTGCGGGGCTCTTACGATCCCTTGCAACCGCTGCTGGCCCTGCGCGACCGCTATCGCTTCTGGCTGCATGTCGACGGCGCCTGGGGCGGGTCAGTGGTTTTCAGCGATCGCCTCCGGCAGCAGTTTCTGCCCGACCTCGAGCAAGCCGATTCCTTTACCCTGGATTTCCACAAGATGCTAGGCACGGCCCTGATGTGCAACGTGCTGTTATTCAACCAGCGCCCGGACATTCTCCGCGAGGTATGCAGCGCCGGCGACGAGAGCTATATCTTTCGCGAGGGTGAGGATGGCGAAATCCGCGACCTCGGCACCCAATCTCTCCAATGCGGCCGGCGGGTCGACAGCCTCAAATGGTTTCTTGACTGGAAATTTTACGGCCAGGTCGGTTTGGCTGAACGGGTGGAACACTACCTCGAACTGTGCCAGTATGCTGAGGAACGGGTGCTCCAGTCTGCCGAGCTGAAAATGGTTGTCCCCCGGGAATCGTTCAACCTCTGTTTCCGTTTCCGCACCCCCGCCGATATCCCGGCCGAATCCTTCAACCTGGAATTGCGCAATCGCATGCATCGCACCGGCCGCACCCTGGTCGGCACCGGTTTCGTCAACGGCGAGATGGTCCTGCGGCTATTGATCACCAACATCAACGTCGGCAAACCCCAGATTGATCGTTTTTTCCAGGCGGTCATCGAAACCGGCCGGGAACTGCTGGCTGAACGAAGCGGCACCATCAAACAGCAACAATGAGGCAGGCATGAGTGACAACGAATACCTGGTGACCCAGAAAGAAGCGGCCGATTTCCTCAATGTTTCGACAAAATCTATCAGCCGCTACCGGAAAAGAGGGCTGCCGTACAAACTGATGCTCAATCCGGTGACCGGCAAGCAGGAGGTCCGCTTCCGCTATGCCGATCTCGAACGGTGGGACGAGGGCCGGCAACTGCTCGCCACCTATGCCCGCGACGCCGAAGAACCTGGCGAGGGCAAATCGAGCATCGCCAGCGGACGGCAGGCGGCCGCTCCCCAGCACGATGGTTTTCTCAACGACCTGTTGATTGCCTACAAAGAACAAATCGAGCTGCTTCGCGACCAGCTGGAGGACATGCGCGAGCAACTGGCGCGCCGGGACCGCCAGATCGACGACCTGATGCGGCTGATGGTCGGCCTGCAACTGGAATACAAACCCCTGCCCGCCGTTGTCCCCACCAACGCTCCAGTCACTGCTGAAGACGATCGCGATGCGAACCAGTTCCCCGAGGAGCAGATACCAGATCTTTACGAGACGGTGGTGCTTCCGGACAAGGGACAGACGATAGAGTTGCCCGAAGCCTTCCGGCCAGTTGCGACCGCGCCGCCCATGCCGGGACAGAACGGGGATAAAAAGGTGTTCAGCCGGGAACAGCTCTCGGCCTCGATTCAGCGGCTGCGGCGGAAAGGGAAAAGCTTTGAGGAGATTGCGCGCGGGCTCAACCAGATCAACGTGGCCACGGTTTCGGGGTATCCGCAGTGGACCGCCCCCGAGGTGCAGACCCTGTTGCCGCCCCTGGTGGACACCAGTCCCCGTCACTTGATCTGAATGCGTTCCGCTTCTCGTTTTTCCGGCCGGAGCCCAATCACGGCTTGACTTCACCGGAAGCGGCAGGTACGATGTGGCCGCAATGTGTTCAGGTGTCCGTATCAACGGATGAAAAGGGAATCCGGTAACATGCCGGAACGGGCCCGCCGCTGTACCCGGGGACAAATTCCGCAGGTTCGCCACTGTTCCGGCAAGGGATGGGAAGGCGCGGAAGGAGGACGATCCGGAAGTCAGAAGACCTGCCTGAACAGTACGACCCCGACCTTTACGGCTACAAAGGCGGACGACAGACTCCAGCGGTAAACAAGGGACATCCTGGATCAAGCGTATTGGTCCGGGATTTTTTTGTTTCCGGGCCGGAAACCGTAGCTTACAGACGGGCACGCCGCAGGCGGCCTGAGCGTTTTCGATGACCGGGGGAGTAAGGAGTGCAACAAAACAAGGCGATTGTGCTGGCCACGTTTGGAACCACGGCGGAGCCGGCCCTGCAAGGGCTGCTGGCTATTCAGACCGCCATGGAGGCCGCTTTTCCGCAGACGCCGGTGCAAATTGCCTTCACCTCCAACCAGATCCGCCACATCTGGCGCAAACGCGCCGCCGACCCGTCCTACCTGGCCGCCCACCCGGCAATACCCCAAAACATTCTCACCGTCCAGGGCATCCTCGCGACCATCGCCAATCTTCAGGACCAAGGCTTTGACTCCCTGATCGTCCAGCCGACCCATGTTGCCCCGGCCGAGGAGTTTCATGACCTGGCCGCCTATGTCCGTGCCCTTGCCTCGATCCGCACCATGAAACCGCGCTGGCAGCCGTTCAAAACCATTGCCCTCGGAAGACCGCTTTTGGGGGCCTACAACCTCAAGCACACCTACGCCGACGACATCCGCATCGTTGCCGAAGCCTTGGCAGACGACGCGGCCCTGGCCCAAGAACACGACGCAGCCCTGGTCTACATGGGCCACGGCAATCACCATTTTCCTTCCGGCGGCCTCTATCTCGAATTCGCCGCCCGCATGCGCCAGATGTACCCCGAGGTGCTGACCCTGATCGGCACGGTCGAGGGATTTCCATCCTTTACGGAGGTGCTGGCCGATTTGCGACGGCAGGGGACGCGGCGGGTGATCCTGAAGCCGTTTCTGATCGTTGCCGGCGAACACGCCACCCGCGACCTAACCGGCCCGCAGGAAGATTCCTGGCTCTCGATCCTCACCAGGGAGGGCTTTGAGGTGATTCCGGTACTTAAGGGCTTAGCCGAACACCCGGCCCTGACCCGGATCTTTGTCGACCATGCCGCCCAGGCAGCCGTCGAGGCCGGAGTGGAACTGCGCTGATGAACGCCCGAACCGTCACCGCCCTCTTCCTGCCGCTGACCGCGGTGCTGATTCTGGCCGTGGCTCTGTCGGCCACCCTGGGTTTCCTCAACGTCTCGATTCCCGACGTGTTCATCATCCTGTTTGCCAAACTGAGCGGCCAGACCCAACCCGCGGGCATCGATCCGGTGGCCGCCACCGTGGTCGCCGATGTGCGCATGCCCCGCATCCTGGCCTCGGTCTTGGTCGGCGGCCTGCTCGGCATCAGCGGCGCCGTCTTTCAGGCAATCCTGCTCAACCCCCTGGCCGACTCCTACACCCTGGGCATTTCCACCGGCGCGGCCTTCGGCGCCTCGCTGGTGATCGTCCTCCAGATTTTCGGCCTCGCCCTGCCGTCCGGCGTGACCATTCCGGTCTTCGCCTTTGCCGGCGGGGTCGGCACCCTGGCTGTGGTCCTCTTCCTCGCCTCGGGCGACCGACGGCTCTCTTCCACCAGTTTGATCCTCGCCGGGGTGATCGTCGCCGCCATCTTGTCGGCGGCCATCGGTTTTCTTAAATTCCTGGCCGACGAACAGGTGGGGTTGATCATCTTCTGGCTGATGGGCAGCCTGGCCGGGGCCTCCTGGTCCAACATCCTGCTGCTGACGCCCACGGCTCTGTTCGGCGCCCTGGTGGCGGTGTTCTACAGCCGCGATCTCAACATCATGGCCACCGGCGACCGGGCCGCCACCTCGCTCGGGGTCAACACGGTCCGCCTGCGGCTCATTCTGCTCACCGTCTCCACCCTGATGACCGCGCTGGCGGTGTCGGTGTCCGGGATTATCGGTTTTGTCGGCCTAATCGTGCCGCACATGCTCCGCCATATGGTTGGCCCGGACAACCGTCTGCTGATCCCGCTCTCCTTTTTCACCGGCGGCCTGCTGCTGTTGATTGCCGACACCCTGACCCGGGCGGTGCTGCCGGTGGAAGTGCCGATCGGCGTGCTCACCGCCTTGCTGGGGGGCCCTTTCTTCTGCATCCTCTTCAAAAAACGGCAACAGGATGGCAAGACCGCTTTCTGAACAGCATACCGACCTTCTTTGGTCACTAGCGGGCGTCAACTTCAGCTACAACGGCACGCCGGTGCTGCGCGACATCAGCCTGGAGTTGCGTCACGGCTGCTGCTACGGTATCCTCGGCCCCAACGGCAGCGGCAAGACGACCCTGCTCGACCTGCTGGGTGGCCTGCAGGCGCCGCAGTCCGGAACGATCGAATTTCAGGGCCGTCCTCTGCACGCCTGGCCGAAGAAACAACTGGCCCGGCTCCTCGCCCTGGTGCCCCAGGATTTCATGGTCCGTTTTGGTTTTTCGGTGCGCGAAGTGGTGGAGATGGGCCTGCACCCCCACCTGCATCGCTTTGCCGCCCCCAACGAGGCGGAACAGGTCCTGATCGACGAGGCCCTGGAGGTCACCGGCATTGCCGCCCTCGCCAGCCGTCCGGTGACCCGGCTCTCCGGCGGCGAAAAGCAGCGGGTGGCCGTGGCCCGCGCCCTGGCCCAGAAACCGACGGTCCTGCTCCTGGACGAGGCCACCTCCAACCTCGACATCCATCACAGCCTGGAGATTCTCCACCTCATCCGCGAGCGCTTCGACCAACAGGGGATGCAGGTGGTCGCGGTCATGCACGATCTCAATCTGGCCGCCTTCTTCTGCGATCAACTGATCTTCCTCAAAGAGGGTCAGATCGTTTGCCAGGGCCCGACCAATGCGGTGTTAACCCCGGAAAATATCGAAACCGTGTACGGTGTCGAAGCGGAAGTAACCGCCAATACTTTTACCAACAGCCGGCAGGTGAGCTTCAGGCTGCCGGTTCACCCTTAACCCCCGACAGAACAGTCCCATGCGCCTCAGAACTTTGCTATTCACCCAGTGTTGTATTCTCCTTTTGGCCACCCTGGCCTCTGCCGCCTCGATCTCCGACAGCGACAAACGGACCCTGGTCTTTTCCCAGCCCTTCAAGCGGATTATTTCTCTCTACCCGGCCCATACCACCAACCTGCTCGAACTCGGACTGAACAAGGAGATTATTGCCTGCGGCCCCAGCGATACCCAGGTCCCCGGCCGGCCAGTGGTCCAGTTTCAGGATGACCCTGAACGTTTGCTCGCCCTCAAGCCCGATCTCGTTCTGATTCGGCCGATGATCAGCCGGGGTTATCCCAACCTGGTGCGCATCCTGGAAAAAAACAATGTCCGCGTCGTCTCTCTACAGCCGGCCGAGAGCAGGGAACTGTTCGCCTATTGGGAGGCCCTGGGCAAGCTCACCGGCCGGGAGGAACAGGCCAAGGCCATGATTGAAACTTTCGGCAAGCGGCTGGCCGCGATCATCGCCCCGCTCCAGCAGGTACCCAAGGAAAAACGCAAGCGCGTCTATTTCGAAGCCATCCACAAGCAGATGAAGACCTTTGCCCCCAACTCCATTGCCATGTTCGTCCTCGAGTCGGCCGGAGGGATCAATATCGCCACCGATGCCGATCAAATGCGCGAGACCAACATTGCCGCCTATGGCAAGGAGCGCATCCTGGCCAAGGCCGGACAGATCGACCTCTTCTTGGCCCAGAGCGGCCGGATGAACCCGGTGAGCGTCGACGACATCGTCAAGGAGCCGGGATTCGGCGTGATCAAGGCGGTGCGCGACAATCAAGTCTTCCTGGTGGACGAGGAGATGGTCTCGCGGCCGACCCTGGGGCTGCTCGACGGCATCGGCTTCGTCCGGTCGCTGCTCTATCCCGACTACGGCCAGGAGGGCATAACCCGCCTATGAGCCAGCCGGCCCTGCTCATTGCCGGCACCCATTCGGGCTGCGGTAAGACCACAGTTACCCTTGGGGTGATGGCGGCCCTGGCCCGGCGGGGTCTTGCGGTGCAACCTTTCAAGTGCGGCCCGGACTTCATCGATCCAAGCCTGCACCGGATGGTGACAGGCCAGGTGTCGCGCAACCTCGATGTCCGTATGTGCGGCAAGGATTTTGTCCGGGCTACCTTTGCCCGCCACAGCCCAGCATTTGGCTGCTCGGTGGTCGAAGGGGTGATGGGCCTGTTCGACGGCGGCGAGGGTTCAGCGGCCACCCTGGCCAAAACTTTAAACCTGCCGGTAATTCTGGTGATCGACGTTCGCTCGGCGGCGGAGAGCGTGGCCGCCGTGGTCCACGGTTTTGCCACCCTTGACCCGCAGCTGACCCTGGCCGGAGTCGTCTGCAACCGGATCGGCTCGGACAAGCACCGGGCCATGGTGGCCGAGGCGCTCCAGGCCCACAGCCAGGTGCCAATCATTGGCTTTCTGCCCCGGCGCGAGGAGGTCAGCATCCCCTCCCGCCACCTCGGTCTGCACATGGGCGACGAACATCCCCTCCAGGGTGAAGGCGTGGGACGGCTCATCGACCTCATCGAGACCCATCTCGACCTTGACCTGCTGCTGCGGATTGCCAGCGCGCGGCAAGGGCAAACCGAAACCGGTACCACCGTTTTTCCGGCTGCCGAAGGCGAACGGGTGCGCCTCGGGGTGGCCCGGGACGCAGCCTTCTGTTTTTATTACGAGGACAACCTCGACCTGTTGCGCACCGCCGGAGCGGACCTGATCCTATTCAGCCCGCTGGAGGATCGCCGCCTGCCGGCAGGACTGCATGGCCTCTACCTGGGCGGCGGCTATCCGGAACTGTATGCGAGCAGCCTCAGCGACAACATGGCCATGCGGGAGCAGATCCGCGCCTTTGCCGAGAGCGGCCGCCCGGTGTATGGCGAATGCGGCGGTTTCATGTATCTGTGCGCCTCGATCACCGACCTGGAAGGCCAGCGCTTTCCCATGGCCGGGCTCTATCCCTTTCCGGCCCGGATGCAGAACCACTTGCGCAGCCTCGGCTACCGGCAGCCGGTCGTCGAGCAGGAGTGTCTGCTCGCGCCTGCGGGCACCGTGCTCCACGGCCATGAATTTCATTATTCGACCATCGACACCGACGCGCTTGCTGTCCCGTCGGCCTACCTCCTTGAAGATGGCCGGCCCGAGGGTTTCGTCCACAAAAACACCCTGGCAGGTTACGTCCATCTGCACTGGGGCCGCACTCCCGAGGCTGCGGCCCGGTTTGTCCAGGCCTGCAGGCAAGCGGATAGTCGAATGGGCTCTCACCAAATCGCCAATAACCTCAACCTGTAACCACCAACGAACCCTATGGTCATCCTGCAACCCATCGCCCCCCAGGACATCGAGGCCGAGAGCTTCCGCATCATCGAGCGCGAACTCGGCCCCACCCGCTTTTCGCCCGAGGAATTCGCCGTGGTCCGCCGGACCATCCACGCCACCGGCGATTTCAGCTTTGCCGACAATCTGCGTTTCCACTCCCGGGCAGTTGCGGCGGGTCTTGCGGCCATCCGCGCCGGCAAAAACATCCTCGTGGATGTCAACATGGCGGCCAGCGGCATCTCCGCCGCCCTCTTGGCCCGTTTCGGCGGCCGGGTGCTCTGCCGGGTGGCGGAGGCGGAAACCGTGGCGCACGCCAAGGCCAACGGCACCACCCGCTCCGATGCGGCGATGGTACGGTCCATTGACGACAACATCGGCATTGTCGCCATCGGCAACGCCCCCACTGCCCTCCTGAAGGTGATGGAGCTGATCGACCAGGGCCTCTTTGCCCCGGATCTGGTGATCGGCGTGCCGGTGGGTTTTGTCAACGCGAGCGAATCCAAGGAACTGCTGGTGGAAAAAAACTATCCCTTCATCACCGCCCTGGGCCGCAAAGGCGGCACGCCGGTGGCCGTGGCTGCGGTCAACGCCCTGCTGCGCCTGGCGTAACCCCATGGGATCAGCGGGCAAAAAAAAGGCGCTGCGCAGCGGCTACACCACCGGAGCCTGCGCGGCGGCGGCGGCCAAGGCAGCGGTGCTGTGCCTGCTGGGTCGAGCCAATCCGGAATCGGTGGAGATTCCCTTTCCCGACGGCTCCCGCCACTGCTTTGCCCTCTGCCGTTACGGCGGCAATCCGGCCATGGCCACGGTGGTCAAGGATGCGGGCGACGATCCCGATGTCACCAACGGGGCCGAAATCGGGGCCGAAGTCCGCTGGCTTGACGGCGCGCGGACGGAAAAAATCGTCCTGGTCAACGGGCCCGGCGTCGGCCTGGTCACCAAGCCCGGCCTGCCGGTGGCGGTGGGCGAACCGGCGATCAATCCGGTGCCCCGGCAGATGATCCGGGCAGCGGTTGCCGAGGCCCTGGCGGCAGCGGGAGGCGAGGACGCGGCCCTGGAAGTACGCATCTTTGTCCGCGACGGTGAAGCTTTGGCGGAAAAAACCCTCAACCGGCGGCTGGGGGTGCTCGGCGGTCTGTCGATCCTCGGCACCACCGGCATTGTCCGGCCGGTCTCGGTCAAGGCCTGGACCGACACCATCGAGGCCTCGATGCAGGTGGCCCGCGCCGTTGGCATCACCGAAGTAATCCTGGCCACCGGCCGGACCTCGGAGGCCGCGGTGCAGAGGCTGCTCCGCCTGCCCGAGGAGGCGCAGGTGATGATGGGCGACTACCTGCTGTATGCCCTTGAAGCAGCCAAACGGCAGGGATTTTCCCGCATTCATCTGGCCGGAATGTGGGCCAAGCTGATCAAGGCGGCCCTGGCCGTCCCCCAAACCCATGTGCGCAACGGCGCCCTGGAGACCCGGCAGGCGGCCGATCTGCTGGCCGGACTGGGCCTGGATGCACAAACGGCCGGCGAATTGCGCACCGCCAATACGGCCCGCCAGATTTACGATCGGCTGCAGGATAGGCAGCGGCACGATTTGATCAGTGCGGTCTGCCGCACGGCCAAGGAACAGGCCGAGCGATGGTCCGGCCTGCCGGTGCGGGTCTATCTGGTCACCTCGGAGGAAGGTGTGGTTTATGTCACGGATTGAACTGATCGGGATCAGCGGTCCCGCCCTGACTGCTGAACAGTGGCCGCTGCTGCGCCGCTGCGCCGCCATCGTCGTCTCCCGCCGGCACCGGCCGCTGGCAGCCGGTTTGCAGTGTCCCCTGATCGACATTGCCCCCCTGGAGGCCATGCTGCGCCAGGTGGAGACCGCTCTCGGTTCGGGCGATGTCGCGGTTTTGGCCAGCGGCGACCCCCTCTTGTACGGGATCGGCCGCACCTTGATCGACCGGTTCGGTCCGGATCGGATCAACATCCACCCGGCCCTATCCGCCGTGCAGCTGGCTTGCGCCCGCTTCCGCCTCCCCTGGGATGACCTGGCCCTGGTCAGCCTCCATGGCCGCACGGCGCACGATATTCCCGGCCGCGTCCTCCGTCACCAGCGGGTGCTGCTGTTCACCGACCACCGCAACAGCCCGGACCGGGTGGCCGCCAGCGTGCTGGCGGCGCTTACGGCCTGCGAGGATCACGAGCGCATTCGCGCCATCCGCCTGCAGGTGGCGGAGAATCTGGGACTGGCCGATGAACGTCTGACCGGCGGCAGCCTGGCCGACATTGCCGCCCGTCGCTTCGGCCCCCTGAACATGGTGCTGCTCGAGCAGCCGCCGCAAGCGGCAACGATCCGCTTCGGGCTCACCGAAGACGAGATCCAGCACTCCCGTGGCCTGATCACCAAGGATGAGGTGCGCGCCGCCACCCTCCACCGGCTGCGCCTGCCCGCCATCGGCGTCTTCTGGGACATCGGCGGCGGTTCCGGCTCGGTCTCCCTGGAGGCGGCCCGGCTCTGCCCCGATCTCTCGATCCACACCATCGAGAAAAAACCGGAAGAGCAGGCCAATATCCGCGCCAACATCCGGCGCTACGGCGCCTACTCTATCCGCCTGATCAGCGGCGAGGCCCCGGAGGCCCTGACGGAACTGCCCGCGCCCGACCGGATCTTCATCGGCGGCAGCGGCCAGCGGCTCCCGGCAATCATTGCAACGGCTGTGGACCGGTTGGTAGCAGGCGGCCGCATTGTCATCAACGCCGTGCTGCCCCAAACCGAAACCACCGCCCTGGCCTGTCTGCAGCGGCTTGACCTGCGGGTGGCCACCAGCACCCTGGCCGTGACCCGCAGGACCTCTCCTGACCAGCCCCCCCATGTCTTTAACCCTATAACCCTTATCACAGGCGACAAATGAGCAGCGAAACAACATCTCCACGGACCGGGCACCTTTATCTGGTGGGAGTAGGTCCAGGCGACCCGGAACTCATGACCTGCAAGGCGGTGCGCATCCTGACCGCAGCCAAGATCTGGGCCGTGCCCACCGCCCGGGAAAAGGGCATCAGCAGCGCCCAGCAGATCGCCGGCCAGATGGTGCCGGACAACGGCCGCACCATCCTCTCGCTCTGTTTTCCGATGAAAAAGGTCTTTCTCGGCCAGGAAACCGACGATCACCTGCTCCAGGCCTGGCGCAAGTCGGCCGACGAGGTCATCCGCCATCTTGACCAGGGTTCGGACGTGGCCTTCCCCACCCTGGGCGACGCCACCCTCTATTCCACCGCTTTCTACCTCCTGGCCATGATCCAGGAGCAGCGGCCGCACCTGCCGGTGACGGTCGTGCCCGGCATCACCGCCATGGCCGCCTGCGCCGCCTCCCAGTCCAGTCCGCTCGCCCTGGGCGACGATGTCCTGGCGGTGGTGCCCGCTGCCTTTGAGGATGACCGGCTGCGAAATATTCTCCTCTCCCTGGATGCGGTGGTGCTGATGAAGGTCCACCGGCGGCTCGATGCCCTGATCGATCTGCTCGAGGAACTGGGCCTGGCTGACTGCGCCGTGCTGACCGAACGCTCCGGCATGCCCGGCGAACGTGTGTACACCGACATCCGCGTGGCCAGAGGCCGCAAACTGCATTATTTTTCGACCATGGTGATCCGCAAAAAAAAGGTACAGGTATCCAATGCAACCAACGTACTCGCAGCCTGAGGCTGCCCGCCATCCCGTTGTTTTCCTCGGAGCCGGACCGGGCGATCCCGAACTGATCACCCTCAAGGGCCGCCGCCTGCTCGACACCGCCGACCTGGTGGTCTACGCCGGCAGCCTGGTCAATACCGCCCTGTTGGACGGCATTGCGGCCGTCTGCCACGATAGCGCCGCCCTGGATCTGGAGGCCATTATGCAGCTCCTCGCCCAGGGCTACCGCGCGGGTCTGCGGGTGGTGCGGCTGCATACCGGCGACCCGGCCATTTACGGCGCGATCCGTGAGCAGATGCAGTGGCTCGATCAGGTCGGCATCCCCTACGAGGTGGTGCCGGGCGTCAGCTCCGCCTTTGCCGCTGCCGCTGTTTTGCAAAAAGAACTGACCGTGCCCGAGGTCACCCAGACAGTGATCTTCACCCGCCAGGCAGGCCGCACCCCGGTGCCGGAGCGGGAATCGTTGCGCAACCTGGCCCGTGCCCAGGCCACCATGTGCATCTTCCTCAGCGTGTCGCTGATCGCCCGCGTGGTCGATGACCTGACCGCCGGTGGCTATCCGGTCGACACCCCGATCGCCGTGGTCGAACGGGCCAGCTGGCCGGATCAGCAGATTGTGCGCGGCACCCTGGCCGACATCGCCGGAAAAATCCAGGCCTCGCAGATCAAGAAGACGGCGATGATCGTGGTCGGCCCGGCCCTGGCCGAGGACAGCCGCATCGCCTCCAAGCTTTATGACGCCGGCTTCTCCCACGAATACCGCTGAGGCAGGCAGCGGGCGGCGCTGCGCCGTGCTCGCCCTCAGCCGTGGCGGTGGTGCGCTCGGCCGCAGGCTGGCCGAGTCGCTGGGTGGGGATTTTTTTGCCTGCAAGGGCGGGGTGGCGGCGACTGTCGCCGAGATCTGGGACCACTATCAGGAGGTCGTCTGCATCATGGCCACCGGCATCGTGGTCCGGACCATTGCCCCGCTGCTGCGCGACAAATACCGGGACCCGGCCGTCGTGGTCTGCGATGAGCAGGGCCGCTTTGCCATTTCGCTGCTCTCCGGCCACCTCGGTGGCGCCAATGCGCTGGCGCAGCGGGTGGCCGCCGCCACCGGTGGCCAGGCCGTGCTCACCACCGCCTCGGATGTGCTGGGCCGCACCGCCCTTGACCTCTGGTGCCGCGACCTCGGCTTAACGCCGGGTGACAGGGGAGCGTTCACCCGGGCCATGGCCAAACTGGTGGATCAGGGCACCCTGGCCGTCTGGAGCCGCTTTTCACTGCCGGAACTGCCGCCGGACCTCAAGCCGGTGGCGATACGAACCGCAGCCGATCTGATCATCGACAGCCGGACAGAGGATGCCGCCCACGCCGTTCTCCTCCATCCCAAAGCCCTGGTCATCGGCATCGGCTGCAACCGGGGGACCCCTGCCGAGGCTATTGCGCAGGCGGTGGCAGCGACCTGCCGGCAGCAGCACCTGGCCCCCCAGGCCATCGCCCGCCTGGCCTCGATCGATCTCAAGCAGGACGAGGAGGGGTTGCTCGAATTCGCCCGCCAGCAGCACCTGGCCATCGATTTCTACAGCAAGGACCAACTGAACGAGGTCGAGGGCGTCAGCACCTCCGAGGCGGTGCAGCGGGCCACCGGGGCCAAGGGCGTGGCCGAACCGGCCGCCTTGCTCAGCGCCGGAACGGGCAGCACCCTGCTGGTTGCCAAACTGAAATGGACGGATGTGACCACCGCCGTGGCGGAACTCGCCGATCCTCTAGCACTCTCAACTCAAGGAACAAAGGACCAATGATAACAGCACAGGACTGCACGAATGGCTCACTCGTGGTCGCGGGCCTCGGCCCCGGCGCAATCGATCTCATGGCCCCGCGGGCCCGCACGGCCCTGGAGCAGGCTGAGATCGTGGTTGGCTACCGCACCTATCTCGACCTGGTCCGCGACTGCCTCAATCCGGCCAGCGAGGTGATCTCCTCTTCCATGATGCAGGAGATCGACCGTTGCCGCAAGGCGCTGGAACTAGCCGGGCAAGGGCGCCGGGTGGTCCTGGTCTGTGGCGGTGATCCCGGGATCTACGCCATGGCCGGGCTGATCTTTGAGCTGGCGTGGTCCATGGACTCTAAGGTAGCAATCGACATCATCCCCGGAATCGCGGCCCTCAATTCCTGCGCCGCCATCCTCGGCGCCCCCCTGATGCACGATTTTGCCGCCATCAGCCTGTCCGATCTGATGACCCCCTGGGAGATGATCGAACGCCGCCTCGAAGCCGTGGCCGCAGCTGATTTCGTGGTGGTGATCTACAATCCAAAATCGAAAAAACGGACCGGCCAGATCGTCAAGGCGCGGGAGATCCTGCTCGCCCACCGCTCCCCCGACACCCCGGTGGGCATTGTCAGCGGCGCCACCCGCGAGCACGAGATGGTGCGGCTGACCACGCTGGAAAAGATGCTCGAAGAGGAGATCGGCATGCAGACCACGGTCATCATCGGCAACTCGCAGACCTTTGTCTGGCGGGACAAGATGGTGACGCCCCGGGGGTATAGCAAAAAGTATGGCTTGTGAACAGGTGAACAGGATGCGCGCGCGCCATTGCCGCAAGCAAAGGAGCAGAATGCCCATCCCCCAGAGGTTGCCTGGTAGGGGTGCCTGGCGCACCGCTGCCCTTCCTTCTACGGAGGCGGAATAATGCGATTTGTCGTCATCGGCGGGGATGCAGCCGGGATGAGCGCGGCCAGCCGGGCCAAGCGCAACGACCCCGGGCTGGAAGTGATCGTACTCGAGCAGGGGCAGGATGTTTCCTACAGCGCCTGCAACATTCCCTACAATATCGCCGATCCCGACAGGGCGATAGCGGATCTGGTGGTGCGCAGCGCCACAACTTTCCGGGAAGAACAGGGCATCGATCTGCGAACCAGCCATAGGGTGGAACGGATCGACCGAGGGGCTCAGGAGGTCAGCGGCCGCACCGGCGACGGTGCTCCTTTTACCATCGCCTACGATCAACTGCTCATCGCCACCGGCGCCGTACCCATCCGGCCGCCGATCGAAGGGATAGATCTTCCCGGCGTCTTTGTGGTCAAGAACCTCGAACATGGACGGCGGATCAAGGAGTTTCTCCGCAGTCGGCAGGCCAGGCGGGCCGTTATCGTCGGCATGGGCTATATTGCCCTGGAGATGGCCGAAGTCCTGAGCGAACGCGGTCTCAAGGTCGATCTGATCAAGCCGAAAGCCGGCCTGCTCCCCTGGCTGGATCCGGTCTTGGCCCAACCGGTGCGGGATCTGCTGGCCGCCGAGGGTGTGGGGCTGTATGACGGGCACCCAATTGAGCGGATTGCCGCCGCCGATGACCGCCTGACCGTGGTCTCCGGCACACTGCGACTGGAGGCCGACCTGGTGGTAGTTGCCGTCGGCGTGACCCCCAACGCACACCTCGCCAAGGATGCTGGCCTCGAACGCAGCGTCGGCGGTTCGATTGCCGTTGACCGCAGCCTCCGCACCTCCGATCCCAATATTTTTGCGGCCGGTGACTGTGCCGACAGCTACCACCTGGTTACCGGCAAAAAGACCTGGATACCGCTGGCCCTGCGTGCCAACCGCGCCGGCTGGGCGGTGGCTGACAATGTCTGCGGCGCTCGGGTGACGCTACCCGGCGTGGCGGGAACCGCGGTGTTCAAAGTGTTTGCCATGCAGGTGGCCAGGACCGGCCTTTCGGTGGACGAGGCGCAGGCAGCCGGTTTTGATCCGGTGCGGGTGCAGATTACATCGAAGTCACGGGCCGGCATCTATCCGGGCGCCCAGCCGATCTACGTCTCTATGGTCGCCGATCGCTCCTCCGGCCGGTTGCTCGGGGCGCAGATTACCGGCACCGATCAGGTGGCGCACCGGATCAATGCGGCGGCCGTGGCCCTGCTGGCGAAAATGAGTGTGGCCGAGTTCAGCCAGAGCGATCTCGCCTATGCCCCGCCCTTCGGCCCGACCTGGGACCCTTTGCTGGTGGCGGCGAATCAGCTGGTGAAGGAGTTGAACAAACAGGCAGCCGCGTGACCATCCGGGCATGAAGGAAAGTGAACGAGCACCATTGCTGCTCAGCGGAACGTTGTCCGGCAGAAAAAGTCTCCCGGATATCGACCACCTGAAGACACAGAGCCAGCATCCCTACCCCCTCGGCATACAGATCGTCCCTTGAGTACGCTGCTCTCAATTGCAAAGGAGAGGGGTCCTCACAAAGTCGAATGCTGTTTTCGAGGAACACTGCGACGAGAAAGCTCTCAAATAGCGCAGAGAATTCTCCCTCTGGTCGGAATGCCTTTATTTGACAAAACGGGGCAATTTCCCGCTCATTTCGTGCCAATACACGTCGAAATGCGCGAGAAAGCCTACCAGACACACAACCTGCACCGGAGGGTGTTTTATGGAATGTTTTTCAGTTTTTCCGGAAAATATTGAGGCATTGGCTGCCGAGTGCAAACGGTTGTGGCCGCTCATGCCCGGCTTGCATTCGAACATTGCCAAACTGGCGGGCAAGGACGCCATCAAGGCCTGCGCCAAGCGGTTGGGCATGCTCTCCCGACAGGGCGGTAGAATCGGCATCGCCTTTGATCACGAACTGGAAGCGGAAATTTTCCAGGATTATCTGATCTACATGCATCGCCCCCAGGGGATCAGCCTGGTCCGGCAAATGCTCAACCGCAAACGGTATCCGCAGGGAAGCGACGAACAGATGCTGCTGGAGGGCATGGTCCAGGCGCGGTTTTCCCTCTTCTGGATCAAAAAAACGTACCCCGCCAGCGGCTTTGTCGCGCTGGATGTCATCCGCGGCGAGGAGTTTTTTGTTCTCAATCAATCACTCGCCCAACAGGATGTGACCGGGGCCCTTGCTGCATTCCGGATTTTCCCGTTCCGCACTGCCTGGCTGCACACCGGCGCCAGCATGGCCTTCGGCACGATCGATGATCCCGCCGGGCTGCATCCTCTCGGACGCATCCTCAACGACAAGGAGGAGCAGGAATTGAACGAGGAGAATATCTCGCGCTGGCGAGAACTCCTCAGGGGGATGGAACAGTAGCACCTGGCGCTCGCCTGCATGCGGCAGGCCGTAAACCGGCCGGCGGGACTGGCTGCGCCAATGAAGTGCGCCGCCAATCCCGCCGCCCTGTACGCCTCAATCCTGCTTCTCTTCCGGTGTTGCCGCAAAAATCCCGGCCTTGATTTCCTGATCGATCTCCACCAGGGCTCGCTTCATCTGCTTGAGGGCCTGGCGGATGCGGTTTTCGTTCTCCACCAGGGCCAGGCGGAGATATCCGTCGCCCTCCTCGCCGAACCCAGCGCCGGGGGCCACGGCCACATTGGCCCGGTTCATCATCTCGACGGCAAAGCGGATTGACCCCATCTGGGCATAGGGCTCGGGAATCTTCACCCACAGGAACATGCCCGCCTTGGGTTTCTCCACCTCCCAGCCCATGCGGGAGAGCCCGTCGCAGAGCACGTCACGCCGTTTCTGATAGATGGCCACCTGCTCGATAATGGTGTCGTCGCAGTCACGCATGGCGACGATGCCCGCGACCTGAATGGCGGAGAAGATGCCGTAGTCGTAATACCCCTTGATCTTGGCCAGCCCGCCGACCATCTCCTTGTTGCCCACGCAGTAGCCCAGCCGCCAGCCGGCCATGTTGTAGGACTTGGAAAACGAGCCGAATTCAACGCCGACGTCGAGTGCCCCGGGAACTTCCAGGAATGAGGGGGCCACTAGGCCGTCATAGGTGATCTGACCGTAGGCGAAGTCGTTGATCACCATGAAGTTGAACCGTTTGGCCAGTTTGACCATCTCCGTGAAGAATTCCTTGGAGGCCAGGGTGCCGGTGGGGTTGTGGGGATAGTTGAGCATCACCAGCTTGGGATGGGGATAGAGCGACTGGCACATGGCGCTGACCTGACGCAGGAATTCCTCCTCCGAACCCAGGGGAAAGCGCAGGACACTGGCCCCGGCAATGACCGCGGCGTAGACATGAATGGGAAAGAACGGCGTGGGCACCAGGACGGTGTCGCCCGGTCCGAGCAGGGCCAGGCAGAGATGGGAAATACCCTCCTTGGAGCCGATGGTGCAGATGACATCATCCTCGCCGGTGAGTTCCACCCCGTATTTGCGTTTGTAGTAGAGGGCAATCTCCCGCTTGAGGTTTTTCATGCCGCCGGCGGCCGGGTAGCGGTGCGTCTTGGGATCGACCGCCACCTCGCAGAGTTTCTCGGTCACCTTGGTCGGCGTCGGATCCATGGGATTGCCCATGCCGAGATCGATGACATCAATGCCCTGCCACCGTTTCTCCATCTTGATTTTGTTGATCAGGCCGAAGAGATAGGGCGGCAACTGATTCATGCGTTCGGCAAAGCGGATGGTCACATCGGTCTTCATGAAAGTCTCCTGTGCAGGTGTTCGGAACCAGGGACGCGGGTTCTCAGGATTGTTCAGCCCTTGGGTACAAAAAAAGCCTGAACCGTCCGGCCCAGGCTAAAAAAAACGCCATGAACCGGAACATCAGTCCATGGCGAGCAGTTTCGGGAATGCTGCGGGTTAGAACGCAACCGGTCGCCAATGAACTGGGTTCATCGCCGCCGCTGCCGCGACATGTGGTCTCATTTGTGGAACCTCTTATAGCCTTGATACGGATTATTTAATCGTTATTTTTTATCGTGGTTCGGCGGGAATGTCAACCCCGGCGTACCGCTTGCCCGCGCAGGAGTTCAACCGGTGCGGGCCATCATCGCCTCCATTTCCCGGACCCGGTCGCGGTCATCCGCCTGTTCCTCAACGGCCAGCACATCCTCCAGCTTGGTCAATTGTTTGACCACCTGCTCAAGTTTGTCCGTTTCATCGACCTTGAGCCAGATGCGGCTCGTCTCGCCCTGGCCGATGGCGGTGCAGAAGATGCCCTCAAGATTGAAGGCGCGGCGGGCAAAGAGGCCGCAGATCTGGAGCATGACCCCGGGATGGTTGTTGACGGTCAGGCGGAGGATGGTGGTGCTTGGAGATTGAAGTTCCAGGTGATTCTCAATTGCGGGCATGATCGCCTCCTATCATGGTGGTGTTGGCGGCGCCTGGCGGCACCATGGGGGTCACTTCTTCCTCGATATCTATGGGCACGTTGATCAGGCAGGGACCGGGTTCGGCCATGGCCTGTTGCAGGAGTGCCCCCGGATCATCGACTCCTTCGAGGTCATAGGCCGCCATGCCGAATCCCCGGGCGATGGTGGCAAAATCGACCTTGATCGCGTAGGAAGAGGCGAAGTAGTGCTGTTCGTAGAAGAGGCGCTGCTGCTGGCGAACCAGACCGAGGCTCTGGTTGTTGAGCACCACGATCTTCACCGGTATCTTTTGCTCCACTGCGGTGGCCAGTTCCTGAATGTTCATCAGCAGGCTGCCGTCGCCGCTGAAGCAGACCACCGGCCGCCCGGGAAAGGCGAGCGCCGCGCCGATGGCCGCCGGCAGGCCGAATCCCATGGTGCCCAGACCGCCGGAGGTGAGCAACTGGCGGGGAGTGGTGAAGGGATAGGCCTGGGCCACCCACATCTGATGTTTGCCGACATCGGTGCTGATCAGGGCCTCGGGGCCAGCCAGGCGGGCCACCTGGCGGATGAGGTGGAAGGGCCGTCCCGGAGCGAAATCCTCGGCATGAAACCGAGGATAATCCTGCTGCAATTGACGGATGCGATCATTCCACTCGTGGCGCTGCCGTCGTCGGATAAAGGGCAAAAGACCTGCAAAGGCATGACGGGCGTCGCCGGTGATGCCCGCGTCAGCCGGCCGCAATTTGCCGATCTCACTGGCATCGATATCGACATGAATGACCTTGGCCCTGGGACAGAAGGCACTGATCCGCCCGGTGGCGCGGTCGTCGAAGCGGACCCCGGCGGCAATCAGCAAATCGCTCTCCTCCATGGCCAGGTTGGTGGCGCGGCAGGCATGCATGCCGAGCATGCCCAGCGACAGGGGGTGATCAGAGGGCAGGATCCCGAGCCCCATCAGGGTCATTACCGTGGGGATGCCGCTGTGCTCCGCCAGTTGCCGAGCCTCAGCCGCCGCTCCCGCATGGATGACGCCGCCCCCGAGATAGAGAATCGGCCGGGCCGCCTGGTTGATCATCGCCGCCGCCGTCTCGAGGGATTGATGAGCTTCGCCTTGACGCTCCTTGACCGGACAGGGCTCCGGCCAGGACTCGAATTCCACCATCTCGGTCTGGACATCTTTGGGCACATCGATCAAAACCGGGCCAGGCCGGCCGGAACCGGCCAACTGGAAGGCCTTGGGAACGATGGTCAGCAGATCAGCCGCGGAACGCACCAGGTAATTATGCTTGGTAATGGGCACGGACATGCCGTAGGTGTCGACCTCCTGGAAGGCGTCGGTCCCGAGCAGAGAGCGGGACACCTGGCCGGTAACGCACACCAGGGGAACTGAATCCAGGTAGGCGTCAGCCAGGGCGGTCATTATATTGGTGGCGCCGGGGCCGGAGGTGGCGAAACAGACCGCCGGTTTGCCGGTGGTGCGGGCCATGCCCTGGGCGATGAAGCCCCCGCCCTGTTCGTGCCGGGCAAGCACATGGCGGATGGCGGGGCTGGCGGCAAGGGCGTCGTAGAGGGGCAGGTTGGCCCCGCCGGGGATGCCGCTGACAATGCGGATCCCCTGGCGTTCCAATTGACGGATGATGATTTGGGCGCCGTTGAGTCTGGGCATGGTGTGTTCCTCCTGGGGTGATGTCGCGGTTATGGGCAAAAAAAAACCCCCGCCGGCTGGCGCCGGCGGGGGTTGTGATCTCAAGTCTGGATTTTCCCGCTACGACGCCCCGAATTCTTTACGCACGACGACCACCACGCTCAAGAGCGCCAGTGCGGCTAAAATGTTGGCAATGCGGAAAATGCAGTTCATTTCTGGTTTAACCGTACAAAAAAGATCAATTCAAACCTAATTCTTGCCTTTTTGATAACTGAAGCGCAACCCTTCGTCAAGAAGAATGTCGCCCAACGGTGCAATCGCCGCCTGCGGTCTATGAGCGATCACAGAGCCATACAAAATCAACCACCCTCCACCCGGGCACCTAAAGATTCCACCCGAACCAAGGCGGATGCAATTGTGGCTGCCAGTATCCCCACCGCAAGATGGCCTGTGTCCATCCACTATTTCGGATTGTCCCTGCATAACCCATACTTGATTTTCTTAAGAGACTGCACGAGAGGAGGCCTTTCCTGTGATCCCGTCTATAGCCAGGAGGTGGATGGAACGATTAAAAGCGACAAGAAGGCTGTTCGACGCAAAAACCATGCTTGGTCATGACTATTTGCCACAACTGAATATTCCTGGCGCGAAATGATCCGGCACATGACAGCAGATAATATTCCCACATGCGTTTGAAGCGGTCATCATATCGTTTATTCAACATCGGCCAGGCCTGTTGGAATCTATCGTTCCAGGCCATGAGTGTTTTATCATAATGAGGACCGATATTATGCAAATCTTCAATAATGAATAATTTTTCTATCGACTTGGATATCTGCCGCAAACTCGGTATAGAACTGTTTGGAAAAATGTACTTGGTTATCCACGGGTCGGTGTGTGCTGTAGAAGTATTATTGCCAATGGTATGGAGCAGAAATATTCCCTCATCCTTCAATAACCGGTGAACGACTCTCATATAGGTACGGTAATTTTTCCGGCCAACATGTTCGAACATGCCCACCGAGACAATTTTATCAAACCGGCCATCGATCATCCTGTAGTCACCTTCATGAAAATATACAGGTAGATCCTTGCAGTATTCACGAGCGTACCGCAATTGCTCTTGAGAAATATTAACCGCTGTCACCTTGCAGCCATAACGATTGGCGGCGTAATATGCCAGCCCTCCCCAGCCACACCCAATATCCAGCAAATGATCCCTTGCCGATAGATTCAGTTTTTTAAGGATCAAGCTGATTTTATGCTCTTGCGACTGGTTCAGGTCATTCGTTGACTCAAAGAAGCCACAACTGTATTGATGATACGGATCGAGAAAGGAAAAAAATAAATCATTCCCCAGATCGTAATGTTGCTTGGCAATCAAATGACTGCGTGCCCTAGATTGGAGATTGAATAGAATATCTGGTATGAAACCGATTGAGTACCGAAGTGTACCCTTCAATTTATCATCCAAACCTCCACGCAACAAGCGGCAAATCATTTCATCTATCTGGCTGCAATCCCACCATCCTTCCATGTACGACTCACCCATCCCGAGATTCTTTTCCTGTAAGGCCCGGCGGTACCAACGATCATCATGCACCTGGATGTCCCAAGGCTGATGACCGTTCACCGTAACCCCGGCATGGTCAAACATTTCGGTGAGTATTTTTGCTATCATTTTACCCTCGACTGAAACAGTCGATAATTTCATCGTCAGAAAACATGAAATTAAAACAGGTAGGTCAAAGTTTCTATACTGTAACTATATGAACGAATATACAAAATAGAACAATATGGAAATATTGAATAGATATTATGTATACTTTATATTCAATTGTCATTGACCTGATGTACACGTGCGCGGCAACTTGCGCAAACACCATTCCAATCATCTCCAGATAAAAAAAAAGAGATGAGCGGTTGCCAATTTCTGATAACAATGAAACGAGAAGGCCTTGTGTCAGGCAATGACTATTCGTTGCCTAATCCTCTTCTTGACCCGCCAATTTGTGCCAAGCAGTACTTCCGAATCCCCGATTGGGTACGGGGTGGATACAGCCCGTGCCCCTTGATCGAGCATACTCTTATTGCTCCACCAGCCTCCCTTGTCCACTTGAGGAGTCAACTGCACATGCCCCAATCACCGACACCGCCGTCTAGCCTTTGACTTTTAACTTCTTGCTACATAAATTGTTAATTTAATGATATATTGAGAACTCCAACGAGGAGCGATCCCCTGCCCAAGGATTTCGTTCATTATACTCAAAGGACAATCGTTTTAGCTGCACCTCACTGGCCTGAACAGACAAACCGAGGTACTTTATGACCGATACGAATGGTTCTTTCAAGCTGCGACAGGGCGCTGAAGAGATCGCTCCGGAAAAAGCGGCGCAGCTGGCGGATAAGTTTAAATTCCTTTCAGTTGAAAATATGCAGCAGGCGCTCCATGAACTGCAGGTGCAGCAAATAGAACTGCAGATGCAGAATGAGGAACTGCGCAGAACGCACATGGAGTTGAACGCTTTGCGGGCTCGTTATTTTGATCTGTACAATCTGGCCCCGGTGAGTTGTTTCACGCTCAATGAACAGGGGCTGATTATGGATGCCAACCTTACGGCGGCCAACCTCCTGGCCATCGAGCGAGGCGAGTTGATCCAGCAGCCGTTCACGCGGTTTATCCGCACAGAAGATCAGGACATCTACTACCGGTATCGATGGCAGCTCCTTGAGACCGGCAAACCGCTGGAGCTCGACCAACGGATGGTAAAGAGTAACGGGACAGCATTTTGGGGGCACTTGACAGCCACCATTACACGGGATGGCACGAGCCCGCCTTTGTGCCACATCATTCTAAGCGACATTACCGAACGCAAACAACTGGAGGAAAATCTCCGCAGGAGCGAGGAAAGGTATCGCGCACTGGTAGAGACCACCAGCGACTGCATTTGGGAAATCAATCCGCAAGGATGCTTCACCTATCTCAGCCCCAAATTTACGGATATGATGGGCTATTCGCCCCTAGAATTCCTGGGGAAGTCCCCTCTTGCCCTTATCGCTGATGAGAATCAAGAGGTTCAGGAGCAGGCGGTAGCCGTCATGGCTGCCCAACAACCGTTTTCCTCCCTGCAGGTTCAAGCCAGGCGTCGTGATGGCGGATCCATCAACGTAGAGGTCAGCGGTGTCCCGATCTTCACCTCCGCAGGGGAGTACCAGGGTATGCGGGGTATCACGAGGGACATTACTAAACGTAAAAGAGCCGAGAAGCAGCTGTCCAGAGCTGAGGCCTATGCAAGGAACTTGATCGAGATCAACATGGATCCCTTGGTGACGATTGCCCCTGACGGGAAAATAAGTGATGTCAACCGGGCGAGCATGCTTGCCACCGGTTACAGCCGTGAAGAAATGATTGGGACGGATTTCAGCGCGTACTTTACCGACCCTGACAAGGCCCGGGCTGGCTATTGCATGGTTTTCGAACAGGGGATGGTCCGTGACTATCCCCTTGAGATCCGCCATCGTGACGGTCATCTGACTCCGGTCTTATACAACGCTTCTGTATTTCTGGATGGGGCGCACCAGGTTGCCGGAGTGTTCGCCGCGGCTCGCGATATTACGCAGCTGAAACGGGCCGAGGAAGAACTCAAGGCCATAAACGATGAGCTGGAACGAAGAGTCGAGCAGCGAACCCTGGAACTGCAGGAAACGCAGAAGCAATACCTGCATGCGGAAAAACTCTCGGCTATTGGCAAGCTCTCCGCTTCCATTGCCCATGAATTCAACAACCCTCTCCAAGGTATTTTATCTATCCTCAAAGGATTGAAAAAAAGGGCAATCCTGGAAAATGAGGACAGGGAGTTGCTGAACGCGGCCATCGCCGAAAGTGACCGGATCAAGGAGCTGATCCGGAGCCTTCAGGATTTCAACCGCCCGACGGCCGGCAGGATCATGGCCATGGATATACACAGGGCCATCGACTCATTGCTGTTGATGCAACGGAGCGAATTCAAAAGTAAACGAATTTCGGTTGCGCTCGACTATGCCGAGCAGTTGCCCCAGATATTCGCGGTTCCCGACCAGATCAAACAGGTTTTCCTTAATTTACTGACCAATGCGGTCGATGCCTGCCATCTGCGCGGTGCGATGATTACAATCAACACCCGGCAAGATGGCGACAAAGTGGCCGTGGCTTTTAAGGACAATGGCACAGGAATTAAGCCAGAGGAAATGGAGCGGATTTTTCAGCCTTTTTACACCACCAAACCCGCGGTCAAAGGGACCGGGCTGGGACTATCGGTCAGCTATGGTATTGTTAAAAACCATCAAGGGGAAATCCGCGTAAAAAGCGAGCCCGGAGCAGGCTCGACGTTCACGGTCCTGCTGCCCATTCACGCCAAAACATTGCGTTGAACACTTTGTGATTTTTTACTGACCAGGCAGTTAATTCCACTCACAAGAGCCTTTTGCAAAAAAACGAATGAGGATGATCGTGCCATTTCGACCGGAGGGAGTAATCTTATTGTTTTAACCCTGAGATTTCTCGCGCGCGCTCGATCTGACACAGCATACGGACGGTCATTATGCAAGAAGCTCAAAACGATTCCTTTTTTAATGGCAATAAAAAAGCCCTTAACTCACATTGAGCTAAGGGCTTGATTTTACTGGCGCGCCTGGAGAGATTCGAACTCCCGACCTACGGATTCGTAGTCCGACGCTCTATCCAGCTGAGCTACAGGCGCAAAAACGGTTTCCTCATATACTCCGAACCTTGATTGTATTCAAGTTCTTTTTTCCTGTAGGCGGAAGACTGGTTTATTCCTCCGGCCGACAGGGACATCCTGGCGATGGCATGAAAGCTGCCCTCTAACGGCTCGCCTCAGTTTCCAAAAAATCAATCTGGCTATCCGCCGGTTTCATCTCGACCCGGGGAATGATGTCAATTCGCGCCGAGTGCTTCTGCTCGAGATCAACCAGTTCCGCCCGCTTTTTATTGAGCAGATACTGGGCGACATCAAGCGGCAGGCGGCATTCGATCCGGGCCACCTTTTTGCGGCTGATCCCGGTCTGAATGCGGCGCAGGTGATAGAGGGCCAGGGTCTCGACCGAGCGCACCACTCCCCGCCCCTGGCAGTATTCGCAGGTTCGATAGCTGCCTTTTTCGATCGGCGCCCCCATCTTCTGCCGTGAAATCTGCATCAGGCCGAAACGGGAGATCTTGCTGATGTCGACCTTGGCCTTGTCGCGTTTCATGCTGACTTTCACCTGCCGTTCGACCTCTCGGATATGCTTCTTGTTCCGCATGTCGATGAAGTCGACCACAATCAGGCCACCCAGATCGCGCAGCCGGAGCTGCCGCGCCAGTTCGGCCGCCGCCTCCATGTTGGCGAGAAAAATGGTTTCGTCGAAATCAGCATTTTTCGAGGTCCGGCCGGAGTTGACATCGATGGCTACCAGGGCCTCGGTCGGGTTGATCACGATTGAGCCGCCGGACGGCAGGAGCACCTGCGGCTTATAAATCGATTCAATCTGCTCCTCGATATTGTGCTGATTGAAAATGGGCTTGGCACCGCGATGCAACCTGACATTAACCTGCCGCTGCTTGGCCGGCAGCAGCTCGACAAAGGCATTCACATTGTTGAGCGACTCTTCGGTGTCGACTATTATTTCCTTGATTTCATGAAAAAAGTGGTCGCGGAGAAAACGGACAACCGTATCCTGTTCCTCGTAAACCAGGGCCGGCGCCTCCATGGTCTGGCCGCGTCGCTTGATTTCCTCCCAGAGCGCCAGCAGGGTGTGCAGGTCCTTTTCCAGAACCGCCTTGGTGATTTCGGCGCTGGCGGTGCGGATGATGTAGCCGATGCCCTCCGGGATCTCGAACTCGCTCATGATCTCGCGCAGACCGGCCCGCCGTTCCTCGCCGACAATCTTGCGGGAAATACCGGCACTGTCGCTTCCGGGCATCAGCACCAGACAGCGGCCGGGCAGCGACAGAAAGGTGGTCATGTTGGCACCCTTGTTACCGGTCACCTCCTTCACCACCTGCACCAGGACCTCCTGGCCTTTCTGCACCACATCCTCAATCTTGAGTTTTTTCCACTGCTGCTGGGCGATCAGAGCGCGATTGCGCTCATTGACATCCTGGCGATAGTACTCCGGGTGGATCTCGTTGAACGGTAGGAAACCGTTGCGCCCGGTGCCGATATCGACAAAAGCAGCCTGCAGATTGGCCTCGACCGAGACGATCCGGCCCTTGTAGATGTTATTCTTGGTCGGCTCGCGATCAATCGTGGTGACATGGAAGGATTCAAGCCGGCCATCTTCAACCAGGGCAATACGGCATTCCTCCGGCTCCTCGGCATTAATCAGCAGCTTATAGGTGACCGCCTTGTCCGGAATTTCCGGCCCCTCGTCTTCCACCCGGTCGCCATCGTCGTCTTCTTCAGTTTCGGAGAAGCGTTCCGCAAGCGGCGCTTCTCCGTCTCCCCCCACCTCTTCAACGGACGGAGGGGGTTCCGGCTGCTTGGACCGCTTTCTTCCTCCCCTGCGGGATCGTCGTTTTTTGGCCGGGACAGGGGATTCCTCCTGGTCGGCGGCAATGACGCTTTCAGTCTCAGCGACCTCCTCCGGGACGGCGGGGAGTTCTTCCACCGGCAGCTCAACCTCCGGCACGGCGGTTTTCCTGCCCCTTCCTCGCCTTGGCTTACGGGTTGAAGGCGGCGGGGCGGCACCATGCTCGTGCGGTTGCTCGTGCGGTTCTGGCGCAGAGCTGTCCGTCATTTCGGCAACCTTAGGCTCAGCCGGTACAGCCGCCACCTCTGGAGCCTCTTGCGGCACACTTTTCCACCAGGCACCGGTTTTCGCCTTGCGCACCGGCGGGGCTTTCTCTTCCTGTTCGTTCTGTTCGTTTTCTGACATTCGTATCCTTAGGGTATTTTTTTCAGCAACGCCGTAACCGTGCACGATCACCTTGACCGGCAGGCACAACGAGGGGAAACACCCTCGTTTTCATGATGCCAGCTGGTAGTATCTGCGGCCGCCGTGTTCCTGCTGCTGCAGGATTCCGGAGCGCACCAACGGTTCAAGCAGTTGCTCAACTTTTTCCGGACCCCCGAGATGGAAGGTCCGATCTATATCAATGGCGGTACACGGCCGCCGTTGCACCATCTGTTTGATTTCGTCCATCAGCGCGGCCACTGCTGCCGAATCGGGCACTGGCTGCGCATTGGACGATTGCCCTGCCACCGTTTCATCCGCCGCAACAAAGGGCAAATCAACCGGCAGGGCAAGTTCCTTGTGCAGGAGAGCAGCGATTGCCGCCAACCTGCCATGACTCAACGAGCGGGCATATTCTTCCGCCGGGGGCCGGACCACCGTGTTGAGCTGTATTCTGTCTAGCCGCATCCTCCGAAGAACCGCGATCAGGGCCTCGATGTCCTCGGGTGCGTCGTTCATCTCCTGGACCAGGAGTATTTCCAGCCATATTTTCCCGGTATACGCATGGGAAAAAAACGTCAACCCGCTGATGACCGCCTCCAGGTCCATGCCTTCGACCGGCCGGTCAACCTTACAAAAACTCTCCAGGCGGGCCGCGTCAAGCGAGGGGACAACAATATCCGCCGCCATGAGCGCCTGGCGCACATCTTCATCCATCAGGGTGGTGCCGTTGGTGAGAACAGCAACCGGTTTTTTTGCTTTCTCTTTAAGATGACGGACAATTTGGCCAAGCCCGCTGTGCAGGGTCGGCTCTCCCTTGGCGGTCACCGTCAACACATCAACAGCACCGAGCCGCTTTGGATCGGCGCACAACTCGTCGATCTCCTCAAGAATTGCCTGGGTGGAGGAATAGGCACCACGCCGGCTCACAGGGGAAAGAGTCCGCCCCACCTCACAATAAATACAATTAAGATTGCAGACTTTGCTTGAGAAGAGGTCGATGCCGAGAGAACGGCCAAGTCGCCTGGAATTCACCGGGCCGAAGATAAAGTTCATACAGCGCTGCGAACGGTTGGTGCTCTGCGAAAATCTCAAGCAAATGAAGGCAGGGGGCAAGCTTTGGAAAATCAAGTCATTAGGCATTATTACACCTGCTGATACTTAAACTAATTTCCCCAGTGGCGCAAGGCAATTCTACGACTTTTCGCTTGACACAACGTATGCCGACACGTACATTCGACCCTGTTGCCAGCGATTGTTCTCGTCTTGTTTCTTTAATCGCTCCAACCAGTTGAGGCGCCTTTCCCCTTCAAAACGAGACCACGGTTCATCCCCCGGCGCATCCGCTCTGCTGTTTCCATAGACATTCAAAGGAGCCGATCGAGGTGAAGCACGCCATCCCATCCTCCCCGATCCTTGCACGTATATTTTTGGCCCTTAGCGCCCTATTCCTGACCGCCGCCTCAGCGCACGCTGCTTCTGTCGACGCCCGGCAATGGGATCTGACCGCCGACAAACTGACCAGGCTCGAAAGTCCCCCCACCATTATCGCGGAGGGCAATGTCGTGCTGGAAAAGAAAGAGCCGATTGCCCCCGCCCGGAAAAGCACCCCCTCCCAACGGGATACCCACCTGGATAGCGAGTCCCCGGAAACACCGGCAGAGCCGGTCGCCCAGCCGGAGACCGCATTGAAAACCGTCACCACGATTAAGGCCGATTGGGCCTCCTACGACATCACCCGCGGCCTGCTGACGGCCAAGGGCCATCTGCTGATCGATATCGGCGCCGATCAATTGACGGCTGACTCCGGCAGCATCGACATGGAAAAAGCCACGGGTATGTTTGAAAATGCCACCGTGATCCGGCAACACAAGGAGATGCATCTCGAAGGCAAGGTCATCGAAAAAACCGGCGCGCTCACCTATCATATCGAAGACGGCTGGATCGTCACCTGTAAGCTCCAGCCTGGAGAAACCCCGCCCTGGTCTTTTGCCGCCGATGATGTCGAAATCACCGACGGCGGTTACGCCTTCCTCAAACACGCCACCTTCCGCATCAAGGATGTACCGGTTTTGTATACGCCGGTCATGGTGTTGCCGGCAAAACGAAAACGCCAGACCGGATTACTCTTCCCCGCCTTTTCCTTTTCCGACCGTGACGGCTTCAGCCTGGAAACACCGCTGTTCATCAATCTCTCGCCGAGCAGCGACCTGACCCTCTTTCCCCGCTACTTCGCCAACCGGGGCATGATGGCCGGCGCCGAATTCCGCTATGTGCTCGATGAGGACAGCAAGGGCATGCTGATGGGCAACTTCCTGAATGACAGGTTGTCCGACCCGTCCGAGGTCGACTATTACGAGGACGGCCAATTTACCCACACCAATGCGGACCGTTATTGGATCCGGGGCAAGGCCGACCAGAATATCGGCGCCTGGACGACCCGGCTGGATCTGGATATCGCCTCCGACCTCGATTATCTGCGGGAATTCAACACCGGGTCAACCGGGTTTAACGCCAGCCAGATCAAATTTTCCGAGACGTTCGGCCGCGGGTTCGTCGACAAAACGAACCAATATCGCGAGAACAGCCTGGCCACCCTGCGTTCCTGGCAGAACGGCACCTCGCTTCTCGGCGAGGCCCTGGCGGTCAATGACTTGACCGAACAGGTCTACACCCCCGACAACCCTTCGCGGGCCTGGACGTTGCCCTCCCTGACCTACTCCGGCCTCGTCCCCATCGCTTCCTCCAGCGGACCGGATTTTCTCTGGGATGCCAACTACACCAATTTCTGGCGGGACAAGGGGGTCGGCGCCCAGCGGATCGACCTCTTGCCGACGGTGACCACGGGCATTCCGTTGAGTCCCTATGTTGAAGCCACCATCAGCGGCGGCATTCGCAACACCTCGTATATGATCGATGGCAACGGCGCCTCCGACTGGGAAGAAAGCGATTCGGAAAATCGCTTCCTCGCCCGTCTCAACAGTGAAATCGCCACCACCCTGATGCGTGATTTTGCAGTCAGCATCGGCGAAGTGAACACCGTGAGCCACACCTTGCGCCCTTTTCTCGCCTACACCCAGACCTCGATCCCGGACAAAAAATTCCTCCCCCAGTTCGACCCTGTTGACGAGCTTGAAGAGGAAAACGCCCTGTATTACGGTTTCAACAACTTCTTTGCCATCGCCGGCGACCACAAGGGCCGCGAATTCGAACGCGACTATGCCTTTCTCAAGGCCAAGCAAGGCATTGATCTGCGCAGCGAAATGAGCGACACCCCTTTGACCCCAGTTATTATCGAAACCGGGTTCTATCCCCTTGAGCAAATGCGCCTCAAATACACCACCAATATCGATGTCTACGGTGACGGCGCCTTCCTTCATTCCATCGACGGCAGTTATTACAGCAGCCATGGCGACCGGTTCACCCTGGACTACCGATTCAACGAACGCACCGACGTCAACTCGGTCAGGGGCACCTTCTGGTACCTGCTGCCGTACAACTTTGCCACAGGCTACAGCCTCGAACGGGCCATTGAACAGAGCGAGACCATCGAGGAAGTCATCCGGCTGCGCTATAACCAGCCCTGCTGGGCAATGGAACTTTCCTCCCACTCCACCCCGGGCGACCAGACCTTCATGCTCACCTTTAGCCTGACCAATATCGGCAACCTTATGGGCCTTGACCTGCCCGGATTGTAAGAAGCCTTCTCCCCATTCCTCGCGCCGCACCTGCCCATGAAGTGGATCGATGTTTTCAACGGCGACGCCGACGGTATCTGCGCCCTGCAGCAACTCCGCCTGCAAACCCCGCAACCGCAGGCACGACTGCTCACCGGTGTCAAACGGGACATTACCCTCCTTGACCAGCTCAGCGACACCTCCGGCAGCCGGATCACGGTCCTCGACATTTCGCTCGACCGCAACCGGACTGCACTCTCCCGGCTGCTGGCCCAGGGGAACCACATTTTTTATGCCGATCACCATTACAGCGGCGACATCCCCGCAACCGGCTCGCTGGAGGCGCACATCGACGCCTCGCCCCTGATCTGCACCTCGCTGATCATCGATCGGCTGCTGGAAGGAGCGTACCGCCCCTGGGCGATTGCCGGAGCCTTTGGCGACAATCTCGACGAGGTAGCCCACAAGCTTGCCGACACCCTTGGCCTGGCCCCAGAGCAAAAACAGATGCTCAAGGAAATCGGACGGCTGCTCAATTACAACGGCTACGGCCTGGAAGTGGAAGATCTTTTGGTACATCCCGCCGATCTGTTCCGCGAGGTCCACCAGTATACCGACCCGTTCCGTTTTCACCGCGATTCAATACTGCTGGCCCAACTCCGTCAAGGGCATGAGGACGACATGGCCAAAGCGGTCGCACTCTCCCCTTACAGAGTCCATGCCGGCGGCCGGATCTTTCTGCTGCCGGAGGCCGCCTGGACCAAAAGAGTTATCGGCGTCCTCGCCAACCGGTTGTCCCGTGACCGGCCTGAATTGGCCCATGCTGTCCTGCTCTCCCGTCCAGGCGACGAGTTTCTGGTCAGTGTTCGCGCCCCGTTGACTACCCGCCAGGGCGCCGATGGCCTGTGCCGTCAGTTTCCCACCGGTGGCGGCAGGGCCGCCGCAGCCGGCATCAATCACCTGCCGAGCCAGGAACTAGAGCCCTTTATCGCAGCCTTTAGCCGTCATTTCCCTGCGCCGGCGCCATAACCCCACGCGGCACGCCAATGAGCACCAGGCTTTTATTCAGACACCTTCTGTCACTTGTTGGCCTTGTCTTCGCATCCGGGTTGCTGCTGGCCGCCGCGCTGCTTCACCCTGCGCCAGTCATTGCGCAACCGTTGGCAGCGGACCTGGTTGAGGACGGTCAGCTCATCGACCTCACCCAGGACAAATATCGCCAGCTCTTCACCGAACTCACCCAGAAGTATCAATTCTCTCAAGACGAACTGCAAACGATTTTCCAGGGACAGACCATCAACCGGCAGGTGCTGGTGCTCATGGACAAGCAGTGGGAGGCAAAACCCTACCATCAATACGCACTGTTGTTTCTCACTCCCGGCAATATCAGGGACGGCAAGGAGAAACTGCGCCAGCACAAGGCCTTGCTGAATCGGATCGAGGCCACCTTCGGGGTTGACCGGGAAATCGTGGTGGCCATCTGGGGGGTGGAGACCCGCTACGGCACCAGCCAGGGCAGGTTCGACGTCCTGCGGACGCTCAACACCCTGTTCGACGCCTATCCGCGCCGCGCCGATTTTTTCCGCCAACAGTTGATCGATTTTCTGCTGCTCTGCCGGGAAACCGGCAGAGATCCCCATGGCATCATGGGATCGTATGCCGGTGCCTTCGGCCAGACCCAGTTCATTCCCGCCTCGTTTCGCCAGTATGCCATCAGTTTCGACGGCGACGACAAACGCGATGTCTGGGAGTCGGCCCCTGATGTGCTGGCTTCGATCGCCCATTACCTTAAGCGCTATAATTGGACCCTTGATGCGCCGATTTATGCCGAACTAGGCTACACGCTTCAGGATCCGCAACTGGCGGCGGCCGAGGAAAAAGGCCGCAAGGCACTGGTGCCGCTTGATCTGGTCCGCCGGAGCCAGCAGCTCTCCTTGCCGCCTTCCCCCCAGAACAGGCCGGTGTCCATTGTCGGCCTCGAACTGAAACCCGGCGGCCCCTACACCAAACGCTATGTGGCCGGCTATCCCAATTTCCAGGCCATCACCGAATGGAACCACTCCAACCGCTATGCCATGGCCGTTACCGAACTGGCGGAGGCTCTTGGTCGCTGACTCCACCATGACCGTCCGGAATACCGAGTGCCTCCGGCGTATCGGAATTTGGGGCGTTCTGCTCCTGGCCCTCGTCGCCTGCGCCTCTCCGGTGTGCGCCGCACCGCCACCGGACGCCATTATTTTTGAGGATGATCTGCAACTGCAAGAGCTTGAGAGCGCCCTCACCCGGAGCCTGATTGCTCTACGCACGGTTCCCCCCACTACTCGGTATCCGGTCGCGGGCCAAATGGTGCCGGTGCAGCGGCTGATTGACTCCGCCCTTCATCTGCAACGATTCATCCAGTCCCGCCCCTCTGCGGACGCGGTCCACCATGAAATCCAAAAGGCCTTCGAGGCGATCGAGGTCAGCAGGGGTGCGGACGCGGCCCCGATCCGAATGCTGATCACCGGCTATTACCAGCCCATCTTCCCGGGCAGCCTCAGCCGGCAACCACCCTATATCCACCCCCTGTACCGGATGCCGGACGATCTCCTGATCCGGCAGACGAATGGCAGAAAGCAGGTACTGGGCCGCAGGGAGCAGGGGAAAATCGTGCCCTATTGGACACGGCGGGACATCGAACAAGGCAACCTGCTCCAGGGCCAGGAACTGGTCTGGCTCAAAGATCCCTTCGACGCCTTTGTCCTCCACATCCAGGGTTCAGGCATTATCCGCCTGCCCGACGGTTCCCGGCGGGGAGTGCATTACGCCGTCAACAACGGCCGTGACTATCGCAGCATCGGCAAATACCTGGTCGATACCGGACGGATGCAGTTGGCCGAGGTCACCATGGACACCATTCGCCGCTACATCGACCAGCATCCCGGTGAACGGGAGCAGATCCTGCACCACAACGATTCCTTCGTCTTTTTCCACTGGAGCGCGCCGGGCCCGGCAATCGGCAACCTCGGCCGTGAGCTGACGCCAGGCCGGTCCATTGCCGCCGATCAACGGTGGTATCCTCCCGGCAGCCTGGTCTTTCTCGACAGCCGCCGGCCGGTCATGGCTAAAGGAAGCGTTGTAGAATGGCAAAGGATGCGAAGGCTGGTCACGGTGCAGGATACCGGTTCCGCCCTGACCGGACCGGGGCGGATCGATATCTTCTGGGGAACGGGCGATCAGGCGGGAGAGGAAGCCGGACAGATGAAGGAGGCAGGGGCCGCCCACCTGCTGCTGTTGAAGGAGGGGTTCCGGGAATAATCAGCTTTCGTGCCGCTCGCCGAGCAGATCAGGATAACAGGCAATCTTTTGCGGCGCCTTGGCACAGTTCCGGAGAAGCACCACCGACGGCAGGAAAAGGGAGAGATCTTACCTAACCTGCCGTCGACGGAGCCGAACCTACCTTGCGCTCACTTTTCTGGCGCACCGATAAAGCGATACACCAGCGCGCCCAACACGGCGCCGGCAATGGGCGCAACCCAGAACAGCCACAGCTGGGCCAGGGCCCAATCGCCGATATACAGAGCCACGCCCAGGCTCCGGGCCGGATTGACCGAGGTGTTGGTAACCGGGATACTGATCAGATGGATCAGGGTGAGGCACAAGCCGATGGCAATCGGGGCCATGCCTTGCGGGGCCCGCTCATCGGTGGAGCCGAGAATGACCAGCAGAAACATCATGGTCAGCACCACCTCGGCGATCAGGGCGGCCGTCAAAGAGTACCCTCCCGGCGAATGGGCGCCATAGCCATTGGAGGCAAATCCGCCGGCCAGATCAAACCCCGCCTTGCCGCTGGCGATGAGATAGAGCACGCCGCCGGCAAGAATGCCGCCGATCACCTGGGCGGCGATATAGGGCAGCAGCTGGCTGGCCGGAAACCTGCCGCCGGCCCACAGGCCCACCGAAACCGCCGGATTGAGATGACAGCCGGAGATATGGCCGATAGCGTAGGCCATGGTCAGCACGGTTAGCCCGAAGGCCAGGGAAACACCAAGCAGGCCGATACCGACCTCCGGAAATGCTGCCGAAAGAACCGCGCTGCCGCAACCGCCGAAGACCAGCCAGAATGTTCCAAACGTTTCCGCCACATATCTTTTCATACGGTGTTCCTCCTCTGCAGGGTGAAAGGGAGAGTGAAACGAAAAGAATAAGAATGAGCGTACACCCGAATCGAACGGCGGCGCAACTATTTTCCGGTCATTTTTTTCTGGGAAAACTCAGAAAATACACCACTTCAGAAGTGGCGACGGCCTGAATTGTGGTACGGCACCTCCCTGAAGAAGCGGGACACGGTTTTCGGCGAAAAAAAAATCAGGGGATCGAGGCCGCATTCCGCACTACGCCATGAGCTCGCGCAAACGGTGCAGATTTTCGACATCCTCAGCCAGATCCGCTCCTTTATCGGTTTCGAGCGTCATGGGATGATGGCGGAAACGGTGGTCATTGAGGAGCAAACGAAAGCCTTCCAGGCCAATCTGGCCCTCGCCGATATGCTCGTGCCGGTCGACCCGGCTGCCGCACCCTTTTTTGGAATCATTGAGATGAAAGAAATGGACGCGGTTGCAGCCAATGTGCCGCTCCAGTTGGGTGAGGGTCTCCACATACCCGGCAGCGGTGCGGATGTCGTACCCGGCGGCAAAGATGTGGCAGGTATCGACGCAGACGCCGAGATATCCGGGATAGCGGCTGTGCTCCAGCAGCCATCCCAGCTCCTCGAAGCGGCTGCCCAATGAGTTCCCTTGCCCGGCGGTGGTTTCCAGCAGGACTCGCAGAGGCGAATCGAGTACGCCGGACCGTTCCAGCGCCAGATCCAGGTTGCGCGCCACGCCGGCCAGCCCCGCTTCGATGCCGGCGCCGCCGTGGCTGCCGGGATGAATCACCACCAGACCGATGCCCAGCTGCCCGCAGCGTTCAAGCTCCTCAGCAAAGGCAGCCACCGATTTCGCCGCTTTTTCCGGTTCCTGAGTTGCCAGATTGATCAGATAAGAGGCGTGGGAAGCGACCGGCATCCCGGCGCTTTGCCGCCAACGTTCGTGAAACAGCCGGACATCTTCCGGGCGCAGCGGGGCGGTACGCCACTGCCGCTGATTGGCGGTGAAGATCTGCAGCGATTCGCCTCCAACCTGACTGATCCGGTCAAAAGCCAGGTGCAGGCCGCCGGCGATGGACTGATGGGCGCCGAGCAGCGGCATCACTGGCCTCGTTGCGGATAGAAATCAAGCATCACATTTTCCATTGCCGCTCCAGGTATTCCAGGCCATCGTGGTTGGTCAGGTCGAGCTGAATCGGCGTGACCGAGATATACCCGTCGCGCACCGCCTGCTCATCGGTGTCATCGCCGCCGGACCAGTGCACGGTGCCGCCGCCGATCCAATAATGCTTGCGGCCCCAGGGATCAAAAGTCTCCTGGATGGCGTCCCGGTACAGCCTGCGCCCCTGACGGGTGAACCGAATACCGCGGATCTCACCGGCGGGCAATGGCGGGAGGTTGATGTTGAGCAGGGATTTGGGCGGCAGATGCATGGCCAGGGCCATGGAGGCCAGTTTCCAGGCGACCGCCGCCGTCACTTCGAAATCATAGGGCGGACTGCCGCTCAAGGAGAAAGCCAGCGAGGGAATGGCGTACATGGTCCCTTCAATGGCCGCCGACACGGTGCCCGAATAGCTGATGTCGTCGCCCAGATTGGCGCCGGGGTTGATCCCGGACACCAGGAGATCGGGTTTGCGCGGCAGAATCTTGTTGATGGCGATAGTGACGCAGTCGGTGGGCGTGCCGTCGATAGTGTGAATGTGCTCATCCAGCTGCACCACCCGCAGCGGCCGGTTCATGGTCAGGGAATGGCTCACCGCCGAATTATCCCGTTCGGGCGCAACGATCACCGCCTCACCCAGCGAGCTGACCGCCTCGTGGAGGGCACGGATACCAGGGGCATAAACGCCGTCGTCGTTGGTGACCAAAATAAGTGGTTTGGGCATACCCTGCCTATTTCGCCTCCGTGCTGGTAAATGTGTGCCGAAAAGCCCTGATCCGTTCAGCATTGACGCCCAAGTCGCTGACCCCGGCACGGGAGGCGGAACGGAGATCGATCCGGCTGCCCCTGTTGCTGGCGGTAACGCGGATGACAATATCATCGGTGAAGCCAAAGAGCAGGGTCCGGTCGACCGCCTCGATCATTCCTTGTTCCCGGTCTTGGGCGACGATCCGCCAGCCCAGTTTCCCGGCCACAGCCAGACTGTGCGCAAAAACCGCATCCGGCGGCTCCGCCACCTCAAGCGGCTTGATGTCGGGATACGCCTGCCGCTGCCGTTCAGCTGTCGCCATGCCCGGGTACTCGGTGCCATTGTCGCCGGAGCGGCGCAGGGCTTGCGCCGTCCGGAAAACCGGCGGGTTATCCATGTCGGTGGTAATATCGTGAATCGGCGGCGCCTTTGCCCCCTGCATACCCAGCATCAACACCCCGATCAGGGCCGGCAGAGCAACAGCGGCGGCGAACAGGCAGTACTTGCCGCCGCCTCGCCGGCCCGAACGCACCAGCATAAACAAAACCAGCAGACTGAAAAAACCGGTGAGCACCAGGCCGGCCACCCCCGCAGCCACTAGCATCAGGGCTGGCCGCCAGGACAGCAGTGACGCTCTGAAGCAAAGAACCGCCGCCAAGCTCACCAACAGCCAGAGAAACTGCGCTCGCAGCAGCCAATGGGTTCGGTTGTTCATCAATCGTCACTCCCCGGTTAAACGATTTCCACCAACCCGCGCGATCCGTCTTCAGTGCCGGATTGCACTTCTCAATAAAAAAGCCTTGCCATGAACCGGGGGATTCTACCCCGTGTAATGCTTCTGTTAACGTTTTTCTTCATTGTGTTGCGCGTCACCCTGCGCAGGCATCTGGTGTAGACCAGCTCTGTTCCGAACAGGAAGCGACCATGGATAATAGCAAAGGCTCTCTCATCCTGAAAGCACTTTCCCTTTCTGCGGACGAAGCGCAGCGCATCTCCTGCCGGCGGTTCTGAGCCGCAAGGTCGCCGAGGACACCGGCCTGCTGGTTATCGACTGCAAGAACTGGGGGCCGCTGCTGATACCTTCGACCCGGTAATCACCGCCGGCTATTCCCCCCACCGTTGTTTCCTGAACTTTTCCAGTTGGTTCTGATAGTACGCGCGATTATCCGGATCAAGACGGATCGCCTTGATCTGCGCGGCCACAGCCTCTTCGACCAGGCCATTGGCCCAATAAGTCGTGGCCAGGGTGTCAAAAATATACCCGTTCTCTTTAAGCAGGGCGGCGGTTCGCGCCAGGGCCAAGGCGCGTTGCGGGTCGCGGATGGCCTTGTCTTGAGCGGTAACCAGCAGCCAGGCAAGATTGTTATTGATTTCGGCACTCTTCGGCGTGAGCTGCAAAGCCTTTTCATACGCATCGACGGCCTTGCGCTCCATCTTGCGGCTTTGCAGAAAGTCGCCCAGATACATCAGCCAGAGGCTGTTTTCCGGCTCTTGCCGGACCTTTTGCAACAGCACCGCTTCGGCATACCTGAGTTCATATCCTTCCGAGAGGTTGCTGACGTCAATGCGCTGCGCGACCAAAAGGGTCAGACCAACACAGACGCCGTAACAAAAAAGGCTAAGGCGCAGCTTGCGGCCATGCTGCAAGACCAGATTCCGGTCCTGTTCGCAGCGCTTGAGGAAATCGATCCGTTCGCCGATACCGAAATGATGCCAGTTTTTTTCATCCCGGTTGCCGCCGCTGCACAGGGCTATTTTTTCAAACGAGCGGATCAACGACTGACTGGATCCAAGGGCGCGAAAAACGAATGCATCGGCCTGCCGTTCGAAATTGCGAATAAAATATCCGAATACAAAGCGAAAATAGATCAGCAGCAACAGGAGCAGCGGCGCTGTCACCAGAAGACCCAACAGGTTTTCCGGCGCAAACGGCAGCCGGGGCAGGATGTCGTAAAAGAGATCGCTGGACAGAATCAGATGGGGCAGGGGTTTGGCCACCGCTCCCGCAAACAGGCTGAAACCAAGGAACAAAGCAATATACAAAACCAGATGGAGATGCTTGACATGGCCAATCTCGTGCGCCAAGACACTGTCCAACTCATCCTCGGAAAGGATTTCCACAAGCGCCGGGGTGACCATCAGATACCGCAACTTGGGCACTATTCCCATGATACCCGCAGTCAGGACCTGGCCTTCGAAAAGCGGCCAGGTGTAAATCTCGGAATGAAACCCCTGGGCCCGGCAGAAAGCCAGGACCCGATCCCGCAGCGGCCCCGGCGGCAAAGGCGTGCAGCCCCAGAGCGACCGGACCAGGGGCGGAAAGGCCAACACCAGGAAAAAGAGGAAAAGGATGAAGAGAATCAGATCACCCCAGGGAGAACGCAGCGCCTTGACCAACTCGGGAAAAGGCAGGGCCAGCAGAGCGTCAAAAACCAGCGAAAGGATCAGCCAGGGCAGGATAATGGGCAGGTTGGCCTTGAAGTTGGACCAAACAAAGGCCCACGGAGCATAGGAGCGCTGAAAAATTTGCTGGTAACGAAGTCGGGCCGCCCGCCACATGAGGATCAGGAGGAGAAAGAAACAGCCGAGCCCGGCGATGTCGGCGAGGACCGGCAGGCTTCCGCCCAAGGAAAGAGGGTCCAGGTAATACTTCAGATCAAGGAGATAGACAAAGCCCATGAACACCAGCACCGCCAGGATCGACAACTTTTTCTCCACGGAGAAATAGGCCGTTGAGCCGGACGCTGAACGGGTGAACATCCGGGAGGCGATACGGGAGAATCCCCAGACCGACGCCACAAAAGCGGCTAGGGTCAAGATGGGCGGCAAGAGCGGTTTAGCTGCCGGCGTGTTGGTGGAAAAAATGAATATGACCACCAAGAAATAAATGAGATTATTATACAACATTGGAACCCCTGTTGGTTATCCTGTTCATGGTCTTCGCGCTGCCTCATCTGAAAACCACGTGAAAAGGAAGGTAGCCTACTATCGTATGCATACCTCGATCAATATGCCAGAATCGTTTGTGATTGAGGCCGCTTTTCTCAGCCGGCACCATCTTTTTTCGGGAACAACACGAAAACATATTGACCTTTTTTGATTCCTTGCTATTATATTATGTTTACTGAATTATCCGGGCCTATAGCTCAGTTGGCTAGAGCCACCGGCTCATAACCGGTCGGTCCCTGGTTCGAGTCCAGGTGGGCCCACCATTTTTCCGGAAGGGCGGGTCGGATACTCCTTCTCTCCTCTCCACTTCCATTGCCTGACATTGAAAATAGTGAGCAGTTATTGGCAACCATTGCTGAAACAACAGCGGGGCATTGAACGCAATGCCTGAGAAGAGGTACATCTCCCACAAGATGTGCCTCTTTTTCTTTATAGAGTAACAGAGTGCCTACCGTTCGAGATTTTCTGACAATTCTCCAGCACATCACCCCGGAAAACCTGGCCGAGGATTGGGACAATGTCGGTCTTCTGGTTGGTGACCCGCACCAACCGGTGCACCGCGTTCTTCTGGCACTTGACCCCACCTGCGCGCTCATCGATCAAGCCCGCGCCGGGCGCTACGATCTCGTCATCACCCATCATCCTGTCATTTTCCGGCCCCTGAAAGCAGTGCGCACCGACACTCCTGCGGGCAGATTCATTGCCGCCGCCACCGGCAGCCAGATCAGCGTCATCGCCTGCCACACCAACCTCGATTCGATGCAGAGCGGTGTCAGCGATCATCTTGCTCATGCCCTGGGCCTTGCGGATACCAGACCACTGGTGCCTTCCCGCCAGGATGGCGATCATGGCTGCGGCCTCGGTCGAATTGGCACCTATCCCGCACCGGTCACCGCCGATACCTTTCTTGCCCGAATCCGGCAGACCTGCACTCCGCCATGGATATTGGAAGCCGGCCCACGGCCCGCTCAGGTGGCGACCGTCGCCGTCTGCGGCGGTTCCTGCTCCGACCTTGCCGAAACCGCTCTGAACCAGGGGGCGGACGTCTTTGTTACCGCCGAGGTCAAGCACTCCATAGCCTGCTGGGCTGCGGACGCAGGCCTGTGGCTGCTGGATGCCGGTCATTTTGCCACTGAAAACCCGATCATGGTTCTTTTCCGAGATATGCTGCGGCAGCAGACCGCCATTCGCGGGTGGGATCTGGCCATTGAAACCGCAGCCCAGCCGCCCCCGCTGCGCCTGACATGAACCGTCCATCAAGGCCATTCGCACAACCGCCAATCATGCCGCCCTGCATGGCCATACGTTACGAAGTACACCTTCTTCCCCTGTTTAACACTAGAGACATCGACCGAGGAGCTCATCATTGAAAGAGGAAATACTTAAACTCATCAAGCTGCAGGCAATCGACAGCGAGATTGCAGGATTCGACCACGCCATCGCCAAACATCAGGCTGCTGTTGCCAGTCGTGAGCAAGCGATTGCCGAAAAACAGGAGACGATTGCCAATTTCCGCACCAAGATCGAGCTGCTCAACCAGAAGCAGTTGGAAACCAAGGCCGAGCACGACGATGCCGGGGCGCGGGTCAAGGACCGGCAGAACAAAATGATGCAAGTGCAGACCAGCCGGGAGCATCAGGCCCTGCTCAAGGAAATCGAGGAAAATAAACGGCTGGTCAAGGAAACGGAAGACCGGATCCTCCAGTTCATTGAACAGATCGAACAGCTGGAGCAAGAGGTCGCCGCCCTGGACAACCTGTGCGCAGGCGAACAGCAGTTGCTGGCGGAAGAGATCGAAAACGTCGACAAGGAGATCAAACGGATCGAGGTGGCGAAAAAAACTGTGGCCAGCCAGCGGGAGGCCGAGATCGCGGCCCTGCAAGGGCCTTATCTCAAGCGGTACACCATGCTCTTGGCCAAACGTGATGGCCTGGCAGTGGTGGCGGTCAATGAGAGTGTCTGCCAAGGCTGCTACATGACGCTGCCGCCGCAGCAAGTCATCGAAGTCCGTAAAGCGGAGAAATTCAACATCTGTCCAACCTGCCAGCGCATCCTGTATTACAGGGAAGCCGAGGAAGCCGCTGTTGACAAATGAGCTGCTGACTCGGAATCAGGTCCTGCGGCGCCTGGCGGAATACCTCGACGACGAGACCTTCAAACGCATCTTTCCCGGCCAGCATCCCGAGGGCATCCGGCGGATACTCACCGGCATCCGTTCAACGGAAAACAGCAGCCCCGAGTCTGCCGCACCGCCCCCTGATCCGACAAAAGTGCCGGCAAAGTCATCAAGGGCCGGACGGTGCCGCCTGTTCACCGACGGCGCTTCCCGCGGTAATCCCGGAAAGGCGGGGGCCGGCGCGGTGCTCCTCGCCGAAAACGGTGAGGAGCTGGCAACCCGCTCAGTCTACCTCGGCACCTGCACCAACAATGTCGCCGAATACCAGGCCCTGCTCATCGGCCTGGAGGAAGCTCTGCGCCAGGGGTGCACTGATCTTGCCGTTGCTCTTGATTCCGAACTGATCGTTCGCCAGATCCAGGGACGCTACAAGGTGAAAAACGAGGGTCTGCTGCCCCTGTTCCAGCAGGTGCGGGAGCGACTGGCCCGATTTGCCACATGGTCGATCATCCATGTGCCGAGGGCGCAAAATGCGCGCGCCGATCAACTGGCCAACCAGGGGATTGATCAGCAAGACGATTGACGAGCCGGGTCCACTGTACCGACACGTCGACACAAAGTAAGGGGTGAATGCATGATCGCTCCGGCGCTTGCCGGAGAGGAAAGTCCGAACACCACAGGGCGCGGTGGTTCGTAACGCGAACCTCGGGCAACCGAGGGAAAGTGCCACAGAAAATACACCGCCGATGGGACGCGCAAGCGTTCACAGGTAAGGTTGAAATGGCGAGGTAAGAGCTCACCGCTCCCATGGTGACATGGGAGGCAGGGTAAACCCCACCGGGTGCAAGACCAAATAGGGAGGCGTTTGAGGGCGGCCCGCCTGAAGCCTCCGGGTAGGTTGCATGAGATGCCGGGCGACCGGCATCCTAGTTAAATGATCATGGTCCGTCCTCGGGCGGAAACAGAATTCGGCTTATAATTCACCCCTTTTTTCCTCACACATCCGTGCCCAGCGAACTTCTTCATCATCCCCCGGCCGGGGTCATTATCCCGGCAGGGGGGACTGGTTCCCGTTTCGGTCATCCTCAGCCCAAACAGTTCCTCGACTTGGCCGGGTTGCCCATCCTGGTTCGCACCTGTAAAGCCTTTCTTGATCTGGAAACCATCCGCTCCCTGGTGGTGGCCGCTCCGGCTGCGTACCTGCAGGATACTATCGACCTGCTCCACACACATTTGCCCGCAAGCCAAACGAACCGGCTGCACGTCATCGTTGGCGGGGCGACCCGACAGGACTCGGTCCGGGCCGGACTGCACAGCTTGCCCGCCGAAATTGGCCTGGTGCTGGTGCATGATGCGGCCCGGCCGCTGGTAGACCGCGCCACCATCCTTCGCTGCCTGCGCGGAGCCGCGCAGTTCGGGGCGGTGATCGCGGCGGTGCCGGTCAAGGATACGCTCAAAAAGGTTGCCGCCAACGGAACGATCGAAGAAACCGTTGACCGTTCACATCTCTGGCAGGCCCAGACCCCGCAGGCGGTCACCAGGACACTCCTGGAACATGCCTTTGCCAAGGCGGCGCATAGCGGCTTTATCGGCACCGACGAAGCCGCGCTGCTTGAGGCGGCCGGAATTCCGGTGCGGGTGGTTGAGGGCAGCGAACGCAATCTCAAAATCACCCGGCCCGAAGATCTGCGGGTGGCCGAAGCCCTGCTGCAAGAGGAACAGACGATGAAAATAGGCCACGGCTTTGACGCCCACCGACTGGTTGCCGGCCGCAAGCTGATTCTCGGCGGAGTCGACATCGAGTACGAGTTGGGACTGGACGGCCATTCCGACGCCGATGTCCTGGCCCATGCCCTGACCGATGCCCTGCTCGGTGCCCTGGGCGCGGGCGACATCGGCCGCCACTTTCCCGATACCGATCCGCAATACAAAAATATCGACAGCCTGCTGCTCCTGGATCAGGTGCGGCAACTGATGGCAGAACGAGGCTATCGGCTGGGCAACGCTGACCTGACCATCGTCTGCCAGCGCCCCAAACTGGCGCCCTATCTTGCCGCGATGCAGACCAATCTCGCCGGCTGCTGCAAGGTGCCGCCCGCAGCTATCAACATCAAGGCAACCACCACCGAAAAAATGGGATACACCGGGCGAGGTGAAGGCATTGCTGCTCACGCCGTCGTCCTTTTGAGGTCTGATCATGGCAGTGAATAGAGAACGGCTTGCAGCCAATTTTACCGAACTGTGCGAAATCGACAGCCCTTCCCGCCGGGAAGGACGCATCTCGCAACGGTTGCAGCAGATTTTTCGTGAACTTGGCGCATTGGAAATCCTGGAAGACGATTCGAGCAGTTGTACCGGTTCGGAATGCGGCAATCTGATTATCCGCTTTGCCGGTGATCTTGACCTGGCGCCCATCTTTTTCAGTTGCCACATGGACACGGTGCAACCGGCCGAGGGCGTGCGCGTCAAACGGGTCGGCGATCTCTTCACCAGCGCCGGCGACACCATCCTGGGCAGCGACGACAAATCCGGGATCGCCGCCTGCATTGAGGCGATGCGGCTTTTAGGTGAGACCGGGCAACCGCACCGGCCGGTGGAATTCGTCATCACCACCTGCGAGGAGATCGGTCTGGTCGGGGCCAAGGCCCTGGACCCGCATCTGGTCCAAGCCAGAGAAGGGTATGCCCTGGATTCCAGCGGCTTTGCCCGGGTGATTACCCATGCCCCGGCTGCCAACCGCCTGACCATTACCGTCAACGGGATCGCGGCCCACGCCGGCCTGCATCCGGAATGGGGCGTCAGCGCCCTCATCCTTGCCGCCCAGGCCTTGGCCAGGGTGCCAGCCGGCCGCATTGACGAGGAAACCACCGCCAATTTCGGGACCATCAGCGGCGGCGCCGCTTCCAACATCGTGCCGGAACAGGTGGTGATCGAAGGGGAAGTGCGCAGCCATTCGGAAGAAAAACTGGCGCGGGTGACCGAGGAGATTCGAAATATTTTCAACCGCACCGTGGCTGCCTGGACCGACCCCTCGGGATCGGCCAAGGGAACGCCTTCGGTGCAGGTGGAGGTCCGGCAGGATTTCCCGCTGATGCGGCTCTCCACGGAAGACCAGGTACTCCGACGGGTGGAAGCGGCGGCCCGAACGATCGGCATGGCGTTGACCTACGAACGTGCCGGCGGCGGCTCAGATGCCAATATCTTCAATGGCCACGGCCTGGCCACGGCCATCATCGCCACCGGCATGACCAATGTCCATTCCACCCGTGAACAGGTGGAACTGCAGGATATGGTTGACCTCACCAGGCTGTTGCTGGCCCTGATGACCGAGACATCCTGCTGACAGCATGGCTGCCCTCAGGCAATAAAGAGAAGCCCCGGATCGGTGGCCCGGACCTCGCCGATGATCCGGCACTCCGGTGCATATCCCCGCTGCACGAGGGTTGCGAGTAACTGTTCCGCCACGTCCCGATCCAAGGACAACAGCAGGCCGCCCGAGGTCTGCGGATCATAGCCGATCATCTCCAGGGTATCCATTTCAGGAAGCTTGGAACGCACCCACTGCATGTAAAAGCTCCGGTTGCGGTAGGCTCCTTCGGGAAGGATGCCCATGTCGGCAAAATCCCGCACCCCCGGCATGATTGGCAGGGAATCCTGGGCAAGATGGATGGAAACGACCGAGGCCGATGCCATCTCATGCAGATGGCCGAAGAGACCGAAACCGGTAATATCGGTGCACCCATGGACGCCAGACTGCATCTCCTCGTTCCCGTTGAGAATATCCATGGGCAGCCGATTGAGCGTGGCCAACAGTTCCACCAGATCCTGCTCCATCGCCGTGTCCGCCAGTCCGCCCTTGACCGCCGTTGACAGGATGCCGGTTCCCAGGGGTTTGGTGAGCAGGAGGACATCGCCGGGCCGGGCACCGCTATTGAGCAGAACCCGCTGCGGGTGGACCAGACCGGTCACCGACAGGCCATATTTCAATTCCGGGTCCTCGATGGAATGGCCGCCGACCAGGAGCGCCCCGGCCTCCCGGATTTTGGCCAAGCCGCCTTCCACCACCTGACGGAACACCGACGAGTCCATGGTCTTGGCCGGGCAGGCCAGAATATTCATGCACAAGAGCGGCCTGCCGCCCATGGCATAGACATCCGACAGGGAGTTGGCAGCGGCAATCCTGCCAAAATCATAGGGATTGTCGACAATGGGGGTGAAAAAATCCAGGGTTTGGATCAGGGCGGTGGTCTCGTTGAGACGATAGACCCCGGCGTCGTCGCAGGTCTCGGCGCCTGCGAGCAGATTGGGATCGCGCGGCAGATCAAGGCCGCACAGTATCTGGCCCAGGTCCCCCGGGCCCAATTTGGCGGCTCAGCCCGCGGCCTTGACAGTCGCGGTCAGTTTGACGGGTGTGGTTTTCATGCTCTCCGGCCCAAGAAATATTGGTCGATCACCTCTGGTGGTACAATAATCTGAGACGTTACCCTATATTTTGTTGAAAAAAAACGTATAATCTGGTTGTAGATAATCTTCTTCAAAAATGATGGATCGACAAAAGTACAGGCACAAGGAACCGTTCTTTGTGCCTTTCGATTTTTGGTGCATCCTGACCATAGTGCAGGCAGTCGAAATGAACACAAACGTACCCGAACAGAAACTCGCGGTAAAACCCAGGCATGAATGCGGCATCTGCGGGGTTTTCGGTCACCAGGATGCTGCAAAGCTCGTCTATTTCGGACTGTACGCCCTGCAGCACCGTGGTCAGGAAAGTGCCGGCATTGTTGCCGGTGACGGCAATAAAGTCTTGATTCACAAAGACATGGGCCTGGTTGCCGACGTCTTCAACGAACGAAACCTGAGCCGGCTCTCCGGCCATCTGGCCACCGGCCATGTCCGGTATTCCACCACCGGCGAGTCTAATATCATCAACACCCAGCCCTTCATGGCTACTCACAAGGGAGTGCCGCTCAGTGTCGCCCACAACGGCAACCTGGTCAACTCCATTGCCCTGCGGCGGCATCTTGAGCAGCAGGGTTCGATCTTTCAGACCACCATGGACAGCGAGATTGTCATCCATCTGATGGCCCGGCACATGGATCGCGGGTTGCACGAAGCCATCAAAACCACCTTCTCCTGTATCCAGGGCGCCTATTCGCTTCTGCTCATGACCCCGAACACCATGATCGCCGTCCGCGACCCCAACGGCTTTCGGCCGCTTTGCCTGGGCCTGCTCGACAATGGCGCCCATGTGGTCGCCTCCGAAACCTGCGCCCTGGACCTGATCGAGGCCGAATACGTGCGTGACATTGCCCCCGGCGAGGTGCTGATTATCAACGAGCAGGGGGTGACCTCCCTCTTTCCCTGGGCACCGGCGCAACCAAGTTTTTGTATTTTTGAGCACGTCTATTTTGCCCGGCCTGACAGTGATGTCTTTGGTTTCAATGTCTATGCCGCCCGCAAGCGGATGGGCGAGATCCTGGCCCGCGAGGCGAACATCGAGGCTGATTTCGTCATGCCGTTTCCTGATTCGGGCAATTACGCCGCCATCGGCTATTCCACCGCCTCGGGCATTCCCCTGGAAATGGGGATGATCCGCAACCACTATGTCGGCCGCACCTTCATCCAGCCGACCCAGTCGATGCGCGATTTCTCGGTCAGGGTCAAGCTCAACCCGGTGCGTTCTCTGTTGAAAGGGAAACGGGTTATTATTGTCGAGGACTCGATCATCCGGGGCACGACCGGCCGCAGCCGGGTGCAATCGCTGCGCCGGGCCGGTGCCGCCGAGGTGCACATGGTGGTCAGTTGCCCCCCCACCCGTCATGCCTGTTACTACGGGATCGATTTTCCCTCCAGTTCCCAATTAATCGCCTTCGGCAGCACCGTTGATGAAGTCCGCGATTACCTTGGGCTCGACTCCCTCACCTATCTCAGTGTCGAAGGCCTGGTAGAGGCAACCGGCTTGAGCCGCGATCATTTCTGCCTCGCCTGTTTCACCGGCGAATATCCGATCGAGCCGGACAAGAATTTCACCAAGGAGGCCTTTTCGGGCTGCGAATGTTGAGCTTTGCCGGTCTCAGGCATCTTCGATGAGTGCCTTGAGTATTGACAGTTACCGTTGCAACGGCTGTGGAACCTGCTGCGAAATGTGCCCTGATCTATTTGCCCTCAATCCGCTCACCGGCAAGGCCGAATTGATTGATCCCGCCCAGGGGCTGACCGAGGCCATCCGTCAGGCTGCGGCCTTTTGCCCGGAAAAATGTATTCTCATTTCTGAAGACAAAGAGTAAAAAAACGTAAAAAGGAGCCGGTGACCAACTAACCCCTGCACAGCCAACGGATTTTTTCTCGGCGCCGTGTATAGAAAACCATTCGCTTGATCCCGTTGGACAGGGGCTCTTTCCCAGGCCTGAAATTGGCATAATCAAGCAACCAAGGAGGCCTCCATGGATCCCGCCGCGCTTATCCCCACCCCCGATGCCATCCCGGTGCATTGGGGATGGTTTCAGCTGTTTCTCTCTCTTACCTTTTTCCTCCATATCCTGCTGATGAACGTAATGGTCGGCACCGCCTTCATTGCCCTGGTCAGCCATGTGCGCGACGACAGCGCATCATTCTCCTGCACCGAGACCATTTCCCGCACACTGCCCTTCACCATCGCATTTACCGTTAATTTTGGGGTAGCGCCGCTGCTCTTTGCCCAGGTGCTGTACGGTCATCTCATGTATGCCAGCTCCATTCTCATGGCGGTTTTCTGGTTGTCGATCGTTGGCCTGCTCTTTGGCACCTACTCGCTGGCCTATGTGTATACATACCGGTATGCACAACTGGGAAACCGCCGGTTCCTGGTTATTGGTCTGATCACGATGCTGTTGCTGGCCATTGCCTTTATCTTCGTCAACAATCTCACCCTGATGCAGGAACCAACCCACTGGAGCCGCTATTTCGACCAGCCCCAGGGCCGCCTGCTCAACCTTGCCGACCCCATGCTCCTGCCCCGCTACCTCCATTTCATGGTCTCGGCAGTCGCTGTCGGCGGATTGGCCATCGCCCTCTTTTTTTACTGGCAAGGCGATAAAAATGCCCCTGCCGCCCAACACTGGATCGCCTCCGGTTGCCGCTGGTTCAGCTATGCCACCCTCGTCAATTTCGCCATCGGGCTCTGGTTCCTCACCGCTCTGCCCAAAGGGCTGCTCACCGCCTCGAACACCACCAGTCAACTCCTGTTGCTCTCCCTCGGCAGCGGCATTCTTTTCGCCCTAGCGGCCGTTGTCTTTGGAGGTGCCCGGCGGGTCATCCCGGCCCTGTCCTGCACCCTTGCGACGATCGCCCTGATGATCGCAGCTCGCAGCCTGCTGCGCACCGCCCTGCTGGCCCCATGGTTTTCCGTCGCCCAATTGCCTCTTACCCCCGCCTACCCGCCGTTGTTCTTCTTTCTCTTCTTCTTGACGGCAGGGTTGGCGCTGATTGTCTGGATGGTGCGGTTCACCCTCCGATCCCGGAGGGACAGGGAGGTGCGGCCATGAACTATCCGGTCTGGCAGCTCGACACTTTCGGCGGCGGCCTTCTGGTGATCCTGATCGCTGTTTTCCATGTCTATATTTCCCATTTCGCGGTGGGGGGCGGCCTCTTCCTGGTCCTGGCGGAACGCAAGGCTCACCGGGAAAACAACCCCGACCTCCTTGCCTATGTCCGCCGCCACACCCGCTTTTTTCTCCTGATCACCATGGTGGCCGGATCCATGAGCGGTGTGGGCATCTGGTTTATCATTTCCCTGCTCAATCCGGCGGCCACTTCTATCCTCATTCACACGTTTGTTTTCGCCTGGGCAGCGGAATGGGTCTTCTTTCTCATCGAGATCGTCGCCCTCTTTCTCTATTATTATTCCTTCGGCCAGATGGATCACCGCCGGCACCAGCTGATCGGCTGGATCTATTTCGGTGCGGCCTGGATGTCGCTTTTTCTCATCAACGGCATCATCGGTTTCATGCTCACTCCTGGCGACTGGCTCCGGGATGCCAGCTTCTGGTCCGGATTTTTCAATCCGAGCTTCTGGCCTTCGCTCTTTTTCCGCACCTTCTTTGCCCTGATCATCGCCGGACTGTTCGGCTTGGTCACTGCAACCTGGATCAAAGATGCTGAACTCCGAACGGCCACGATCCGGTTTTGCGCCCGATGGCTCCTGATCCCCTTCATCTTTTTCATCGCCTCCGCTGCCTGGTACCGGGCCGCCCTGCCGGCCGACCTGCAGGAAGTTATCTTTACCCGCATGCCCTCGATGCGGCTCTTCATCGATGGATTTTTTCTCTTTTCGCCGATCCTGGTGCTCGGTGGCCTCTTTCTGGCCATTCGCTTGCCTGCTGCCCTGGGCAAGTCGCTCGCCATCCTGCTTCTGCTCATCGGCCAGCTCTACATGGGTTGTTTCGAATTCATCCGCGAGGGGGGGCGGCGGCCGTACATCATCCGTGACTACATGTATTCGACCTCAATCCTCAAAAGCGATGCGGACCACCTCCAGTCCACAGGGCTCTTGCCGACCGCCAAGTGGGTGCGCCACCGGGAGATCACCGAAGCCAACACCTTGGATGCGGGCCGGGAACTCTACAACCTCCTCTGCCTTTCCTGCCACGCTGTCGGCGGACCGATGCGGGACATCAAAAGACTGGCTGCATCCTATAGCCCAAGCGGCCTGGATGCGATGCTCAGCGGCATCGATATTTTCCATCCCGCCATGCCACCCTTCACGGGAACGGCCGGCGAACGCAAGGCTCTGGCCTTGTACATCGCGTCTGGCCTCAACGGCAAAAGCGACCCTCTCCCGGTGCAACTTGTTCAAAAAACAGTCGAAATCCAGAAATTCGATCCGGAAACAGCGCAATTTGTCCTCCTCGCCTGGAGCCCCTTGGGCATGCAGTATGTCGCCGAAGTGAAAGGCCTGCTTTCGCTCTTGCCTCCCGGCAACGCCTTGCGGGCGCAGTTGATCCAACGCGGCGAGACACCTGAAATCGTCAACCAGGGGGTGAGCCTCAGGTATCGGGTGGAGAATGGATTATCCGGGGACAACGGAAAGTCTGCACTAACCGGGACCATGATGCCTGACGAGGATCTGTTCAAGGCCGAAGGCATACCGCTTCGCCCCGTTTCGAAACAAGGATTCGACCCCTATCCGGTGGTCACCGTTGAAGCCAGGGACGCACATGACACCCTCCTGGCGACAACGCAGGTGGTTGCTCCAGTCTCCACGGAAATGGGCTGCAGCAACTGTCATGGCGGCTCTCTTCATCCTGCTGCTCCCGTGGGATTGCAACGGGAAACGGCCATGAATATCCTGCAGGCCCATGACCGGCTGAGCCATACCAAGCTTGTCGCCACTGCGCAATCCGGGCAGGCCATTCGCTGCCAATCCTGCCATGCCGACCCGATATACCAGGCCAAGGGCGACAAGGACCGGCTCAATCTCTCTGCCGCCATGCACGGTTTCCACGCCAACTATCTGCGGGACCGAGGAGCCGATGCCTGTTTCTTCTGTCACCCTGCCTCGCGCACCGGGGCCACACGCGCTCTCCGCGACATCCACGACGCCGCTGGCCTGGATTGCACCAACTGCCATGGCGCTATCGAGGATCACGCGCTCAACTTGTTGCAGCACGAACAATTGGCCGGCAAGAAGCAAGCCGCCATGCTCATGGCCCATCTGCGACCGAAAGCAGCTGCAAACATTGAAAAAATTGCTCCGCGCAAACCATGGATCAATCAACCCGACTGCCTCCACTGCCATGTCGAGTACCAGCCTCCGGAAACCGATACCACCGCCAACACATGGACGAAGGACGAACAGGACCTCTACCGCAACCGGACCGACGAAAGCGGCCGCCTGTTCTGCGCGGCCTGCCATTCAAGCCCGCATGCCCTCTATCCGGCGGACAATCCGTACAATCCGCACCTGGACGTACTCCAGCCCTTGCAATACCAGCGCGACCGGCTGCCTCTGGGTGCAAACCGCAACTGTGCGGTCTGCCATACCGTGGCAATGACCGATGAAATGCACCACCCCCATACCTTGCGGGCATTTCGCAATGAGTAGCCTGTTCGAAGTGGAATTTTGGGAAAACCGGCGGAAGACGAGTATTTCCGCGCACGGTGCGGGATGATGCTGCAACTGATCGTTCTTTGGCTGCTCTGGTGCGCTGTGCACAGCCTGTTGATCACCACGAGGGTCAAGCGCTGGGTTGAACGCCGGGGCGGCGCCTGGCTTGGGCTGTACCGGATCAGCTATGTCGGCTTTGCTTGCTGCAGTCTGCTGCCGCTGCTCTGGTACACCGCTGCTTTACCGCAGCAGCCCCTCCTAGACCCATCTTTTGCTCTCTGGCTGCGGCCCATTCAAGGGCTGTTCTTGCTCTATGCCCTGGTGCTGTTCATCGGTGGTCTGCGGGCCTATAACCTTCGAAAATTTCTTGGTCTTCGGCAATGGCAGGACTACCGGGCCAAGCGAACAAGCAATCCGCCGAGCTTCAGCAAGACCGGCATCCTCCGCTACGTCCGCCACCCATGGTACAGTGGCGGCATTGCCCTGCTCTGGTCTTTACCGGGACTGACCGATGTCACCCTGATCACCCGGATTATTCTCTCCACCTACCTGGTCGTCGGCGCACTGCTCGAGGAGCGCAAGCTCCACGAAAGCCTGGGCGAACCATACCGGGCCTACTGCCGCGAGGTTCCCATGTTTATTCCCTGGAAAAAGAGGCGCTGACCGCCTGATTGCGCACGTGCCCGCAAGTCTTTGCCGCATCCCTGACGATTGTGCTCCGGTTCAGAAGGTGGTGATCACGCCAAAGGTCACCGCGTGGGCGCCCCCTTCGGTAAACCTGCCGTCAATGCCCGAATCATTGACAACGGCATCAGCATTGACGGAGCGGCTACGGGTGTGATGGTACATGTAGGAAAGACCCAGTTCCGTCGCCGCCGAATACCGGTAGCGGATACCCGCGCAATAGACCATCGCATCGGCATCCGGCAACTCAAATCCCAGGGTGCTGGCAGGGACCGGGGTCCGGTCATAAGCAAACCCCAGGGTGCTGACCCAACGCTCATTCCAATCATAGGTGAGACCAATTCGATAGGCATCGGCATCGTCCCAGTTTTTCATGATCGCGTTGTCAAAAACAGCGAAGGGAACCGTTTGAAACGATTGGTCGTAGTTGAAATCCAAGGTCTTGAACGATGACCAGAAGGTCCGATCCCAGGCCAGTTCCACGGTGAGCCGGTCAAAGGTGTAGGCTGTCGCCAGGCTGAGAACCGCCGGCAAAGTGATTCCGACGACGCCATCACCGGAATAAGGGTCAAATGGCACTGCCTGCAGTTCACTATGGCCGCTCAAATCGAGGTCGACCTCGGAGCGATAGGTGGCAGCCATGGACCATTGTTTGCTAGGCCGCACCGACAGGGCCAGATTGTAGCCCACCTGGGTGTCTGTACCCTCGATAGAACGACGAAGAGTGACGGGTGACAGAGGAGCCCCTATTTCATTTTCTACCTCGCCCTTGCCATAGACTACCCGGATCCCGCCACCAATACTCAGCCAGTCGGCGGCTTCATACGCAAGGGAAGGATTGGCTTCCACGGTGAGCAGAGAAAACTTTTCGGCGAACGCCCGGGGGTATGGTTGTTGCCACTGCTTGGACAGCCCAAAGGGGTAGGTCAAGGAAAAACCGTACCGCACCTTACCGTATCGCGGCGAAGTCAAATGCAGCAACGGCATGTAAAAAAGCTCTTGCTCGGAGGTGCCGTTGAAGAAGGCGCCCCGGTTATCGGTGTATTCGATATTGGGCAACTGCAGGAGGGTGAACGAGGTTTCCACCTGCCAGTAGTCGGGCAGATAGCTGATGTTGGCTGGATTGTAATAGTTGGCATCCGGCCCTGGTGTGAAAGCCGTGTGCGCTCCGGACAACCCTACAGCCCCAAGTGATTGATTGCCAATCCGAAAGCCTGAGGCCGCTGTTACTGCTGGTTGCCAGAGGACCAGCAGCAATGCGAGGCCGATAGAGGCCCATCTCCTTCCATTCCGCAAGATGCTGCTGCTCTTTATAATCACCATGCCTCCCCCCTTTGAAAATTAACGGCGTGTCTCGATCAAGTAGCGATTGACCCAGCTTATGAAGTAATTATACAATCGGCAAAGAAAAAAAGTGGCTAGAACCTGCCGCAAAATGAGCAGCCTGCCTGGTCGAGGGCATCTCTAGATACGAAAGGGCGATGCCCCCAGCTAACAATAGATTTCTTGAGACAGCCGTGCACAACAAAAAAACCCGCAATCCTTGCGGAATTGCGGGTTTATATATGGTGCCGGATCTCTCCGGACTTCGAAATGGTGGCGATGCAGGGATTTGAACCCCGGACACCACGGATATGAGCCGTGCGCTCTGACCGACTGAGCTACATCGCCATTATCTGAAAAAGCCGGTGGGCTTGAACCGTGCCACTATTCAAGATTTCCGCTGGTTTGTCAACAAGAAACCTCCCGGCAAAGATCGCGATGACTCTTTTTACCGTATAAAACACCATCGCCCTTTCCTGCCAAAATTCAGCAAGAAAGGGCGAATCGATCAGCGCGTGGCTGGTGCCGGACGTCAGGTCAGCTTACATCATGCCGCCCATGCCGCCCATGCCGCCCATGCCGCCAGGAGGCATACCGCCGCCCGCGCCCTTGTCTTCATCGGGCAGCTCGGCTATCATGCACTCGGTGGTGAGCAATAGACCGGAAACGGAAGCCGCGTTCTGCAGCGCGGAACGGGTGACCTTGGCCGGATCAATGACGCCGGCTTCGATCAGGTCTTCGTATTTCTCAGTAGCTGCGTTAAAGCCCATGGGGCCTTCCAGGTTCTTGACATGCTCCACGATAACCGAACCCTCGCGGCCGGCATTGGCTGCGATCTGGCGAATCGGCTCCTCAAGGGCACGGCGGACGATATTGATACCCAGAGCCTGCTCCCCTTCGAGCTTGAGCCCATCCAGCACTTTGAGGCAGCGCAGATAGGCCACGCCGCCGCCGGGAACCACACCCTCTTCAACCGCTGCGCGGGTTGCGTTGAGTGCATCCTCAACACGGGCTTTTTTCTCCTTCATCTCCACTTCGGTGGCGGCGCCGACATTGATGACGGCAACACCGCCAATCAGTTTGGCCAGTCGCTCCTGCAGTTTTTCGCGATCATAGTCTGAGGTGGTGTCTTCGACCTGAGCGCGAATCTGCTTGACGCGGGCAGCCAGCTTCTCTTTGTCGCCGGCGCCGTCGATGATGGTGGTGTTGTCCTTGTCGATCACAATGCGCTTGGCGGTGCCGAGGTCATTGATCGTGACGTTCTCCAGCTTGATGCCGAGATCTTCGGTGATCACCTGGCCACCGGTGAGAGTGGCAATATCCTCGAGCATGGCCTTGCGACGGTCGCCAAAGCCCGGAGCCTTGACAGCGGCCACGTTAAGGGTGCCGCGCAGTTTGTTGACCACCAGGGTTGCCAGCGCTTCGCCGTCCACATCTTCAGCGATGATAAAAAGCGGCTTACCCATTTTGGCAACGGACTCGAGGATCGGCAGCAGGTCCTTCATGCTGGAGATCTTCTTTTCGTTGATCAGGATCAGCGGTTCATCCATGCTGACTTCCATCCGCTCCGGATCGGTGACAAAATACGGAGAGAGGTAACCGCGATCAAACTGCATCCCTTCAACCACATCCAGGGAAGTCTCCATGGATTTGGCTTCTTCCACGGTGATGACACCTTCCTTGCCAACCTTGTCCATGGCCTCGGCAATGATGTTACCGATGGTCTCGTCGTTGTTGGCAGAGATGGTGCCGACCTGGGCGATTTCCTTCTGCTCTTTGGTGGGGCTGGCGATTTTACCAAGCTCGGCAACGATTGCGACCACGGAAGCGTCGATCCCACGCTTGATCTCCATCGGATTGTTACCGGCGGCAACCAGTTTGGCGCCCTCGGTGTAGATGGCCTGGGCCAGCACGGTGGCGGTGGTGGTGCCGTCGCCGGCAACATCGGAGGTCTTGGAGGCGACTTCCTTCACCATCTGCGCACCCATGTTCTCAAACTTGTCCTTCAGTTCGATCTCTTTGGCAACAGTAACACCGTCCTTGGTGATGACGGGCGCGCCAAAGGATTTCTCGATCAAAACGTTGCGACCCTTAGGACCAAGGGTCACTTTTACAGCATTTGCCAGGGTGTTCACACCGGCCAGCATTTTCTCGCGGGCCTTGTCACCGTATTTCAATTCTTTTGCAGCCATATTTCACTCTCCTAGTAAACGAATGGATTGATATCTTTTCTTTAGGCCTGAATCACACCAAGGATATCATCCTCGCGCATAATAAGAAAATCCTCGCCGTCTAACTTCACTTCCGTACCGCCGTATTTGGAGAACAGCACCCGGTCGCCGACTGCAACATCCATGGCAACGCGCTCACCGGAATCGTTAAGTTTTCCCGGACCAACAGCAACAATCTCTCCCTCGGCCGGTTTTTCCTTGGCCGAGTCGGGGATAATAATGCCACCAGCGGTTTTTTCCTCTCCTTCCAATCTCTTGACCAAGATACGGTCATTCAATGGACGAATTTTCATGAACATTCCTCCTTTTTGTTTTTTTAAGTGATAAACAAATAACGTTTGGGCCGAAGGGGGTAGTTTGGTTGTCCTACGGTCGGCTCAAACCGCATGTATTGGACGAAAACGAAGCTTCTGTCTTCAAACTGCGCTTAACAATAGGTTCGGATTTTGAAAAATCAAGGGGCGGGTTGAGTGAAAAAAATATTCACTCAACCCGATGAAATGAGGGGATTTAATAGGATAGATCCGGTTTTTTAGATCACTTCAGCCGACCCGGACGCGCCATTTGTGGGGGTCTTCACGATGGCCGTACTGAATGGCCTGCAACTCTTCGAAGAGCCGTGCCGCCAGTTCGCCGGTAACGCCGCCGTTAATCTGCAGGTGTTCACCGCGGTAACACAATTCACCGACCGGAGAGATCACAGCAGCTGTACCGGTACCAAAACTCTCCTGCAAGGAACCTTTTTTCCCGGCAGAAATCACCTCGTCGATGGTGATGCGGCGCTCGCTCACCTTGTAGCCCCAGTCGCGGGCCAACTGGAGCACGGAATCTCTAGTGATACCGGGCAGGATGGACCCTTCAAGCGGCGGCGTAATCAGCTCGCCGTCGATCAAGAAAAAGATGTTGGAGGTTCCCACTTCCTCGACATACCGGCGCTCGACCGCATCCAGCCACAACACCTGCGTGAAACCTTTTTCATGGGCTTCAACCTGGGCCTTGACACTGGCTGCATAGTTGCCGGCGGTCTTGGCGTCGCCGACGCCACCCGGCACTGCCCGTACATATTTGTCCTCAACATAGATTTTGGTCGGACTGAATCCCTCAACGTAATACGCGCCGACCGGGCAACCGATGATGAAAAACAGATATTCTTCAGCCGGACGAAGCCCCAAGGCCGGTTCGGTGGCAATCATGGTGGGGCGGATATAGAGTGTTGCTCCCGGTGCCCTGGGCACCCATTCCTGATCCAGATAGACCATGGCGCGCAGGGCCTGGAGCACACGCTCCTGGGGAAAACGAGGCATGCATATCCGAACCGCCGATTGGTTCATGCGGGTGAAATTGTCCTGGGGTCGAAAAAGAAAAATTTGATCGTCCTTGCCGCGATAGGCCTTCATCCCTTCGAATATGGCCTGGCCGTAATGAAAAACCATGGCCGCCGGATCCAGCTCAAAGGAATGGTAAGGCTCGATGGTGGCATCATGCCAGCCATTCTGCCGGTTCCAGCGCATGGTGAACATGTGATCGGTAAAGAACTGGCCAAAGCCCAACTTGCTTTGGTCCGGCTTTGGTTTCAAATGATCGGCCGAGGCCTTTTGCAGCGTAACCTCAAGTTCCTTATTGAGCATCTCTCCACCCTGTTCTCACCGGTTGCAGGTAACCGGTTTCCGTTTATCGTGAGAATTATTGTCCAGTGAACTGTAACCAGGACCGCGCATGGACCGGGTGGCCCTGCAAAGGTTTTCCAGTACACCTTGCCTTCGACATTGCTCGGATTTCCTGGCGATTACGGCCACTGCCGACTACCGTGCCACCGCTTAAGCCGCAACAGTTGCGCGAGAATAATATATTGACCGCCCGGATACAAGCAGTACTTGACGGTGAACACCGCAAGCCATTTCCATCCATCGCAAGCAGGATAGATCACTGCCAATGAGCAGGCTCCCGACCGTAAAATTTTTCAGGATGGAGAGGGGCGGCCCAGAGGCTGTTTTGCCACTTGTTACCACAGGCAATATTGAGTATTGTATACTTATTTTTTTCTGTTGATATCACTAACTAATTCACAACACTCAACAGATGAAATAACAAGGCTCTTCACATTACTAATGCACATTTAAAAGAATGTATTCCCCTGCCAAATCTTGCCACCATCAGCTCGAACACTGATCGAATAATAGGGTTTCATGACATTATGACTACAACATCTATCTACAAAAAAAAATCAATAAACAATACAATCATTATTTAATTGAATTTTTTCCCATTTTATACAGACTTTTTTATAGTCCTTTATATTGAACTTAGAAAGTACATTGCAAATATCAATTGATTCAAACAGACTATTTTCCTGGTTCAGAAATGACGTGTTTGTGAGGTCACGACACTAAAAATCCCCCATGGCTCGGTACACATCGGCACCGATGTCAGCGAAATGATATGGACCCGCAGGTCCGCTACAATAAGCAGAGGAGTATATGAAAGTAGGAATCATCGGCTTGCCGCAAACGGGCAAGAAGACGCTTTTTCAGGTGTTGACCGGCAGCGAACTGCACGAGGCGGGCGGTCCGCCAAAGCCGGTTCCGGGAACGGCAAACATTGTCGATCAGCGGTTTGATCGCCTGGTCGCGCTGTACCAGCCAAAAAAAGAAACCCGGGCGCGCATTGATCTGGTGCTGCTGCCCAAGATGGAGCAGGAGGCAATCGCCAAGGGTGACATTTTCCGCGACATCAGTGACGTCGATACGCTTTGCCATGTAGTGCGCGCCTTCGAGGACGATTCGGTGTATCATGCTGCGGGTTCGGTTGATCCGCTGCGCGATGTTGAAGCGGTCAATTCGGAGCTGCTGCTGCATGATCAGATTTTTCTCGAAAAACGGATTGAACGCCTGGAAACAGGCCTGAAAAAAATAAAGGACGAACGGCAAACCAAGGAACTGGAACTGCTCAGACGCATGCAAACGCACCTCGAAAACGAACGGCCATTACGCATGATGGAGTTAACCGAGGAGGATGAATTGCTCATCCGCAGCTATCCGCTGATCACCCGGAAGGAACTGATTCTGGCCTTCAATGTGGCCGAAGACCAACTCGGCGACCTGACCCTGCTCGAACGGGTGCAGGACATCTGCACGGCAGGCAAGATGGAGGCAATGGCTGTTTGTGCCAAGGTCGAGTCGGAAATCGCCCTGTTGGACAGTGAGGAAGAACGGCTGGAATTTCTCCGGGATCTCGGCATCAAGGAACCGGCCCTGGAGGTCCTGACCTCCCTGTGCCTGAAGGCGCTCGGCCGGATTTCTTTTTTTACGGTCGGCAAAGATGAGGTGCATCAGTGGCTTGTCCGGGTGAACTCCCCGGCCCCGGTTGCCGCCGGCGCGATTCACACCGATCTGCAGAAAGGATTCATCCGGGCGGAAGTGATAAAATATGATGATCTGATTGCCCATGGAAGCGAAGCTGAGCTGAAAAAGGCCGGCAAGCTCTCTGTACAGGGCAAGGAATACATCGTCGCTGACGGCGACATCCTCAACATCAGGTTCAGTCCTCCTTCAAGCAAATAGGAGCATCAGACAGCCGCTTAAATTCCGAAGCAACATCTCGGAATTTAAGTGCACATATCGCGAAATCAGCCTGCCCGGAAGGCCCCGCGCGGCACACACGCCACCGGAACAATGAACGTTGACTGACGAGGAATTTGCGTGTGGGAGAGGAAGATTTTTCACCTCCCCCTGCCATTGTACGGGGCCCATGAGCATTCGCCGTTTCCGTGGCCGCGCCCTATCAAGGCCAATTATCCGTACTGCAAACACGCCTTTTTTGTCAGGGGCGGTATAGGATCGTGTTTGAAGGTGCCCTGGCGTTCTCCCCATCCGCGGCTACAGCCTGCACGGCAAAAGCTGTGCCGCGAAGCGGCGCATCAATGGTGCATGCCAATCGCCGGGCGGTTTGATTGCCGGTAGCGCAGATTGGCTGCCCGTTACGTAGAATTCTAAATCCAGAAATATCAGCCTCCTGGTCTTGATCAAATTCCCAGGAAAACACGGCTAAGCGCCGATCTCTACTTTGCGAGAAGGCAAGATATCCTATGCGTTCAGCGGGATGGATCACCTCTTTGTCCTTGGACTGTTCCTCCTCTACCTTGACTTGAAAACCAGATGCCGACACCTGTTGCAGACGCAGGGCAGCGGTGTCGGTATTGACCATGGTTTGCATGTCTGCCAGAACCATTGGCGGCTGCGCAAATGCGCTTTGCAACCGGTTCGTCGACCAGGAACTGATGATCGACTGGGCGGTGGTGGCGGATTCGTATTGCAATGGCCCGATAGTCCCCCTGCCCGGTTCCCAGGCAATATAGTGAATGGTTTCGTTGCCATGGGAATAAAGAGGTTGGTTTTCCTGTTCCCGGAAGCTGTACGCAAAGCCAAAACGTCCGATGGCCTGCACCCGGCCGGCAATGGTGTCCGTTTCGTTCAATGAGGTTACACTGGTCAGCACCACGGGGATTCTATTGAAGGCGGCAGTGAATGCAACGGGACGAACACTGGTCGTTCCGGTAAAACTCCCGGCCTCGAGCTGGGAGCCATCGGAGAGCTGCATGCGCCCCTTCTCCAGAGCCAGATAACTGATCGTTTCACGGGGATGCTTGCCGTCCTGATAGTGCCATTCGGCTAGCCGGATGGCAAAACCCGTTGCATTCACATTGCGGATGCGAACCACGCAAGGCTCGCTGTTGTTGAACCTCGGGGGCCCGGCGATCACGATCGGATGGCTGTACCTTGAGGCAAAGGAAACATGTGCCCAGTCACTGCCGACCGCCACCTCTCCCGCCTCGAGATTGAGTCCTGGCGTCTTTTCTGCAACTTTCACCGCCACATTCTTGTTGCTGCTGCTTGATGCAGATGCCGGACTGCCGGCCGGCGAGGAGCGCCATCGGCACTTTACCAGTCGTTGATGCAGGTCGTGTGACCACGATCGGGGTGCTGACTGTATTGCGCTGGCCTTTGCTGTCAACAACGGTCAGGCTCGTGGCGTAGGTTCCGGGCGAGGTAAAGATATGAGTGATTTTTGCACCCGTGCCCGTGGAGTTGTCACCAAAATTCCAGGTGTAGGAAACAATGGCTGTTTTGCTTGCAGTCCTTGAGCCTGATCCATCAAGGGAAACCGGCAGAGGGCTTGCTCATGCCGCAGCGCTGGTAGAGATGACCGCTTTCGGAGCGGTGCCGGCTGCATCGATACCCGGACTTTTAGAAAAGGCAAGGGGGGCGGAATGGGGGCTTTCCGTACCGTCGTCAAAAACAGCGGTCAGGGTAAAATCGGTGGATTGGGCAGTCAAGGAAACCGTGCAATCCATGGCCCTCGCCATCGGCTTCATCTCCTGACAGGCGAACGCACCTTCCTTGTACAGCTTGTAACCTGCAACCTTTGGCTTGCTCGGAGGCGTGTAGCCCCATTCCACATGGATAGATTGGCTCATGGCTTCTGCTGCACAAACCGGTGAACCGCAGAAAAAGACAAACAACAGAAGAAAAACATCACGCCACCTTGGCATTGCGCCACAGAAAACCGACATGCGCATGTGCATCCGGTTTACCATTTCTCCTGATGCACATAGGCCGCATTGAAACGGGTGCGCGGCGAACGTTCCTGCGCCGGCCAACCGAGGGCGATGCCGGCAACGGGAATAACATGTTCCGGCAAAGCGAAGGACTGGGAAACCGCCGCAATTCGCTCTTCGCGGGGATGGATGCCCAGCCAGCAGGCGCCGAGCCCCAGGGCATTGGCAGCCAGAAGAATATTCTCGATTGCTGCGCTCAGATCCTGAAGGAGAAAAGAAAGTTGCCGGTCGTGCGCCTGGTTGATGTCGCCGCAAACCACCAGGGCGGCCGTGGCCTCTCCCAGCATTTTGCCATTGGGCAGGGCCGCGGCAAGCTGATTCAGGGAAGCGCGGGACCGCAGGACAATAAAACGCCAGGGATCCTTGGCGAGCGCCGAGGGTGCGGCCATGGCCGCTTCCAAAAGATCAGTGAGCACGTTCTCCGGGATCTCCTGCTGGGTAAACGTGCGGATGCTGCGCCGCGAAAAAATGAAATCAAGTCGGGGATTCATAGAGGTGTTTTCCAAAAATTAGAAAAAATGTTCCTTGCTTTCTTTCCGCTGCTCCCTGATCAGACCGTGGTGCGGCGCTGGTCACCCTGGAACTGGCGGCACTGTTCCACGTAGCAGCTGATAATATCGGCCGCGGCTTCGGGCGTGTCGACCAGATGAAACAGTTCCAGATCATCCGTGGCGATTGCCCCATGGGGCAGCATTGCTGTCCGCATCCAATCGAGCAGACCCTGCCAGTAGCTGCTGCCGAAGAGGACGATAGGAAACCGCCGGATTTTCTTGGTTTGAATCAGGGTCAGCGACTCGAAGAATTCATCCATCGTGCCGAAGCCGCCGGGGAAAATGACATAGGCCATGGCGTAGCGGACAAACATCAGCTTGCGGATGAAGAAATAACGGAAGGTGATGCTGCGGTTCTGAAAATGGTTGGGATGCTGCTCCCGGGGTAAAACGATATTCAACCCGACCGAAGTGCCGCCTGCCTCGAAACAGCCGCGGCTGGCTGCTTCCATGATGCCGGGCCCACCGCCGGTGATCACGGCCAGATTCTGCTTGCACAGGAGCGTCGCCGTCTCCCGGGCGGCGTTGTAATAGGGCGAACCCTCACCAAACCGGGCGCCGCCGAAGACTGAAACCGCCGGACCGAGATCGTTGAGGGTTTCAATGCCGTCAATCAGTTCGGCCTGGATGCGGAAAATCCGCCAGGCCTCGGAGGTTTTGAGATCATCCATAGGCGGTGACACACGAAATAAAAAAGGCAGGGAGGGACAAGCCTCCCCGCCTGTTATTGGTTATTGATTACTCCCTCCGCTGCGCAAACCACAGCCTTAGGAATAGTCTTTTAGATCAAGCTCTTGAAGAAATCGTTGCCCTTGTCGTCCACCAAAATGAAGGCCGGGAAGTCAACCACTTCGATCTTCCACACCGCTTCCATGCCCAGTTCGGGATAATCCAGACACTCGACCTTCTTGATGTTCTCCTCGGCCAGCAGGGCGGCCGGGCCGCCGATGGAGCCGAGGTAGAACCCACCATGCTTCTTGCAGGCGTCGGTGACCTGCTGCGAACGGTTGCCCTTGGCGATCATCACCATCGAACCGCCATGGCTCTGGAACAGGTCGACATAGGAATCCATGCGGCCGGCCGTGGTCGGACCAAAGGAGCCGGAAGGCTTGCCGGGCGGAGTCTTGGCCGGACCGGCATAATACACCGGATGCTGCTTGAGGTAGTCGGGCAGGGGCTTGCCGGCATCCAGGATCTCTTTCCATTTGGCATGCGCGATATCGCGGCCGACGATGATGGTGCCGGTCAGGGATAGCGGCGTGGAAACCGGGTATTTGGACAATTCGGCCCGGACCTTGTCAAGCGGCTGATTGAGATCGATCTTGACCACCTGGGATGAGCTGCGATCGCGGTACTTGGCCGGGATCAGCTTGCCGGGATCACTATCCATCTGCTCGATCCACAGCCCTTCCTTGTTGATCTTGGCCTTGATGTTGCGGTCGGCGGAGCAGGAAACACCCATGCCCACCGGACAGGAAGCGCCATGCCGGGACAGGCGGACCACGCGGATGTCGTGGGCGAAATACTTGCCGCCAAACTGGGCGCCGAGGCCAAGCTTGCCGGCCTCCTCAAGCAGTTCCTTCTCCAGTTCGATATCGCGGAAAGCACGGCCGTACTCGTTGCCGCTGGTGGGCAGGGTGTCGAGGTACTTGGCTGATGCCAGCTTGACGGTTTTCAGACAGGTCTCGGCGCTGGTGCCGCCGATGACAAAGGCAATGTGGTACGGTGGGCAAGCCGCCGTGCCGAGGGTCTTCATCTTCTCCACCAGGAATTTCTTCAGGGTGCCGGGATTGAGCAGGGCCTTGGTCTCCTGGTAGAGATAGGTTTTATTGGCGCTGCCGCCGCCCTTGGCGAGGAAGAGGAATTTGTATTCATTGCCTTGCGTGGCGTAAATATCGATCTGCGCCGGCAGGTTGGTCTTGGTATTGACCTCCTCGTACATGGTCAGGGCCGCGTTCTGGGAATAGCGCAGGTTCTCTTCGGTGTAGGTGGTGTAGACACCGGCGGAGATCTGCTCGGCATCGTCACAGCCGGTCCAGACGTTCTGACCCTTCTTGGCGACCACGCAGGCCGTGCCGGTATCCTGGCAGACCGGCAGCACGAAATTGGCGGCAACCTCGGCGTTGCGCAGCATGGCCAGCGCCACTTCCTTATCGTTCGCGGAGGCTTCGGGATCGTCAAAGATCTTGGCCACCTGCTGATTGTGCGCGGGGCGAAGGAGGAAGGAGACCTCGCGCATCGCCTGATTGGCCAGTACCTTGATGCCTTCGGGCGCGACTTTCAACACCTCCTGGTCGTTGAAGGTATCCATGGAAACATACTTGCCGGAGCCCTCCAGCAACCGAAATTTGGTCTCATCCTTGCCGAGAGCGAAGGGATCCTGATACACAAAACCTGCCATAATAATGCTCCTTGTTTGAATGAAGAGAAGACGTAGGACCGACCGTTTCGTTCCGGTCGATCTATCCGATAAACTGAACATCTTGTGCCAACGGGAGCGCTCCCGGGTCAAAGCCTGCCTGCTGCTATCCGCCCCTGAACAAGCTCCCGTGCATTCGTTCGCACCCCGGATACACCGGGCGTGCGCCATCCCTTAATTCGCCACGGAAGGCGTTGCTCCGGACAAATTTTCAATCTATTCTTTTACCTTGCCATGCCGACAAAGGCAAGACCGATAAAAGGCGGAACTGTCGGCAGGTTACAAGCTGTCAACTCTCCGCCGCCGAAATCCCGCCCCCCTCTTGATCCTCTTCAGCATGCCCAGCGGGTGCCGGCTGCGGCAAAAAAGAAACGGTCGCCGTACACCTGCTGCAGACGTGCGCAATTTGCGAGGCCGGTACAGTGGGAGGCACCCAGACGCTCAACCCCGAACTGGTCCAGGGCCGCCACCGTGGCATCAAACTGGTGCTGGTCGGCAAAGCCGAGATGGGTACCGCCGATGACCATGTGGATCGGCCGGCCGGGCAGCATGGCGTTGACATGGGTGAGGATATTGATCAGACCGGCATGGGCGCAGCCGAGCACCACGGCCAATCCCTTATCGGTATCAACGACCATGGACATATCGTCGCGCAGTGCATCCTGCTGCCAGCCGCCGTCTGCGGCGCGAATCTTCATGGTGGCATCGGGCGGCTCGAAGTCACTCACCTTGGGCACCTCGCCGGTCAGATACATCCCTGGAAAGATCTCGGTGAACTCCGTCACCGGCCGGAAACGCGCTCCCAGGGATTCGAGATAGCCCTGCTTGTGCCGAATGCCAATTTCCCGCTGCTGCCCATCCTTGAACCAGTAGCGGTCGACAAACCCGTCCGGATGCATGTACACATCGATCCCGCCGCTCACGGCCAAGGCATCGGGCAGACCGGAGGTGTGGTCATAATGGCCATGACTGATGACGATGCCATTCAGGCGGGTCAGGTCAATCCCCAGCACCCGGCTATTGTTGAGCAACCCAAGCCCCTGGCCAGTGTCGAGCAGCAGCCGGCGCGCACCGGTGTCGACATGCACCGCCCAGCCATGCTCGCCTATCAGGCCATGGGGAAAGGCTACGGAATTTTCACACAAAACAGTGAGCTGGCACTCCATGGTTCCCTCCTTGCAGTTGTAGTGAACGGGCAGTCAATCCTTCCCCGGAAAGGCTGAACCAGCAAATGACTGACAAATGTGGTGCCATCACGGCCCCCATCCGTCAAGCTTACACCAGTTCCGCCATCACCCGGTTGGCCAGGGGCAATCCCTTGCGGGTGAGGAAGAGGCGGTCCCCCTGGAGTGCGAGCAGGTGCTGGTCCAGGAGATGACCGAGGGTCTGACCGTAATAGAGGGGAAGATCGATTGCAAACCGCTGTCTGAGGGCGGTGATCGACACCCCGTCCAAAAGCCGCAGACCCATGATTACGGTTTCGCGGAAGGCGGCCTCCCGGTCTAGCCGTTCCACCTCGTCCCACACCGGACGCCCCTCGGCCACCAAGCGGCAGAACGTGGCCAGATCGGCGACCGCGGCCCGTCGTCCGCCAGCGAAAGCCGACACAGCCCCCGGACCGAACCCCAGATAGGAACCGTTGCGCCAATAGTTGCAATTGTGGCGGCATTCCCGGCCGGGATGGGCATAGTTGGATATTTCATAGCGAACGAGCCCGCTCCGGCCCACGGCGATCTCGGTAGCGTCCATCATTGCCAGAATTGCCTCCTCTGGCGGCAAGACCCACCGTTTCTCCGCTTCCTCGATGGAAAAGGAGGTTCCCGTTTCCACGGTCAGCTCGTACATCGAGAGATGGATCGGGGCCAGGGTCAGGGCCCGGTCGAGGGTTTCCCGCCAGCCGGTGACAGTCTGCCCCGGCAGCCCGTACATCAGATCAAAACTCAGATTGTCAAATCCAGCCCGCCGCGCCGCCATGATGATCGCCACCGCCTCCTCGCCGGTGTGGATCCGCCCCAACTGGCGCAATTCGCCATCGCCCAGCGACTGCACGCCGATGGAAATCCGGTTGAACCCGGCAGCGCGCAACTGCTGCAATCCGCTTGCATCAATGGTTCCGGGATTGACCTCAATGGTAATCTCCGGTTCCTCGCTGTCCAAGGAGAACAACCGGCGCATATCGGCCAGCAGGACAGCTGAAATTTCCGGCGGTATGAGAGAAGGGGTGCCGCCGCCAAAGAAAACGGTGGCAAAGGAGAGTGCCTGCACCTCGGGCAATCCGGCCATCTGCCGCATCTGCAGCCGGACGGCATCAACAAAGCGGGGAAGGTCCTGAGTCGTGGGGGCAAAGGAATAAAAGCTGCAATAGGGACATTTCTGGTGGCAAAAGGGCACATGCAGGTACAACCCGGCCTGGGTGGCGAGGTTCATCAGCCGGTCCGCTCAAGGATTCGGCGGCAGTCGTCGCGGATTCGGGCCATGATTCCTTGATCGGCAAAGCTGTAGACCTGATCGCCGCCGCCGATGATCAGATGGTCCAACAGGTTGAGGTGCATGAAGGAGCAGACCAGATACAGCGACCGGGTCAGTTCCTCGTCCTGGCTGGAAGGGACGAGCGTGCCAGAGGGATGGTTATGGGCGATGACCAGGGCGCTGGCGTTGCGGGCCAGGGCCTGCTTGACTAGCTCACGGGGATAGACGGTATTGACCGTCACCGTGCCTTCGGCGACCACGGCGGCATCGATGATCGCGTGGGCAGCGTCGAGAAAAACCACGGTCAGCACCTCATGTTGGAGGCCGCGCATGGAATGGATCAGATAATCGGCTACCTCGCGGGAGGAGCGGACATACTGCTTGCCCACGATCCGCTGGTGGAGGTAGCGCCGGGCCACCCCCTGGATGAACTGGAGGGCAAAGGTGTTTTTCGGGCCGATCCCCTTGATCTGCTGCAACTGCACCGGCGCGGCGTCAAGCACGGCGGGCAGAGTTTTGAATTGCGCCAAGGCGGCGCGCGCGGCCTCCTTGCAGTCCGCCCGCGGCGTGCCGAAGGTCAACAGCAGCTCAATGATCTCGCTGTCGGTGAAGGCTTCGATTCCTTGACCAAGAAACTTGTCGCGGAGCCGCTGACGATGCCCCTCCCCCTTCTCTTGCCACTCGCTCTTGTCCACGGTTGCCCTTAGGTGTTCAACTCCTGCTGGAACAACTTGTTGGCCATCTGCGGATTGGCCTGCCCTTTGGTCTTCTGCATCAACTGGCCGACGAAAAAGCCCATCACCTTTGTTTTGCCTTCGCGAAACTGCTGCACCTGCTCCGGATTGGCGGCGAGAATCTCCCGCACCAGGGTAACCAAGGCGCCCTCGTCGCTCATCTGTACGAGCCCCTTGGCCTTGACGATCTGCTCCGGGTCGCCGCCGCTTGCCAGCATCTCACCAAAAACCGACTTGGCGATCTTGCCCGAAATCGTACCCTCCTCGATCAGCACCAGCAAACGGGCCAGTTGCGCCGGCCGCACCGGGCAGGCCCCGATCCGTTCCGGCCCGTACTCGCGCAGCAGCTCGGTGCCGATGAAGTTGGCGAGCTTCTTGGCATTACCGAATTCCCGGTAAGCCTCCTCGAAATAATCGGCCAGTTCCCGGGAGGCAGTGAGGATTTCGGCATCGTAGTCGCTCAGCTCGAAATCGCGGACAAACCGCAGCCGCCGCTTGTCGGGCAGTTCCGGCAATTCCCGGCGGACCGCCTCGATCCAGGCCTCGTCCAGCACCACGGGGATCAGGTCCGGGTCCGGAAAATAGCGGTAATCGTGGGCCTCTTCCTTGCCACGCATCGGCTCGGTCCGGTTGCGGTCCGGATCCCAGAGAAGCGTCTGCTGCACCACCTTGCCGCCTTCCAGCAAGAGATCGCGCTGCCGCCGCACCTCGTATTCCAGGGCCAGCTGCACATTGCGAAACGAGTTCATATTTTTCAACTCAGTGCGGGTGCCGAACTCCTGCTGCCCCACCGGCCGCAAGGAAATGTTGGCATCGCAGCGGAAACTGCCCTCCTGCATGTTGCCGTCGCAGATATCCAGATAGCGGACAATGGCATGCAATTTCTTCAGATATGCCACCGCCTCTTCCGGCGAACGGAGGTCGGGCTCGCTGACGATTTCCAGCAGCGGCGTGCCGGTACGGTTGAGATCGACATAACTGAGCGGCTCGCGCTCGTCATGTACCAGCTTGCCGGCGTCTTCCTCCATATGGATGCGGGTGATGCCGATGGTCTTGGGTGGCTGCCCCTCCACCTCAATCTCAATCCGGCCGTGCTCGCAGATTGGCAGGTCGAACTGGGAGATCTGATAGCCCTTGGGCAGGTCAGGGTAGAAATAATTTTTACGGGCGAATCGATTTTCCCGGTTAAGGGTGGACTCGGTGGAGAGACCCAGCTTGATGGCCGACTCCACCACCTTGCGGTTGAGTACCGGCAACGAACCCGGCATGCCCAGGCAGACCGGACAGGTATGGGTGTTGGGCGGCGCGCCGAACTCAGTGGAGCAGCCGCAGAAAATCTTGCTTTTGGTCTTCATCTGGGCATGGATTTCCAGCCCGATCACGGTTTCAAATTCCATAAATGCGATGTATTTGTTAAGGATTTATCCCTAGTGAGCGCCGGACTCAATCCAGGCGCGGATCTGGACCAGTTCCTCGTTCCAGAGGTGCGAGGCCCTGATATTGATGAACAGGCGGAAGAGGTCGCTCACCAGTTGCGTCAACTGCTCGAAGAGCGCGATCCGCTCGAGAATGCGCCCCTCCATGCTTGCGGCATTCTTGCCCTCGTCGACCGAGTCCACGGTTTTCGGCAGCCGAATGTTGCGGAATTCGAAAATTGCCGCCGTCAGGGTCACGCTGAATTCATAATCGCCATGCGCCAAGCGGATACGGGCCTGCTCCGGCTTTTTGGCCAGGCCAAGTCCGGCCCGCGCCTCCTTGAGCTCGGTCTGCAAGCCGCGGCAGATCACCTTTTCACTGGCATCGCCCTCGCCATACTCCAGCAGCATGTGCTTTTCAAACACCACCAGGACATCGCCCCGGCCGGGCACCTCGACACTGCCGCCGCGTTCTTCCGATTTATACCAGAGCCAGGCGAGAAACTCCTGACCAAGAAATCTTTTTTCCTGAATGAGATCAACAAGATCCATTTAATATTCCGTTCGTATTCCGGCAAAATGGCCGGAGGGTTACAGTTCCAGCGTCAAGGCTTCCTGACCGGATTTCTTTTCCGAAGCCTCGACACTTTTCTGAAAAATGGCGGCGGCCCGCTGCTGATACTGCGTGGCCTCCTCCGGTTGACGCTGACTGATGCACAACTTGGCCAGTTCCTGGAGAATGGCGGCTACGCTCGGATGCTCCGGGCCGTGCAGGGTTTCGTTGATTCCCAACGATTTCTGATAACAGGCAAAGGCGTCCGCGTACCGCCCCTGGAGCCGATAGGACTCGGCCAGGCTGTTGAGGCTAATGGCCAGTTGCGGATGGGTCGGCCGCAGGGCCTTCTCCTGGATGCGGACCAGCCGTTCGTAAAGCGGCACCGCCTCCTTTTCCAGCTCCAGCTCCATGCAGAGAGCCGCCAATTTTGCCAGAATATTGGCCAGCACCGGGTGTTCCGGTCCCCGCTTCTTCTCCAGAATTGCCAGGGCTTTTTTATACAGGGAAACCGCCTTGTCGTACTCGCCAAGCGTTTCCTGCAACTCGCCAATCTGCCGCCAACTGGTCGCCATCTCCGGATGATCCTGGCCCAGTTCCCTCGCCAGGACGGTCATCGATTCCTTGTACAGAGGTCCGGCCTTCTGGTATTGGCCGCTGAGGACATAGGTGTAGGCCAACTCTCGCTGGGCCAGGGCCAGAGCCTGTGGACCGTATGCATCGCTCGCTCTTGCCAGGCGGACAAAGGACTCCAGCCAGGGCAAGGCGGCCTTATAATTATAGAGACTGCGTGCCGCCCGGCCCGCGGCCTGGAGATACCGCGGATTGTCCGGTTCCTGTTCCACCGCTTGCCGGTAGAGCGCCAGCGCCTTTTGCAGATCCACCCGGCATTCAGCCAGCAGCCCGCCGCCGTAAGCGGCCTGGGCGGCAATAGGACGAGGCTGTTCGCTCAAACCTGCCAGGAATTCTTCCGCCGCTTGGGTTTCGCCGTTTTGCAACTGGTCGATGGCTCTTTCCAAGTCCGCCTGCTCCCCCACCTCGCCCCGCAACTGCTCCAGGGTTTCCAGAACCTGCTGATAGCAGGCCACCTCCTCGGCATAGCTGTCGGCAAGAAGCGCCAGCTTGTCGTTCATGATTACCAGCTCGCGCTGTAACCGGTCCCGCTGGGCGTCGTCCCTTCGCCCAATGGCCTGGGTCAGCAGGGACCGCTGCCTTGCCTCCAAACCATTCAAGCGATCCGAATAGGACTCCAGGGTCAGGCGGACCATCGGCACAACGGTTTCGGCGAAGGGCCGGGGAGCAACAGGCTCGGCAGTGGCCGCCGCTTCTTTCAAGGGCTCAGCCAGAGCAGCCGCAAGAGGCTCGACTACCGCAGCCTCCTCTTCCGCCGCGGCGACCGGTGCTGTCTCGGATGCAGCGATCTCCGGGGCTGGGTACTCCAGCCCCAGTTCCACCTCCGGAACCGAATCCTGACCCTCCGAGGGAACCGGAGGCTCATCGAACACCGTGAATTCTTCGCCCGGGGCCGCTTCGGCGGCACCCGTTTCCAGCTCATCCATTTCCAGCGCCTCATCCTGGTCAGCCAGGATAGGCGTCGATTCCAGATCAACGAATTCGAGTTCTTCAGCAGTTACCGCGACCGGCTGGGATGCCACCGCTGCAACTGCCGCTTCATTCTCGCCAACGGTCTCCACCGCCTCGACAACCGGAAGGTCATCGACCTCGGAAAAAGAAGCCGATTCGGGAAGATCCGCCACGGCGTCGATTCCGGGAGCAGCTACGGGCTCGCTCTCGTCCGCACCGGTATCCACCGGCGGGGAAACACTGGCCACAGGCTGCTCACCGGGCTCGCTCTCCACGGATTGCTTGCGCGCAGTCCTTTGCTTCCACACCAGATACACCACGATCAAAGCAGCAGCCACTAGCGCCGCGAGTGCCGAGCCGTTCATCTCGCCTCCATCGTTGTCTTCAGGGTGAGCCGTCTCATCTCTCTTCCGTTTACAGCAGGATGGCGGGACGCATGGCCTCGTAGTGCTCCAGGGCTTCCCCTTCCGCCAGGCGCAAGCCGGTAAGCCAGGGGATCTGCAGGATCAGCGACAGGCTGAAGGTCTCCTTGAACAGATCCTCCAACAGTGCCATCGCCTTTTTGCTGGTGGAAAAAAAGAGCAGGGTGTTGTCGGCAAGATTCCAGCAGAGATCGTAGGTTGACGGCACCGGGAGTGATTTACGAATCAATTCCGAGCGGACGCGCTCCTTGATTTCCAGACGGGCCGCCCGGTTCAGGCGCGGAATCTGTTTTTCCCGCTTGATCCGCTCCTCTTCCTTCATGACAAACTTTTTCAGCACCGACGGCGTCACCTTGCGCTCGTCAATCCGCATGGTCAGGGCGATATAATCACCCGCGGCATAGGAGCTGTAGGCAAAACCGGCATCGAACATGTCGGCCACCGAAACCCAACCGATGGAATACTCATCCATGGTATCGTCGATGTCTTTAAAACTCATCGCCGCCACCCGTTGACCAACAAAATCCCAAAACGAGGCAGGAAGCTCACCCTCCACCGAAAAACGCGTCAGCGACGCCGAACCCGTCAATAATCCCATGCGCACCCACAATGATGAATTTTCCCGGACAGCGCCCTGTTGTGCGCGACCAGATCAGATAAACCGCGATTGTACCCGCAAACCGACCCGGAAACCACAAGGAAATGAGCGGAAAACGATCCACTCCCCTGACACGAGAAAAAACAGCAGCCTTACGGAGGGGGCAGGAAATAATAAACCGCTTCCACTATTTTTCGTTGACACCAGAAAAGGAACTTAGTAGAGAGAGGCTCTCGAAGTCAAAGGGTCGTTAACTCAGCCGGTAGAGTATCTGCCTTTTAAGCAGAGAGTCGCGCGTTCGAATCGCGCACGACCCACCACCATCGCAATCAGGACTTGTCCCCATCGTCTAGCCAGGTCCAGGACACCGGCCTTTCACGCCGGCAACACCGGTTCAAATCCGGTTGGGGACGCCACATAATAACAGGGTGTTAGCTCATCAGAGCTGACACCCTGTTTCTATTTTGGGGGCCTCGTGGGGGCCTTCCTTCTGCAAGGAACTATTGAGCCCGGTCAGTGCATTCACCACTGATCGGGTTTCTTTTATTTTATGGATATACCTTTCGGTCGTTGAAAGGTGATCATGCCTGAGATGATGCTGAATATCAACCAGCGGCACCCCTTTCCCTGCCAGGATCGAAGCGCACAAATGGCGTATGCCATGGAAGCCGAAACGATCTACCCCCGCTCTATCGCAAAGCCTACGCATCCATTGAAGACGGTATTGATAAGGATGATTCGTCCCAGGCTCAACAAAAACCCACATGCCTTTTCCGGTCTCTCGGTGTTGATCGCGTAGCGCTTTCATGGCTTCATCGGTCATAGAAATCCAGGCCGTTTTCATTGTTCCAATCCGATTTTTCTTCCAGTACAGCCGAATCCGGCCATTGATAAAATCAACGTCTTGCCATTTGAGCTGAAAAAGTTCGGCTCGACGGGCTCCGGAATAGAGATAGCAAAGCAACATCCTCTTATCCTGAGGTGCGGTAGCCGTCTCGTAGACCTTCCAGAATTCAGCAAGAGCCGGAATTCTTCGATCATGCCGGACTTCCCCTTGTCTGATAGTTCGCTGAAATGGGTTTTCATAAGGCATACCAAGATAATCCCGACCCCACGTCCAAGCGGCCGCAAGATTCTTTCGATCCTTATTAGCCGCATTGCCCGATCTCTTTTTAGCCTCAGCCTGGAAGTGTTTCAAAATAGTCAATGGTTGCAGACTATCAACCGGTGCATCAGGATTGACACCGCCTGCGAACAGCAACCTGAAAGCGACTCTCTTTTCTTGAAACGTTTTTTCAACAAATTTATTTTTGCTGAAATCAAGATACGCTGTCGCCCACTCCAGCAAGGAGACCATAGGGGTCTGCTCCGGCTCCTTTATTATTCCTTCTCGAATCCGCGCCTTTTCTTTTATTTCCCATTCGATTGCCTCCCTCCGAGTCTGGCAGCGGTGTTTGATCTTCTTTCCGTTGATCTTTACTTGACCGATCCACGGTGTTTTCGTGCTTGATTTGTCTTTGTATGGCATTGATAACCTCTTTCTCAAAAAATATATAAATTCGGTCACCAAGGCGCATTCCACCCAGCTCTTCATAATGCTGGCGTACAAACCTTGCGTCAACACCGAAAACACTTGCTACCTCTTTAACAGTTAAGCGTTTTCCCAATTCTTTACGGATTATATCCATAAGCGATCTCAGTTTTCAGAAACCCGGCAAACGTAATTGCCAGTTGTCAGTGGCTATTGAAAGATTGCCCTGCTCGCGGATCGCGGCGGCGGCTTTCATGCGGCGGGCGCGTTCGTTTACATCCGGCATGTACTCAGCGCCGAGAGGCTTGTTGCCCATGAGGCCGCGCCGGAGTGTCTTGAAGATACTGGTTTTCACGGTATAAATTGAATGACCATAAAAAATTTACTTGCACAATTCCGAACCTCTTGTATCCTTCAATGTGGTACCTCCCTTGAAGGTTACTCTTTCCTGATTGCCCCCCTATCTGTCCCAACACCAGGTAGGGGATTTTTTTTGCCTGCACTTACCCCGCCAGCGTTGCCCTAAATTCATTTCTCTTTGTGATCATCTTTTCCCGGAACGCCTGTTCATCCTCAAAGAACCGGTGTAAGTCCTCTTCAATCATGTCCTTGCAGAGGTACACAATCCTATCGATGTCGTCGGGCTCCACTTCAAGGGAGGCGCAAGCAGCCATCAAACAGCCTCGGGCCATGCTGCGAAGCTGGTTGATGTCCCGGTGTTTGACCGGATGGGTACGGACGTAGCCAAAGACCCCGGACCAGACCACGGCTTGAACCTTCTGCCAGAATTCGGAGACCTTTGATTTCGATTGGTTATGGTTGCGGTTCACCGGGTTCTGGGTGTGGCGGGTCCATTCCGTGGTGAGGTAAGCCCACAATGATTTCAGGGAGTGCAACAGGTCGTCAACGGTATTGATCTCTTTGCCCTGGGTATCATTGATGTGATACTTGCGCTTGCCGTCTATGATTTCAACATCGCTCATGTTGGCGAACTCCCGGAGCTTGGGCCGGCGCACCTGGTATTCGACGCGGGTCACAGAATGTTCGTCGTATTGTTTGACGCCCCATATTTCGGCAAAGATTTGTTGTTTATTGGTGGCTTTAGAGCGTTTGAGTTCGGTTACCTTGTCGTAGACCCGCAGCATCAGGTTACCTTTGCCCAGGTCAACGCCGGTGAACTTGCGATGGGTATAGTGAGGGTTAAAGTCCAGATCATCCTCAGGTTCCGGTTCTGGCTCGCCCTTGTAGAGTGGTATCTTGTCGTGAGGGTTGAACAGGGTAGCCTTGACGATCCATTTATCCTGATTGCAGAGGTCAACGGCCTTGATGTCGGTGCCGATGAAGTCGGCAGCCAGGTGGACCTCGGAGACTCGTTCTTTCACAATCTTCGCGCCGTATCCAGCGAGGAAGGCGTTGACTCGCTCATAAATTGAAAAAAAGCCCGGTGACCAGCAGGAGAGCGAACCGATCTCGAGGCGGCAGTTCGGCATTTGATGATCTGATTTTCTTTTACTGAACATCAGGGTGACGTCCCCGGATTTAATCCGGAACGCAAATTTTGAGGTGCCGGTGCGGTAGAGGTTCCAGTCAAAGCCATTTTCCTTGAACACCGGGATGCAATCCCGTTCCGTTTCCTGGACCTGCTTTTTCATGAAATCAAGGATGCCAAGAAAGTTTTGAATCAGCGGATTCCATTCCAGCCAAAACGACACTTTCAAAAAATCAAGACCACGACAAACTCGGTAGGGAGAAGCTTGTACTACTGGCGAAGCACTTGTTAATCGGGCTTGTGCTTGGTCGGTAGACCCTGAGCCCGAGGCAGGAACACGAATCCGCCGGGCGTCCTTGTGCAACAGGAGCGGATACCGGTGGTTGTAGCGGTGATCTGGCAGGGGGATAGTGCTCAGGATATCGGTCTTGGGATCCGGGGGCAGAAAAGGGATGTCGCACTCGGTGCCCTGGATGATAGAACGGAGCTTTTGCGAAAGGAAGGTTTTGGTGCGGCGGGAAGAGGTGTTCATAATGATTTCCTATGGTGAACCGCTGCGCGGTTAAGGTAACAGAAGAAGCCCCTAGATGGAGCCTCCGAGCCAGCACAAGGGACGAAAAAAGGGCCGCTAAGCTTGAGGGCACGCTTCCCCCTTTTTTCGTTTCAATAGATCAGGGTGCTTCCTGCTGACGCAGAACAGCAGGAAAGGCAGCGCGGCTTTCCGGCCGCCGCGTCGCGGCCGTATCTGTCTTTCAATCATTTCCCGGCGGGAGCAAGCAAGGTATCAGCCATGCTCTTCGGCAGAGTTGCGTACCAGTGGGCACCATCGGTTGTGACCGGGAAGGGAAAAGATTCCTTGGCGTAGATGGTCGACCCCAGAAGAAAGAAAGTTCCCCGCTGGCTGGTGGCAAAGTTGAGCTTGCAGGGCACCTTGATCTCTTCGGCCTTGTCGATGGTGAACGCGGTTTGCTCCTCGCTGGTGGGTTTGAGCACCAACCCGGCAGCGGACAGGGTAGCGGCAAAGGAATCAAACAGCTTTTCCCGAGGGATATTGTATTCGATCCAGGACAGGGTCTTGTCGCCGGTGCCGCCCAGGATAAACCCCTTGCCGGTCTGGCTGGTAACGAACACGGCCACTTCAGACAGCGGCACATTGTCGAAGTCCACCGAAACCGGACCGTCTTTCCTGACGGGCAGCGGTTGGGCCACTTCGGTTTTCGGTGATTGGCTAACCGTTGGTGGCGGTTCTTTCTTATCCTGCCGGGAGCAGCCGGAGAGACCGAAGACAAGCGCCCCGGAGATGAGCATGGAAGCGAAGAAGAGGAAGACGGAAAAGGCTTTCATGGGGTGTCCTTTTTGCGGTTTGTGAACACAATTTGGCCGGCACGGTCGATGGGGGTGATCGATTGGAGCCGAGTTGCAGGGAACGCCTTAGCGGTGCTGGCAGATGGATTGTCTTTGCGTTGGTGGGAAGTCATGACCTGCTTGGAGCCGAACAGGTCACCGGTGGCGATGCTCGACTTGGCAAAGAGCATGTACAGGGTGAAGCAAAGAACGAGGGGAATGGCGAAGAACACCGGATGCTTCAACACATTGACATGTTGCATGACCCCCAATTCCTTCACGTCCTTAGCCACGTAAGATTTGTAGCAAAGGAACACTTTGGGGTTGTAGGTCCGTACCGACTTCTTCAAGGGATTGGCGTTGGTATCGTCGCCGCCGTAGGCATAGCAGAGGTATTTCTTTTGCACCGCGCCGCCGAAGAAGTTGACCTTGCGAAATACATAGGTCCATTCAAGGAGCGAGCGAACAGCGGAATCAATCCGTTCCACCGCCTGCGAGATCAGGACCACATCAAAACCATTATGCCGGTGGGTCGAGGCCCAAGAGGCAAAAGCGTTGTTTTTGGTAGTTTGCCATTCGCGCGAGGAAAAGACCTTCTGCACCTCATCGAGCACGATCAAAGCTCCCGGCTGCACATGCATCCAGAAATCCGGAACCTGCCAGTCCTCCAGAAAATGCAGCTGCTTCATCATGGCCAAATCGGAAAGGCCGCAATAACTCTTGATCATCTCCAGGCAGACCGGATCAGAGATGCCGTCAATGTTGGTATAAACGACCCTGCCCCATTGCAGGTTATCGGTGATCTTCTTCACCGCTTCATAGGTCTTGCCCGAGCCGGGAGTACCGGCAAAACCGATGATCATGGCTACACCCTGGTAAAGACGGAAGGGATCAGGTTCAAGGTCAAGCGGATCAGGTAAGCCGCGCCAAGGATAGTCAGGCACTGCGGCAAGCCGACCGCGTTGATCAGCCAGATCAATTGCGTTGGCAGGTGCGACCAGGCAGCGGCATAGTTGAACAGCACTGAGGAGAGATCGACCGCGGCCAGGGCGGTTTCAACCACGGAAAGCAGCCCATCGAGGATGGTGAACACCACGAATTGCAGCAATTCAATGAAACCATCGAGTATCCAGGTGAAACCGGTTTCCACCCACTCCCAGAAGGTCCTAAGCCAACCGATAATGACGCCGAATCCGCTCATGGCTACCTCTTCATGATCACGGCCCGGATCGACAGGAAGCCGAAGCAGGTCAGAAGGATGGTTTTTAAAACAGCCAGCCCGTTGGACATGGTTTGACTGAGGTCGATGGTGTGTGATCCATACCTACCAGCTTCTATTTGATAAATTGGTGAACCACCGCCAGGAATAGAATTAAAGAAGGAGCTGGAAAATGAAAAAAGGCTTGAGGATTTTACGGTGTCCATGAATGAAGAAAACCGTTCAGGAATATCATAATCGCCAGGATCGTAAGGTTCTTCAAATCCAGAAGGAGTAATAGTAAGGAAAATCTCCTTTTCCTCTTCTTTTGCCTTTTCAGCTTGCGCCCTGGCTAACTCAGCCTGCAACAGGGACGTGTCCCCGGTTGTGTTATTGATAATGTTCGTGAGATTATCAATATAATCCTGATTTATATTATTAGTATTGTTAGTAAAAAATTGCGTCAGGTCTTGCTGTGTAATTGGAGGAGGTTGACTAAAAACATCAGGAATCGATTTTAATAAATTTTTGAAGGCATCCTTAACCGCTTGCGATGTGGCTGAATTATTTATTGCATTAGATATTGCATCGATCAACGCTTGTTTTTGCGTTTCATCTAAAGTTGCAGGCGAATAATCTACAACAGATGGCGGAGGGGAAATCACAGGATCAGCAGGGCCTAGTTGAATCGTGAAAGACTGAATTCGAGATTGATACCAATTAAAGTTGGCATCAGAACCAATAAAAGGGCCAAGCCAATACCTAGTATAATTAACTTGAGAATAAGCAGAAATATTAGAACCCTCAGGAGCACTCCATGTGCTCCTTGCAGAGTAAGGTTCACCTGTACCAGCCTCGAAGCCGGTGACTTTATCGACTGGAACATTCGACGTCTGAGAAATGGTTCCCCAGGCAGCGGAGATTACCTTACGGGCTGGATTAAGAGTGAAAGGCCCAAAAGCTGAATAGGTTTTACCAGCTTCTGGTAAAGCCACGTTAAGACCATCAGGCGCAGGAAAGGCGGCTTGTTTAATAGCAGATAGGGCAGGGTCAGTATCAAACCCGCCAGATTCATACGCTTTTTTAACATCGAGCGTTGAATCAAAGGCCATACCGACAACGAAAGAAGCGGCAGCACCAAGAGCCGGATTATAGGCATACACGGGTATAGTGAGTAAATTAGCAGCCATTTCGGCGGTGCTGTTCGATCCAAGCGCCATAACGGTCGGCACTGGATTTTTTTTCATAGCCTCGATTGTATTGTCTGCAATTTCGTCAAGCAGAGTGGAGGGGTTAATATCTTTTATTTTTTGACCAATTTGCGAGACTGGAATTTTCTGAAGAACGCCAGAAAAAGCTGGTATGGGCATCGTGAAAAAGGCAATCAAAATAAATACGTTGAGAGACACTTTCACTTGGCGTCCCCTATTTTGACTTGACTGGCTGATACTTCAGATTGAAAGGCTTCGTCGCCGCATTGGCAGCGGTAGCGTTCCGCGCCGGGGTTGAAGCTCTGGCCCAGGCAGAGGAAGCGGTAGATGCCGTCTCTACTGGCACAGGACTTCTCGCAGACCGTCAGGTATTCCCGGCAGGACTTGGCTGGTTCATATTGCCGGGGCTTCTCGGTGCTGCGGATCGATGGAAAGCCGCCTTGCGCTTGCAACGGTCCGCCGTGGGCGCTGTTGAGATAGCAGCCGAAACAGAGAAAAGTCAGGTACACGCCCAAGGCGTAGAGAAAGGTTGCGCGGTTCATAGGAGTATCCTTTTCAAGAGGCCGATGAGAAAGCACAGGCCGACAAAGGCGAACAGCAAGGCCCATCGGCGGATCAGCGGGAAAGATGGCAGAATGGTCATGGCATGTTCTTCAACATTCGGTTGATCAGGAAGCCGCAGGCAATCAGCATGGCGATCCCGGCAAAGGGTGCGGCGAGGTTAAAAAACTCGGAAAAGAGCGTCGAAGCCTGGAAGTCAACGGGCAGTTGCATCATTGGCTAGCCTCCATCTGCGTTGCAAAGTACCAGGGTTGTAATTGGCGATATTCCTCGCGTTCTTCCATGGTCATGCCGCAATCGTCTTCCAGGCGGGAATACCAATTGCCCTCTTCATCCTGATACCATTCGGTTGTCCACCACATAATTTCCCCCCTCAATGCCACTTGATATGCGATGAAATAACAAAGGCAATGCCGCAGAGCGCGCCCAGGCCAAACGACATGATGTCGCCGAGCTGCAGGGTGATCTGCTCAAGAATGGCGGTGAGTTCAGCAGCAGTCATCCCACGTGCCCTATGCCGCGGATGATTGAAAAAACGTAGCTGACCACCAGGCCAGCGATCCAACCGACCATCACCAGTCCCAGGCCCATGCCGTAAGCGGCAAGATTAATCGTCATTGTGCCTTCTCCGGTAATCGTTGCAGGCATGGAACAGCATGTCGGACACCTCGTCGTCGGACATGCGGCCACGCCGTGAGGATTCAAGCGCATCGTCCAGTTCATGGAACCGGTCTTGCGAAAGTTCCACCCCATCCCGTTCCCAGGCGTTTTCTTTCTGGTCATAGTAGGAAATCGGCGATTCCGGCAGGCTGTCCACGCCACGGTACGAAAGATCGAGGTCGTATTGACGCAGCGGAGATATTTCAACGTCGCGGCGAGGGCCGGAAGGCGCTTGATAGACAGACTCGCCTTGACCGGCAAATTTAAGACGAGCAGTATGATATGCTGCCGATGCTTTGTTATAGGCGGAAACGGGATTTGTTAGAGCATTGACCGCAGCCTCACCAAAGGGAACCAAAACAAAATCTTTCAGTAAATCCAAGGCCATGAGGATAAACGAGCAAACGACAAGCCCTAGAATCAACGTCTGAATGTCCGCGATCAATCCACCGGTGAGAGTGGAAAGTGCGGCCATGAGGTAATTCGTAGGATCGACTTGCGGCATGTTGTTTCCCGAAAGGTTCAGGGAGGGTTGCCCCTCCCCTGGCGGCGGCTTGAAATCAGCCCCGGTTCATGGTTTTGCGGACATACCGGTAGCCCAGGAACAGCAGGTTGATACCGATGAAGGCGATCAACAGGGTGCTGACGTTGGTAGAGATGCCGGTGACGGATACAGCGTCGAACAGTGCTTGCATGGTGTTCTCCCGATGGGAAAGAGGTTAAGGGTTTAGCCCCGGTTCATGGTCTTGCGTACGTACCGGTAGCCGAAGAACAACAGGTTAATGCCGATAAAGGCGATCATGAGCGTGCTGACATTGGTAGAAATGCCGGACACGCTGACAGCGCCAAACATGTTGTCGATTGCGGTTGGTTCCATTGGTTTCTCCTTATGGAAAAAGTTGAGCCTTGCTTACCTGCCGATGACCCTCATCAGCATGACAAGGCCGAAAATGATGAGTGCCAGGCCGAGGATGCCCGCTACGGCGGTGAGCATGTCGGTCTGCACGCCATCGAAAAAGGTGGAGCTAATCATAGGGGTCCAGGTCATGGTCAGTGACTCCTTACAGGGAAAAGGTGATTGCCGATTGCTTGCGCCTGCTCCATGGTGATCACCCCTCCATCGACGCACCGGCAGAGGGCCTCCCCTATTTCGCTGTAGGTGAGCGATGGTTCTTCCGGAAGGCTGATGCCCTCGCAACGAGCGGCGGGGGAAACATCGTCCATGGAGAGCCGCCCGGCACCGGCAGAAGCCGGAAGCCGGTCGTCACTCCATGGGCTCGGGGGGCTGGCGGGCTTGGGCATTAGATGGTCCACAGGTAATGCGGATAGTGCCAGCGGCCTTTGTTGTCCTTCCAGGGACGGCACTGGACTTCGACCTCGATGGTCAGATCGTCTTCTTTGTTGCCCAGCTTGGACCGGGACATGATGCAGTATTTGTTGGGGTGGCTGTAGGGGTCTTGGGCTGGGGTGGTGAGGATGGTTTCGATGATCGGGAAGTTTTCTTTATCCGTGCCGACTTGCTGCGTGGATTGGATACGACCCGTGAGCCAGAGGGTGCCGGGTTTTTCGGTTTTTTTATCGAGTGCTTTTTCCGCTGACATTTTTTTCATGCTCCTTTTTTCAATGGGTTTTAGTGAGTTGTTCGTATATAGCTTAGTGAACGGTGGCGATTACCGGCCTGGGTGCATGCCGGGTAAGCCTGATGGAATAAAAGCAGGTGAAGCACTGCAAAAAGGTCTCGTGCTCCCCTGCCGGTGTCTCCTGGATAGTGAGGTCGAACGGCCTGCCGCACCGGCTGCACAGCATGTCGGAAATGTCGGTGAGTTCATGGGGCCGTGGTTTCATGGGCGTGTTCGGTTGGGCTCTGGGTGGTTGATGCCGGTGATTTTGGGGATGATTTTGAGTCCAAGCGTGTGAGCAATCGTTCGAATTGTTCGTTGAGCTTGGGAAAAAGTTGCAATTGCAACCCAAGATAAATCCTGAAGAGGCAGGCATAGACGAGCAGGCCGAGGCCCAGGAAGACAATGAAGAGGCCGAAAAGGTGGAGAGCGTCTAGTAAGGTCATAAGAAAATCCAAAAGGAATAAAAATTAGTTTATCCGTTATCGGATTATTATATGGAGAATCGGATAATGTCAACCGAAAAATATCGAACTTCGGATAACGAAATAGGGGAAAGGCTTTTGGCCTACAGGAAAAGTAAGGGTAAAAACGGAACTGATTTTGCTGCTATTATTGGAATATCACAAGGTTCGTTATCTGATATAGAGCGAGGAAAGACGAAACCATCTGCGAAGGCGTTGATTGGATTAATCCAAAAAACTGATATAGATATTAGATGGTTATTAACCGGTGAAACCGAACAAATAATTAAAAACCAAAATTTGTTCTACGAAGAGCTGGAGCAGTGGGCGAAAGAAACGGGAGGATCAAAAAACACGGCCTGGTTAAAAAACCAAATCGAAAGTTTTTTTCCGATGTTCAAGGAATGGAGAAAGAGAAGGGACGAAGGGGAGGAAAATAAATCTGGATTCCCATCGTCAAAGGTAGCATAATTATACAAAACCTATAAATTCGAATAGTTATAGGTAATATTACCTAATGGCAGCCTTGGTAGATAAGTAGCACAATCGAATACTAATAAAAATTTCAAATGAATGAAGGTAATTTCACCTAATATCCCTTCAACATGAATCTAAATGAAATATCAAGACACGATTGGTTGATTGTCATCATAGCGGTTTGTTTCTTTTTACTCGCAATGATTTTATTTTTGTCGAAAAAAAAGGAACAAGGAATATGTCAGAATCATTCAAAAAACAACAATTTAAGGAAAGAATTAGAAAATTTAGTTTCGAAAGACAAAGAAACAGCTAACCGTTTAATAGAATTTGAAAGAAAATATCGACCTCAATCTTCAGAAAATGAATTAATTAGTTTAGCAATAGAACGGCTTGTGCGAGATAGAAGATGAACAATTCTGATTTCAAATTTAAAAGGTACGGTAAAACGGTAAAATCGAATGTAAGGTGGGGGTATAACCTTGACCAGTTAAAAAAAGTGGTGATTGCCATATTGATAACCACTATAGGAACTGCATCGTTTCTACTGTATAAAGAAAAACAAGAAAATAGCGAACGGTTAATATATGCAAAATCAGAAAAAAGAGTAGAGAACAATCAACATGCAAACAGTGAAGCAGAAAATGAATTAAAAGCATTACAAGGAATTCTGAGCAGTATCCAGAAGCAACAAAGACAACCGTCGCAGGATGTTTACGTTTGGAATGAAAACGGAAAAACCAAAGCTTCTAATGCAAATTATCCCGTTGGAAATAGCAATGTAAGAAAAATTGAAAGCGTAGCTTCACCTTCAATGGAAACGAAATTCGTCAAGCAGGGAAACAGCATTCTCCTGCCGGTAATAGTTGGCCACAATGGAAAGGCGATCCAAGTAAACATGCTGCTTGATACTGGATGTTCAATCACAATGTTAGATGCAGAAATAAGCAACGCTTTGAATGTCCAGCAAGAGGGAATTATCGAATCCGTCATTGCAAACGGAGAAAAAATGATCAGCAAAAAAGGGACTGTTGATTATTTTCAGGTGGGACCATTTAGAGATTCAAATTTCATGGTCAATACAACGCAGATCATGGGGAACAACAAAACGCAGCATGGATTGCTTGGAATGAACTTTCTCGAAAAACACCCTTTCACAATCGACCATCAGAGACAGTTTATAAGGTGGCTATAATAATCAAAAATTGTTCGCATATTTAACTATAAACATTCAAATAAATAATTAATTTCAATGAAAAATTATATTAGAAAAGTGAAAATAAGGTCATTATTTGAAATAAATAATAACTTAGATATAAATTTTGAAGAAAAAACAAATTGTATATTTGGTGAAAATGGCACTGGAAAGACAACTATCATTAATTTAATAGTTGCAACATTAAATTGTGATATAAAAGTTCTTAGCTCCATTCCTTTTGAATCAATTGAAATATTAACTGCGAAATTTGGAACAAAAAGAGCAAGAAAATCTATACTTGTTAACAAGCTGAATGATGAAGAAATTGAATTTTCAATATTTATAGAAGAAGGGAAAAAAAAATTCACTTTGCAAAAAGATTCAAGAAAAAGCCAAATTGAACGAGAATCGATTTTAAACATTCTTGGCAGCATATTGCATTTAACTTACGTGCCCTTGAGTCGTCTTGCGTATAATGAATCACTCAATGATCACCCAGAAGAATATATTTTAAATAGAGCGTTAAGGGCAAGGCATATAGATAATGATGAGGTCCTTGGTATTTTAGATCCAAGCAGAAGGATGCTTAAATCTATAGAAAAAGAGTTTATAGACAAATATTCAATAATTCAAAACAGAATTAATACTGATTCTGAAGAGATGAAAAATAATATTGTTCGAAGAACATTAATTGACGAAGAATTCCTAAAAAAATCTGACGAATTCGCCAGTAAAATTCAAACAAATAGGAAATCATCTTTAGCAAAGCAATATAACGCAGCCGAAGTTATGAGTAAATTTAAAAGTGCTAATATTGAGATTTCCAGTGAGCACCTGGAAACACATTTTAGACTATGGGACAAGGTAACAACTGAATTTGAAGAAGCGAACAATTACATGAAAACTGCTTCGACTGACAAACCGAAAGATCTTTCAAAATTTCGGGAATTCACAAGGAAATATTATAGAAAATTTTCAATGCTTGTATTATTTGAAAAATTTATATCTATACAATCAGATATTGAAAAACTTGAAATGAATAAAAATAAATATTTAAAGCTTTTTAATGATACAGAAGAAGTCATAAATTATTTTTTCTTTCCCAGAAAAACATTTGAATTTGATTCAAAAGGAGCCTTTTTGGTCAAATCTAATGATAAAAAAGTCGATATTTTCAATTTGTCGTCAGGAGAGAAACATTTGATTGCGCTTCTTGGCAGAGTGTCACTGCTTTCACATGATTCTTCAGTTTTTGTAGCTGATGAACCTGAGTTGTCATTGCATCTTGAATGGCAAAGAATTCTCATTAAATCAATGAGAAAGCTATCACCTTTTTTACAAATAATTGTTGCTACGCATTCTCCAGCTATAATCCCTAGCGACTCCAACCAAATAGACTTGGAGGATTGTAAATTATGAAAAAGCTTTTAAAGTTTACAGGAGAAGAAAATTTAATAAGAATTAAAATGCAAAAAAATACTAAATTTATTGTTGTTGAAGGTGAAGATGATATTCCAATTTATGAAACAATATTCAACTCACATGTTATTGAAAGAAATTTAGATATAGATTTTGAGGTTGTTTACTGTGGTGGAAAATCAAAAATAATAAATTTCGCTAAATTATACAGCAAAAATAATTTTATGGCTATACTTGATTTAGATTTTGATTTTAACAATAAAATTGTTGATCATAGATTAAAATATTTAGAAGCATATTCTATTGAAAATTATTTTTTTAATAAAATAGTTCTTAGCTATATACTTGCAAATATTTTAAAATCTAACATGAAGATTGTGCTTTCTCAGATAAACATATCAGATTGGCATAATCACATAAATGATGAGTGTATCGATTGTTTAAAACATATATATTTTTATCAAAAATCATATAATAATGACAAATCAAAATGGTCTAAGCTATTTATTTGCGGTGACAACGGATGTTGGGAAATAGACAGAACGAAGATTGAAAAAATAGTTCAAATGATAAAAATTGAAACTGGAGTTAGTGATCAAGAAATTGATAATTTTTTTACTTCTACGTTTCCATCTTACGAAAGAATCACAAAGGTTTTTCCAGGAAAAATGCTTTTTACTAGTTTTTACAGATATGTAAAACAATATATGGAGAAAAATTACTCAGGAATATTCAGTGCAAATTTTACTAACGATAAATCATTTAAGAATTCTTCAATTACATATTTAAAATTTAACGTTGAATGTAGGAAAATTTTACTTCCTGTATTTAATTATTTAACTGAATAAACATAATTTCTAAAATCAGCATTTCTAGCTGGAAAATTTGGAAAAACAAGGGCAGGCTATGTGGGGAAACAATAGGGGGCAGACATCAATTTTCTAGTAATAGCTGAGTTATCCTGCAAGGAGAACAATAGGGGACAGAGAACAATAGGGGACAGACCCCAATTTTCTAGTAATGGTTGAGCTGTCCCGCAAGTGTCCCGGCACACCTTAGAAGGCCCGTAAACAGCTCCCGGTCCATAGTTCAACTCCCGATACTAAAAATTTACACCTGAATAAATAGGGGATTGTGATGTGCGGCCGTTTCGCCTACTTCGGTAATGGTTTTTTTGGTTACGAATCCCTCCAGTTGCCTGAACCACCCTTCTTTGAGAGCTTCAACATTACACCATCTCAAAGCATCCTCGCTCTTCGTACTTCTCCAGAATCAAGCACAATAGAATGGACCAGGCTTCATTGGGGGTTGGTTCCGTTTTGGTCCAAATCGGATAAGACCAAATTTCCACTGATCAACGCCAGGGCCGAAGGGATTGAAACCAAGCCATCGTTCCGCAGCCCCTTCCGGCATCGGCGCTGCATTATCCCGGCAAGCGGATTCTATGAATGGTTGCATAAAGACGGGGCCAAACAACCGTTTTTCATTCAGCCAGCCGGTGGCGGTCATTTTGCTTTGGCAGGGCTGTGGGAGCATTGGCAAGGCACAGATGGTGCAGTCATCGAATCGTGCGCGATCATCACCACCACGGCCAACAGCCTGATGGCGACCATTCACGACCGAATGCCGGTTATTTTAACGAATGAAAATTTGCCAGCCTGGATTGATCCTGGCACAATAAAAGAGGACTTGCTTTCCATGCTGCACCCCTGCCCGGAAAGCATGCTGGAGGCCTATCCGGTCAGCAGCCGGGTGAACAACCCCCGCAACAACGATTCGGGGTGTATTGCACGATTAGACTAAGGCACACGGATTTGAATTATGGAAAAGAAAACAAAATCATCTTTAAAAGACAGGCCATTGAGGAATCCGGGGATATCTGTGCTGTAATTACAACAATATCGGACAATTTTTCCTTGGCGCAACAGCCTTGGCCGGGCATGGCCGCCAACAATTTAAACTAAAACAATATGATAGAATTTTTTACTGATATCGGATTAACCAAGTACGACCTAGCTTTGATCGTATTTTGTCCAATAGGAGCCTGCATTGGCAGCTTTGCTCATGCAATTACTTTGACAATCAATGTAGACAAAGCACCTTCTAGAGAAGGTGAATACATGTTGGCTTCCAAGCAGATGCAGATAATTCGTTCAAACTGGCTTGGGCTACGCATTCTACTTGGAGCAATTCTAGGCTTGATAATCGCTCTGTATTTTATTGGTTCTATCCAAGAAAACATTTCGACGATTTGTAAAATTTCAGCGCTATCCATTTTGGCCGGTTATGCAGCTCCCAAAATTTGGGTCATGCAAGAAATTTTGCTAATCAATCGTCTCGAAAATTTGATTAACAAAAAAGTAGATATTAATCAGTAATATTGGATAGATCTCAATTTTCTAGTAATGGCTGATCTATCCCGGAAGTGTCCCATGTCAACTTGGAAATCTCATAAACTGAAACCGGCCCAAGGTTCAACTCCCACAGTCACTTGTATAGTCTGGCCAAGACTAACAAAAGCCATATAAATATATGTACAATTATATTGACGATTTCCCTTTGCGGAAGTATTTTTGACAAATGGATAAACGGTCTGATTTCGAGTGGGACTCGACCAAAGATCAGCTCAACCAGGAAAAACATGGCGTTTCTTTTGCCTTGGCTCAGCTTGCTTTCTTGGATCACAAGCGTGTCATCCTAGAAGATGTTGAACATAGTGATCAGGAAAAACGATTTTATTGTCTTGGGAGAGTGGCCGGTGGAATCATGACCGTTCGATTCACCTATCGAAAAAAAAAGATTAGGATTATCGGTGCTGGATACTGGAGGAAGGGGAAAAAAATCTATGAAACAGAAAATAAAATACACAGATGAGCCTATCGGCAAAGTGAAAATCGTTACCGATTTCCTACCCTCACCTGAAGAGCTCGCGTTGAAGGATGAAACTGTCAAAGTCACAATTTCTCTCAGCAAGGCAAGCATTGAATTTTTTAAGAACGAAGCCAAAAAGCATAATACCCAGTATCAGAAAATGATTCGTAGGCTCTTGGACGAGTACGCAACACACCGCCCATAAGACTGATTTTCTGGTGGCGGAATTGGTGGTGGTTTACCCTCCGTTAAAACGCATCTTACGAGGATTGCCGAAAAAAGTGCAGTAACTTCAACAACATCGAGCAACCCCCCCCCGGCGCGTCGGCCTTAGGAGCAGGAGGTCGTCGCTGTCAACGAAGGGTTAGATAATTGGAAAATGAAGCTTCAAAATTATGCAGCGGTTTTCAACTTCTCAGCGATCCAAACTTTTACAAGCGCCTGCCTTGTTATGCCGAGACGATGCGCTTGCTTATCAAGCCCATCCACAACCCAGGCAGGAAAATCGATATTCACCCGTCTGCTTTCCTGATTGACCCGGCGAGCCTTTGAAAAATCAAGTTCATTGGTCAAATCCTCACCCGCTTCAAATTTTTCGTCAAATTCTTGAGCTTTCATAATACTCCACCTCTCTTGCTCGTGAACGCCGGACAGATATGATTCTCAGGGCGTCGCCACGATATGTAATGACCGCTGACCAGTGCTTTGAACCAATCTTGCCAACGACAAGGCAACGGCCTTCATCTTCAACGTTCTTGGCGGGGATCTCCAATAAATCCCAATCATCCCAAAGCGCTTGAGCATCAATAAAATCGATTCCGTGCTTCTGTTCGTTGGAAGCGCTCTTGCTGGCGTCGAATTCAAATTTCATGGCTATTATGGTATAATATTTATACTGTTTTGCAACATTGAAAAAGATTTTCGGAGATGCTGAAGAAAATATTTTGGGGGCCTCGTTGGGGGCCTTTTTAATGAATCAGGTTGGCCCTTGGGGATGCGGGATGACGTAAAAGCCTTCTAGTACATTGGGTGGAACTGCCTTGATCTCTCTCAAACGGCCTTTCACGCCGGCAACACCGGTTCAAATCCGGTTGGGGACGCCACATACCAGCAGCCCGTTCGCTCACCAGAGCAAACGGGCTGTTTTTTTTGCAGGCCCCATGCGGGCCGGAAATTTCCGCAACAACGTACAAGCCAGGAAGCGCCTCAATCGTGAGGTGTTTGTTTAATTGGTGGCAACGACCTCTCCATTCGCCCCACCTTTTCTCCCGCCATAACGCCTTTTTTTTCATTAAAAAACGAGCCGTTTTTCACCCATCTTGCTGTTTTTTCAAAAATATATAAAAATCTTTAATTTTTTTCTTATTGACAAATAAAAATTATTTTGTCAATATTTATATCGAGAATTTATTCTCTATTAAGAATGCCAAGCGAACGTAAGAGTGCCGGATAATCAGTATCTCTTTCTCTAAAAGAGGTTCCGAGGTGAATGGTCATGGATGAATCGATCGTGAAGAAGGCCCGGAATATTGCAACGAGCGTTCCGGAACCGACACTGCGCCGCCTACCGCTTTATTACCGCCTCTTGAAACAGCTGCGCGACGGTGGACGCACCGGGGTTTCGTGCACCATGATCGGGACGGAATTGAAGCTCGACCCCACGCAAATCCGGAAAGACATTGAAATGACCGGAACCGTGGGCAGACCAAAGGTCGGCTACGATCTGAACGAGTTGCTCTGCGCCATCGAAAAATTTCTCGGCTGGGACACGACCACCGAGGCTTTTCTCGTGGGTGCGGGCAGTTTGGGCGAAGCATTGATGGGGTATCCGGGCTTTGCCGAATGCGGTCTCAATATTGTGGCCGCTTTTGATGTGGATCCGAATAAATGCCATCGGGTCATTCATGGCAAACATGTCCGCCACATCAGCAAACTGCCCAACCTGATGCGCAGAATGCGGGTTCGTTTCGGCATCATCACAGTTCCCGCCTCGGAAGCGCAGCATGCGGCCGACCTGCTCGTTGAAGGCGGAGTCCTGGCAATCTGGAATTTCGCCCCGGCCAAGATACAGGTCCCGGAACGAATTATTGTCACCAATGAGGATCTTTACTGCTCGCTGGCCGTCCTGTCGCAAAAAATGACAAGAAAGCTGGCCGAGTCCCGTTCAAAAGGAGCGTCCAAAACATGAATGCACTTGAAATGGAAACCATACTGCAGCAGACACCGGCTCGCCGATTCGAAAAAGTCTGCGCGATACTTGATCAGCACGACAACCAACCACAACGATTGATCCCGATTCTCCAGGCCGTCCAGGAAGAGTACCGGTATCTGCCCGAGGATGTCCTGACCTTTGTCGCCACCGGTTTGGATGTGCCACCGGCGCGGGTCTTCGGTGTGGCCACCTTTTACTCCCACTTTGCCCTCAAACCCAAGGGCAAATATTGCATCCGGTTGTGTGACGGGACCGCCTGTCACGTCAAGCGCTCCATTCCTATCCTGGAGGCCATTTACAAGCGGCTCGGGTTATCGAGCAACCGCAATACCACCGAAGACATGCTCTTCACCGTGGAGACCGTCGCCTGCCTTGGCGCCTGCGGCTTGGCCCCGGTGGTTGTCATTAACGAGGAAATCCATGGCCAGGTTACTCCTGAGGCTGCGGTGAAATTGATCGACGAAATCGAGGAACGGGAGAAAGTATCATGCACATGATGGAGCAGACAACAAGCCATCCGGACCCTCTGATGGGCGCCCAGCGCCGGGTCATTCTTTGCGCCGGGACCGGCTGTGTCGCCAATGGCGCCATGAAGGTCTATGCTGCCTTTCAGGAGCGGATGCAGGCATATAATCTGCCGTTTACCCTGGAGCTTCGCGAGGAACACGACAACCGCGGCAAAACCGCTGTGACCCGCAGCGGTTGCCAGGGTTTCTGTCAAATGGGCCCCCTGGTGACGATCCTGCCGGAAAACATCCTCTACAACCAGGTCAAACCGGCTGATGTCGAGGAAATCATTGCAGCCAGCCTCATCGGCAACGGTGTGGTCGAGCGGCTGCTGTACATCGAACCCGGGACAGAGCATGCCTGCAAAGGGTCTGGCGACATTCCCTTTTACACCCGGCAGCAGCGTTTTGTCCTTGGCGACTGCGGCATCATCGATCCGGATAATCTCGATGAATATCTGCGCAACGGCGGCTATCGGGCGGCAAAAAAGGCCTTTGTGCAGATGAGCCAGGAAGAGATCTGCACCGAAATCTCCGAATCCGGCCTCCGGGGCCGAGGCGGCGGCGGTTTTCCCACCGGCCGGAAATGGGAAGCGGCCCGCCGGCAGGTTGATGATAAAAAATATGTGATCTGCAACGCCGATGAAGGCGACCCCGGTGCCTTCATGAACCGGAGCGTGATGGAGGGCAATCCCCACAGTGTCATTGAGGGGTTGATGATCGCGGCCCGTGCCATTGGCGCCGACGAGACCCTGGTTTATGTGCGCGCCGAGTACCCTTTGGCGGTCCAGCGGATGCGCCGGGCGGTCAAGGATGCGGGTGAGCGCGGCATCCTGGGCAAGAATGTCTTTGGCTCCGGCTTCAATATCAGCTGCGAGATCATGGAAGGTGCGGGTGCCTTTGTCTGTGGCGAGGAAACCGCGATGATCGCCTCCATTGAGGGTCAGCGCGGCATGCCCCGGCCCAAGCCGCCGTTTCCGGCCGAGAGCGGCTTGTGGGGCAAACCGACCATTATTAACAATGTCGAGACCCTGGCTCATGCCGTCCGTATCATTCGAGAGGGCGCGGTTCGTTTCCGCGAACTGGGCACTCCTGCTTCTCCGGGCACCAAGACCTTTGCCCTCACCGGTCATGTGGCCAACACCGGCCTGATCGAAGTCCCCTTCGGCACCACCTTACGGGAGATCGTCTACAATATCGGCGGCGGCATTACTGCCGATGACGGCGGCATTGATCCGGCAGGATTCAAAGCGGTACAGATCGGCGGCCCCTCCGGCGGCTGTCTGACCAAAGATCATCTCGACCTGCCTATGGACTTCGATTCCCTGCGCACGGTCGGCGCCATGGTGGGCAGCGGCGGCCTGGTTGCCATGAACCAGGGCACCTGCATGGTGGCTGTGGCCCGGTTTTTCATGGAATTCACCCAGCGCGAAAGCTGCGGCAAATGCGTGCTCTGCCGGGAGGGAACCCGCCAGATGCTCGCCATGATGGACGACATCATCGAGGGCAAGGCGGATGAAACAACCCTGCCGCTGTTGAGGGAATTGGCGCTGGCGGTGCAGAAAGGCTCGCTCTGCGGCCTGGGCAAGACCGCCCCCAACCCGGTGCTCTCAACGCTGCGCCATTTTGCCGATGAGTACGAGGCCCACGTCAAAGACAAGGTGTGTCCCGCCGGCCAGTGCAAGGCCCTGCTCAAGCCCTGGATCAATGCGGAGAAATGCAAGGGATGCGGCAAGTGTGTCAAAAAATGTCCGGTCGAGGCGATCAGCGGCGAGCTGAAACAGCCGCATGCGATTGATCAGGAAAAGTGCATCAAGTGCGGGGCCTGCCTGCTGTCCTGCAAATTTGGAGCAGTCGAAGGATTGCAAGGAGGGCATGCATGATGAAGACACAATCCGCCACCATCACCGTTGACGGCCGCCCGGTGACCATCGAGGGCGAGAGAAATTTGCTGGAATTGGTCCGCAAGGCGGGCATCGACCTGCCCACCTTTTGCTATCACTCCGACCTGAGCGTCTACGGCGCCTGTCGTCTCTGCCTGGTTGATGTCGAGGGGCGCGGCATTCTCGGCGCCTGTTCCACGCCACCGGAGCCCGGCCTGGTGGTGCGTACCAACACCCAGGAATTACGGGAAATTCGCAAAATATCGATTGAACTGCTTCTGGCCAACCATGACCGGGAATGCACCAGCTGCGTCCGCAGCGGCTCCTGTCAGCTCCAGGATATTGCCCGCCGTCTGGGCATCACCAAAATCCGCTATCGCTCCATCCACCAGCCCAAGCCAGTGGATACCTCGAGCCCATCGCTGACCCGCGATCCGAACAAGTGCGTGCTCTGCGGCGACTGCGTGCGCTTCTGCGATGAAATCCAGGGCATCGGCGCCATCGATTTCGCCTACCGCGGTCATGAGGCGGCGGTTCTGCCCGCCTTTGGCCGGGATCTGGGTGCTGGGGAATGCATCAATTGCGGCCAATGCGCAACGGTCTGCCCCACCGGCGCCCTTGCCCCTGCTTCGGAGATCGATGCGGTCTGGAAGGCGATCCACGACCCCAACACCGTGGTGGTCGCTCAGATTGCCCCGGCGGTTCGCGTCGCGATCGGCGAGCAGTTCGGCAGCGACTACGGCCTCAACACCACCGGCCAGGTGGTGGCGGCCATGAAACGGATGGGCTTTAATATCGTCTCCGACACCAGCTTCACCGCTGACCTCACCGTGATCGAGGAGGCCAACGAGTTCATTACCCGCAAGACCAAGGGCGAACGTCTGCCCCTGTTCACCAGCTGCTGTCCGGGCTGGGTCAAGTTTGCCGAACAGTCTTTTCCGCAACTGCTCGGCAAACTCAGTTCCTGCCGCTCGCCGCAGCAGATGATGGGCTCCATGGTCAAGCATACGCTGCCGGCGCAACTCGGCCGGGAACGCAAGGATATTGTCATGGTGTCGATCATGCCCTGCACGGCCAAGAAGTTTGAGGCGCAGCGGCCGGAGTTCCGCACCGCTGGTTCTCCGGATGTCGACTTTGTCCTGACCACCCAGGAACTGGCGCGGATGATTGAGGAATCGGGCCTGGCGCTGAACAAACTCCATCCGGCCAGCTTCGATATGCCCATGGGATTCAAGACCGGTGCCGGCGTCATCTTTGGCAACAGCGGCGGCGTCACCGAGGCGGTGCTCCGCTACGCGGTCGGCAAGATCACCGGTCAGAATCCGGTCGACCCGGAATTCGAGGAGATCCGCGGTGAGCAGGCTCTGCGCATCATCCGCACCGAGGTTGGCGGTCTGGAGCTGAAGCTGGCTATTGTCCATGGTCTGGCCAAGGCCCGTGAGGTGATGAACCGGATTCTCGATGGCTCCCTCACCGTTGATCTGGTTGAGGTTATGGCCTGCCCCGGCGGTTGCATCGGCGGCGCCGGCCAGCCGGTGGGCCGCGATATCGCCGAGCGAAGGCGGGCGCGCACCGAGTCGCTGTACAATGCCGACCGGCTGCTCGACCTGCACTGCTCCCAGGAAAACCATTTCGTCAACGAATGCTACCAGAAATACCTGGGCGAACCGGGGAGCCGCGAGTCGCATCGCCTGCTCCACACCCACTATCACCACCGCCGCCGCGCCGGGGCCGAGGATATTGCCCTGGCCAAGGCCAAGGAATTGGGCGATGGGGTGCTGACCGTCAAGGTCTGCGCCGGAACTGGCTGTTTTCTGCGCAATTCGCAGGCCATTATCCAGGGACTGATGAAGTATGTCGAGGCCAATGATCTCGACGACAAGGTCCAGGTGCAGGCCTCCTTCTGTTTCGAGATGTGTGGCGAAGGACCGAATGTGGCGGTCGGCGAGACGATCATCTCCCATGCGACCCTGGACACGGTGATTGCGGCCATCCATGCCGAATTGGCCCAGATGTCGGCGGGTTCAGTCCAGGCGGACGCCTGCTGAGAGGGATGAACCCGCTGCTCCTGTCGTGGCGGGGCCGTCGTTTGCGGCAGGAGCAGCTTTTTTTATTCACGGTTTTTCCGTGTTCTTTCGTGGCATGGCGGCTCTCGCGACAGGTCGTCGTGCCGCGGAAGAACTTTTGACCATTGAGGCGCAGGGTGTTTCTTGCTCGGTGCTGTACTAAATATTCGACAGCGCTTCTCTACTCCTCAATGCGCGGGCGGGGACTTCGGTATGGGGCTGATACCGGAGTCCTGTCGAGTATCGTGCAGGGCACAGACCGTCTTTTTGCTGGCGGCCACCAGCCTCTCTGGCCCGGTAATCGCCTTTTTTCCTTGGCCGCTTCCTTGGTCCCGCTTACAGTGTGTGCCATGAACCGGACAATCGCAACTGACAGATTCCTTTTTCCCCTCTTTCCGTGAGCGGCATGGCCCCGACCCGAACAGAAACGGACGCGCTCGGTTCGCGCCAGGTTCCCAGCGAAGCCCTCTGGGGTATTCATACCCTGCGAGCGCTCGACAATTTCCCCCTCACCGGTCGACCGCTGCATCCCATGCTCGTTCGCGCCCTCGGTTGGGTGAAACTGGCCGCCGCCCAAACCAATCGCCGCTTAGGCGCCTGGAGCGATGACGCCCCCAAGGCCGAGGCCATAGTCGCCGCCTGCCGGGAAATGGCCGAGGGCGGACTTTTCGAGGCGGTGGTGGTTGACGGGCTGCAAGGCGGGGCCGGCACCAGCGCCAACATGAACGTCAATGAGGTTCTGGCTAACCGGGCGCTTGAACTCCTGGGCAGCACCAGGGGGGCCTATGACCGCGTCAGCCCGCTCGACGATCTCAATCGCCACCAATCGACCAACGATGTCTTTCCCACGGCGCTCAGGATTGCCGCTTTGTTCCTGCTTGATCGTTTGGAACAGAACGTGGTCGTCTTGCAGGAGGCCTTTCAGCAGCAGGAGCAGCGCTGGGCCCATGTGGTCAAAGTGGCTCGGACCGAGTTGCAGGACGCGGTCCTGATTACCGCCGGCCGGGCCTTTGGCGCCTATGCCGAGGCGATCAACCGGGACCGCTGGCGGATTTCTAAGTGCCATGAACGGCTGCGAGTGGTCAATCTCGGCGGCACCGCCGTCGGCACCGGTCTGGCGGCCCCACGGCGCTACATCTTTGAGGTCACCGAGACCCTGCGTGAGTTAACCGGGCTGAGTCTGGCCCGGGCGGAAAACCTGGTCGACGCCACCCAGAACGCCGATACCTTTGTCGAGGTTTCGGGTATTCTTAAAGCGCACGCGACCAATCTGCTCAAGATCTGCTCCGATCTCCGCCTGCTCAGCTCCGGCCCGGATGCCGGTTTTGCGGAAATCCAACTGCCCCAACGGCAGGCCGGTTCTTCCATCATGCCGGGCAAGGTCAATCCGGTTATCCCCGAAGTGGTCAGCCAGGCGGCCATGCTGGTAATCGGCAACGACAGCGCCCTGACCCTGGCCTGCGCCTCGGGCAATCTGGAACTCAATCCCTTCCTCCCCCTGGTGGCCATGACCCTGATGGACAACTTAGAACTCTTGGCCCGGGCTGATGATATCCTCTGCCGCCACTGCGTGAGCGGTATCGAGGTGGACGAAACCCGCTGTGCCCGCCAGGTGGAAAATTCCACCGCTGCCGCCACGGCCCTGTTGCCCGCCATCGGCCATGAACGCGCCTCGGCAATAGCCGTGCTGGCCGCGCAAACCGGATCGACCGTCCGCGAGCTCGCTCAATCCGAGGCTGGGATCTCGGGCGAACAATTCGAACAGCTGACCAGTGCGACCGCTGTCTGCCGCCTCGGCTTTGTGCCTTCACCCAACCAAAAAATTCCATAAATAAAATGTCCCAAACCGCACCCAAGGGCCTGCGCCTCCACATCGGTCTTTTCGGCCGCCGCAATGTCGGCAAATCGAGCCTGCTCAACGCCATCACCCGCCAGCAGGTGGCTCTTGTCTCCCATGTGGCCGGTACCACCACCGATCCGGTGGAGAAGCCGATGGAACTCCTGCCGCTCGGGCCGGTACTGTTCATCGATACCGCCGGCGTCGATGACGTCGGGGCGCTGGGCGAGCTGCGCATTGCCCGTACCCGCGCGGTCTTCGACCGTACCGATCTGGGCATTCTTGTTGCCGCTGGGGGCGAATGGGGTGGATTCGAGGCCGAACTCCTTGCAGCACTGACCGCGCGTGAAATCCCGGTGCTGGTGGTGATGAACAAAGCCGATCAGGCCCGCGCCCCGGAGGATCTGGTTGCAGAGCTGAATGGCAAAAAAATCCCCTTGGTGCACACCGCCGCCATCAACGGAGAGGGGATTGGCGCGCTCAAGCAACGGATCATCGAACAGACGCCCGCCGATTTCCTCAGCAGCGCAGCCATTGTCTCCGATCTGGTCGGTCCGGGCGAGACGGCGGTGCTGGTGGTGCCCATTGACAAGGAGGCGCCCAAAGGACGGCTGATTCTGCCCCAGGTGCAGACCATCCGCGACCTGCTGGACGGTGACGCCCTGTGTATGGTGGTCAAGGAACGCGAACTGCGCCATGCCCTCTCCCTGCTCAAATCGCCGCCCAAGCTGGTGGTCACCGATTCGCAGGCCTTTCTCAAGGTCGCCGCCGATGTGCCGCCTGCAGTGGCCCTGACCAGTTTCTCCATCCTCTTTTCCCGCAACAAGGGCGATCTGCTCACCCAGGTGGAAGGGGCACTGGCTATTGAACACCTTCAGCCGGGCGACAAGGTGTTGATGGCCGAGGCCTGCGCCCATCATCCCATTGGCGAGGATATCGGCCGGGTCAAGATTCCCCGCTGGCTGACCCAGTTTGTCGGCGGACCGCTCGATTTCACCCATGTTCAGGGGCACGATTTTCCACCCGACCTGCACGAGTACCAACTGGTGATCCAGTGCGGTTCCTGCATGCTCAACCGCCGCGAGGTGCTCAGCCGCATCATCCACTGCCGCGAGGCCGGGGTCCCTATTACCAACTACGGCCTGGCGATTTCGTTCAGCCTGGGCATCTTCGAGCGGGCCTTGAGTCCCTTTCCCGCTGCCCTGGAACTGGTGCGCTCAATGGCGCAGGGCTTGCCCGGAGGCAGATAATCGTGGATCGCAAGGAAATCCTCCACTGGCTGCGCTGCAACGACCCGCAAGAATTGCAGCTCCTTTGGGACTGGGCTGACCGGACCCGCCGGGAACATGTTGGTGAGGCCGTGCATCTGCGCGGTCTGGTGGAGATCTCCAATTTTTGCGCCCGCAGTTGCCACTATTGTGGTCTGCGAGCCGCCAATCATCAGGTCAGCCGCTACCGGATGGCAGCCGAAGAGATCCTCCAGTGCGCTGAGCAGGCCACCCAACTTGGCTACGGCACCCTGGTGCTCCAGTCCGGAGAGGACGAGGGGATTGGGGCCGAATGGCTGGCCGACCTCATCCGCCAGATCAAGGCCACCACCCCGCTGGCCCTGACCCTGAGCCTGGGGGAACGCAGTGAATCCGATCTGCAGCTTTGGCAGGAGGCCGGGGCAGACCGTTACCTCCTGCGCTTTGAAACTTCTGACCACACCCTCTACCGGGCCATTCACCCCGATCGCGGCACCAAAGTCTCCGATCGGCTGGCCATCCTCCACTGGTTACGGCAGCTCGGCTATGAAACTGGCAGCGGCGTTATGGTCGGTATCCCCGGTCAGGGCTATGAAACTCTGGCCGACGATATCCTGCTCTTCCGCGAACTCGATCTCGACATGATCGGCATCGGGCCCTTCATTGCCCATCCGGAGACACCGTTAGGGCAGCTCCCCCCGCCCTTGCCTTCCACAACTCAGGTGGAACCCAGCATTGAGATGACCTGCAAAGTCCTGGCCCTGGCTCGCATTATCCGGCCGGACGCCAATATTCCGGCGACCACGGCGGTGGCGGTGATGGATGCCGGGCAGGGACGGGAAAGGGCGCTCAGGTGCGGGGCCAACGTGATTATGCCCAATCTGACCCCGCCGCGTTTTCGCGAACTCTACACCATTTATCCCGGCAAGGCCGACCGGGTGGAGGCCGCCGACCAAAGCGATCGCCAGATCCGTGACCAGGTGGCCGCTCTCGGCCGCCATGTTGGGACCGGCCAGGGCGGACGGCGAGGCCGAGCGCAAGAAAAGCCGACAAAAACGCCCGCCACGCTGCGGATCGCCGTGTGCATGGGCAGTTCCTGCTATTCCCGGGGAAACAACGGCAAAGCGATTGAGAACCTTCGCCACTGTGCCGAGTCGGCCGGATTTATGCCGGAAATCTCCGGCCATCTCTGCGAGGATCAATGCACCCAGGGGCCGCACATCACCATTGAAGACACCCTGTACTCCAATGTGCAGCCCTCCTGTTTTCCCGAGCTGCTCAAACACCACCTCGCCACGGCCAAGGAGGCGCACGATGGATAACCGCTCGCCCATCTACACCGAAAAGCACGAGTGTCAGGACTGTTACAAATGCGTCCGCCAGTGCCCGGTGAAGGCCATCCGGGTGCAGGACGCCTATGCCACACTTGTTGCGGAGATGTGCATCTACTGCGGTGCCTGTGTTTCCATCTGCCCCAATACCGCCAAGCATGTGCGCAACGACCTGCCCCGGGCCAGGCAACTGGTCAAACTGCCGCCGCGGGTCTTTGTTTCTCTCGCCCCCTCCTGGATCACTGAGTTTCCCGACAGCACCGCTGATCAGATGATCGCCGCGCTCAAGCGGCTCGGCTGCACCGGCGTCTCCGAAACCGCTCTCGGCGCCCAGCAGGTGAGCGCCCATGTCGCCCAGTCGCTGCGGGAACAACCGAACCAGATCCTGCTCAGTTCGGCCTGCCCGACTGTGGTCGCCTATGTCCAAAAGCACCGGCCGCACCTGACAGCGGCGGTCACCGGCCTCTTTTCACCGCTCCTCGCCCATTGCCGGATGCTGCGCCGCCACTTTGGCCAGACCATCGCCATTGTTTTTATCGGTCCCTGCATTGCCAAGAAACTCGAGGCCGACGACAACCCCGATCTGCTCGATATCGCCCTGACTTTTGAGGATCTCCGCCTCTGGCTGGCAGCGGAACGGATCGATCCGCGCTCGCTGACACCCCGAGCAGAAGACCGTTTTGTACCGCAGACGGCTGAGGAAGGCGTCTTGTACCCGGTGGATGGCGGCATGATTGCCGGCATTCGGGCCCATTGCCGCGTGGATGACGCCTCCTTCATGAGCTTTTCCGGCCTGCCGGCCGTGGCAAATGCCCTGGACGGGCTCGAGGATCTCGGTCCTCTTGAGCAGGGCCTGTTTCTCGAACTGCTCGCCTGCGAGGGTGGCTGTATCAATGGTCCCAAGGTCACGCGGCCGGGCAACACGGTGGCCAAACGGCGCCGGGTTTTGGTCAACGCCCATTTGCCAGACGAGCACGCGGTTCCGCGCCGCCCCGAGATCGAAATCCAACGGCCCATCGAACCGCTGCCGCTCAGTCAACCGCCTCCCACGGAGTCCCGCATCAGCGAGGTGCTGCGCTCCATCGGCAAACGATCGATAGAAGATGAACTCAACTGCGGCGGCTGCGGCTACGACTCCTGCCGGGAATTCGGCAAGGCGCTGATCGCCCAGCGAGCCGAGCGGGCCATGTGCGTTTCCTGGATGCGGCAGTTGGCCTTCAAGAAAGCCAATGTCCTCATCCATAAGATGCCGTCGGCCGTGGTCATTGTGGACAGCGATCTGCGGGTGCTGGAATGCAACGATGCCTTTGTCGCCATCATCAATCACCATTATCCGGCGGCGGCACCGGTGGATCTCGAAGGCCTCTGCCTGACCGGTCTCCTGCCCTTTCATAATCTGTTCGCCAGCGTGTTGAAAAACGACATGGATATCCTGGATCGGGATGTCCGTTTCGTCGACACCATTCTCCACCTGTCCATCTTCACCATCGATCCGCATGCCGTGGTCGGCGCCATCCTCCAGGACATCACCCGGCCGGCCGTGCAGAAGGAGCAGGTGATCCGGCGAGCCCGCGAGGTCATCCAGAAGAATCTGGCCACCGTGCAGAAAATCGCCTACCTGCTCGGGGAAAATGCCGCCGAATCCGAGGTCACCCTCAACAGCATCATTGAATCGTTTTCACCGGCCAAAATCGAGGGGGACGACGGTGGAGACGGCCGTGACTGAAACCGCCTTCATCGATGTCGACCACGCCCAGCGCTGCAAAAATCGCCAGTCCATCTGCGGCGATGTCTTTCTGTCCCACCGGATCAAGGAGGAAGGACGGATACTGGCCGTGCTTTCCGACGGCCTGGGTTCCGGGGTCAAGGCCTCGGTCCTGGCCAACCTCACCGCCGCCATGGCGCTCAAATTCGCCTCCACCTGCACCGACACCCGCATCTGGGCCCGCTCGATCATGGACACCCTGCCGATCTGCGAGGTGCGCAAAATCAGTTACTCGACCTTCACCCTGATCGACCTGGACGAAAGCGGGTCGCTCCGCTTCATCGAACACGGCAACCCGCCGCTGGTATTGCTCCGCGGCGCGGAGGAGGTCGAACTGGAGCGGTCGGTGATTACCTTGGAGCGGTGGAAGGAGCGGCTGATCTATCACGGCCGGCTGCGGCTCGAGATCGGCGACCGGCTGCTCTGTTTCTCCGACGGTGTAACCCAGTCGGGCATGGGGCAAAAGAGCATGCCCCTGGGCTGGACCCAGGAAAAGGCGGTCGATTACGCCCAAGACCTGATCCGTGCCAAGCCCGACATCTCTTCGCGGCGATTGACGGCGGCGCTGATGGATCAGGCGCTGGCCAACGACAGCGGCTGCGCCCGGGACGACATCAGCTGCGCGGTCATCCATTTCCGGGTGCCAAGGCAGCTGTTGATCATGACCGGGCCACCCTTTGCCCCCCAGCGCGATTTTGAACTGGCCCAGGCCGCCATGACGTTCTCCGGTAAAAAAATCATCTGCGGCGGCACCACCGCCACTATTGTCGGCCGCATCCTCGGGCGGCCGATCGCGGTCGACCTCACCCAAGCCGACACCGGCATGCCGCCGCCGGCCCGGATGGAGGGCATTGATCTGATCACCGAGGGAGCGCTGACCTTGGCCCATGTGGCCCAATTTCTGGCCACCGACATCAGGGTCGAGCGGTTACCGGCTAATCCCGCCGGGGATATCGTTCGCCTCATGCTGGGCAGCGACATTATCCACTTTATCGTCGGCACCCGGATCAACGAGGCCCATCAGGACCCCAACACGCCGCAGGAATTGGATCTGCGCCGCAACATCGTCCGCCGCATCGTCTCCCTGCTGGAAGAAAAATACCTCAATACCACTTCGGTCAGATTTATCTGACCCCTCACCCGTCACCTCCTTCCCCAGTTTACCCGTCCTCGGCATTCTTTCCCGATCCTGTCACCCCTCCGCTCTTGCTGTTTTTCCCATTCGCCGTCATCGATTTCAGCTGCTTGTTGCCACCGTTGCGGCGGTCGAAAATTTGCAAAAAAAATCCTTTTTTACCGGCATCTCTACTTTTAAATACAATTGACAAATCAACCATTTTTATCTAAAATATATATAGAGAATTAATTCTCTATATAGGTGTTATGTGGTACCGGAAGAAACGTTTTTATCAGTATTAAGTTCCTTAAAAAAAATCGTTGCAGTGTAGCGGTAAGACTGATGCTCATGGCCAAGTGAGGAGAAAGAATCTTCGCTTGGGCCACAAGGCAACGAACGGCAAAATGGGCGGCGGAACTGTCGGCAGAGACAGCAGAGGCTGCGGCAAAACTCCAGCGAAGGACGTGGTATATGAACACTAAGAGTACAATCGACCCACAGTGCTCCCGACGATTTTTCCTGAAAGGATTGGGAACCGCCGGCATGGCTGGCGCCCTTGCAACTCTATCGGGGTGCAAGGATGCCGGAAAACCAATCGGTGGCGAGGGCTGGACCCCGCAGCAGTATAATGCCCCCGGTTCCTGGCCGGTTCAGGTGCGTGGGCGCGTGCCCATCGATCCCAACAACCCCTCCATTGTCCGCGATGACCGCAAATGCATCCTCTGTGGTCAGTGTGCCGAGGCCTGCGAGCGCGTCCAGAGCGTCGAGGGGTTTTACGAACTGCCGATCAAGGACGACATCACCTGCGTCAACTGCGGCCAGTGCGCCCTGTGGTGCCCCACCGGCGCCATCAGTGAGCGCGATGACATCGAAAAGGTCCTCAAGGTGATCAGCGACACCAAACTCCATGTGATTGTCCAGACTGCGCCGGCCACCCGCATTGCCATTGGTGAGGAATTCGGCATGCCGGCCGGTTCCATCGTTGAAGGCAAGATGGTTGCGGCCCTGAAACAGCTTGGCTTTGACCGGGTCTTTGACACCAACTTCAGCGCCGACCTTACCATCATGGAAGAGGGCACCGAGCTGGTCAGCCGGATCAAGGCCGCCGGTGGCGGGCAGGCGCAGGGCGATCATGGCCACATCCCGACCGCCCTGCCCCAGTTCACCTCCTGTTCGCCGGGCTGGGTCAAGTTCTGCGAGTACTTCTATCCCGATCTGCTCGAAAACATGTCCACCTGCAAATCGCCGCAGCAAATGCTTGGTTCGGTGGCCAAATCCTACTACGCCAAGAAAAAAAGCATCGACCCCAAGCAGATTGTTTCCGTGGCGATCATGCCCTGCACCGCAAAAAAATACGAAGCCGCCCGGGGCGAGATGAACAGCGCCGGGGCCGCTGCCGGCACTCCTGAGTTGCGCGATGTCGATTTTGTCCTCACCACCCGCGAACTGGCCCGGATGATCAAAGGAAAAGGTATCGACCTGGCCAAGCTTGAGCCCCAGCCCTACGATTCGCTGATGGGCGAGGGCACTGGCGCGGCGGTCATTTTTGCCGCCACCGGTGGCGTGATGGAGGCAGCCATCCGTTCCGGATACTTTCTGCTGACCGGTCAAAATCCGCCGGACGCGCTCTTGAATCTCACCGCTGTCCGCGGCTTGCAGGGCGTGAAAGAGGCAAGCCTCAACGTGCCGGGCGTGGGTGAACTGCGGGTCGCAGTGGCCAGCGGACTGGGCAACGCGCGGCAACTGCTCGATCAGATACGGGCCGACAAGCAGGCCGGACGTCCGCCGCGCTATCATTTCATCGAGTTCATGGCTTGCCCCGGTGGCTGCATCAGCGGCGGCGGGCAACCCAAAACCTCAGTCCCTCCCAGTGACTGGGTCCGGCAGGAACGCATGAAATCCATCTACGCCATCGATGCCAAGCTCTACAAAAAACGGCTGAGCCACGAGAACAAGGAAGTGATGGATCTGTACGCCGATTATCTGGGCAAGCCCAATGGGGAAATGGCGCACAAACTGCTGCACACGACCTACACCGACCGCAGCGCGCATCTGACCGCTAAGACCAAGGCGTAAGCCGGAACCAAGAGGATTGATTATGTCTAAGGGAGTCCTGGTCGACATGACCAAATGCTTTGGCTGCGGCGCCTGCACCGTGGCCTGTAAGCTCTGGAACGAAAAGAAATACGATGAAGTCAACAAACCCACCCTCGGCGACAAGGCCCAGTTGGTGGATATCAACTGGACCGTGGTCAGCAAACACGACGTCACCGATACAAGCGGACAGGCAGCCTGGCGGTTTGCCAAAAAACAGTGCCTGCACTGCGTGGATCCGGCCTGCGCCTCGTCCTGTTTGGTCGGAGCCCTGCGCAAAACCCCGGAGGGGCCGGTGGTTTATCATCCGGATCTCTGCGTCGGCTGCCGCTACTGCATGGTCGCCTGCCCTTTCAATATTCCCAAGTACGAGTGGGACAAGTCCTTTCCCAAGGTTTCCAAGTGCCAGATGTGCTCATCACGGGTGGCTGTCGGTGAACAGCCCGCCTGCATCGCGGTTTGCCCCAACCAGGTGATGACCTTCGGCGACCGCGATCAACTGGTGCAAGAGGCCCACAAACGCATTGAGGGCAACCAGCAGCTCTATGTCAATCACGTCTTCGGCGAAACCGAGGTCGGCGGCACGGCCTGGCTCTATCTCTCCGATCAGCCGTTTAACAGGCTCGGTTTCAAAACAGCGGTGCCCCAGGAGTCGCTCCCGGCCTTTACCTGGCAGATTCTCAGCAAACTGCCGATGATTTTGGTCGGATGGACCGCGATTCTCTCCGGCCTCTATTTCTTCAACAAGCGCCGCAACGCCATTGCGGAAGGCAAACAGGACAGCACAGGAGGGCCGCAGTCATGACCATTAACGGTAACCGCATCACCTTTAAAATGACCCCGTTCCGGCTGGTTCTGATCGCTTTTTCCCTGGTTTTTGTCGGGATTGTGGCCTACCGCCTGGTGAACGGCCTGCAGATGACCAACCTGACCGACGCCTGGCCCTGGGGTTTGTGGATTTTCATCGATGTTAAGCTGGGCGTGGCCCTGGCGGCCGGCGGGTTCACCACGGCCGGCATCTACTACGTGTTGGGCGTCAAGAAGGTCAAATCGGTGGTCAAACCGGCCATCCTCACCGCCTGGCTCGGCTACTGCCTGGTCGGCTTCGGCCTCCTGATGGATCTCGGCCGCTGGTACGGCTGGTGGCATCCCATCTTCAGCTGGGGCGAACATTCGGTCATGTTTGAGTTGTATATGTGCGTTTTGCTCTACACTATTGTCTTAACCTGTGAATTTGCGCCCACCCTGTTCAAGGGTATCGGCCTGGTCAAGCTTTCCTCCTTTTTCAAAAGCCTGACCGCACCGCTGGTCATCGGCGGCATTGCGCTCTCGACCATGCACCAATCCTCACTCGGGTCGATGTACGTGCTGACCCTGGGCAAGCTCAACGAACTGTGGTGGACCATGCTGCTGCCGATTTTGTACTATTCCTCGGCGGTGGCGGTTGGTCCGGCCATGGTCACCTGCGAGACCGCCCTGGCAGGCCGCTTTTTCGGTCACGATTGGGATGAGCCGGCCATGACCTTCCTGGCCAAATGGTCGGGGTATGTGATGAGTTTCTACGCGGTGCTCCGATTCTCCGATCTGGCTATTCGCGGCCAAATCGGCTCGCTGCTTGCCCTCGATACGGAAAGCCTGATGTGCCTGCTTGAGTTGGCCATTGGCTGCGTTTTGCCGCTCTATTTTTTCTGGAGCTACAAACTGCGCGGCAAGGTGATGACGCAGAAGATGATTGTGCGCAACGCCGTGCTTTTAGTCTTGGGCGTGGCGCTGAATCGCGGCAATGTGGTGTTTACCGGCATGGCCAAGGCAGCGGGTGAAAGTTATTTTCCCTCGGCCGCTGAACTGTTTCTCTCCATCGGTCTGGTGTCGGTCGGCATCCTGGTCTATCTCTTTATTGTGGAGAATTTTGACGTCTTTCCGGCTCACGGCCATTGCGTCGCAACCGGCAATAAGCAGGCGCAGCCCGAAGCCGCCGGTTGCGCCCGGGCCTAAGGTGCTTGCCCGCACGGAGCATTGCACCTATTGTTGCAAGAGGCGTGCAACGGAAGAGCGGGGGATGGCAAGGCCGGACCGGGCGCCTTGCACAACGGTCTGCATCGGCGTTTCCCCGCCATGACCTGCAGGTGCAACGCCCGCCAGCCCAGGCCGTTGGGGCTGGCGGGCGGGTTGACCCATTTTTTATACGGCCAAATTTTTGCTGACGACGGTTGGTGGTTGTACATGAACCACCTGCCGCCCGAGTGAGAGGTCACTCTATGTTGATAGAACATATGGAAATTGAAGAATTTATCCGTCCCGCCGAGATCGAGACCATCCTGGCCCAGGCGGCCGCGACCCCGGATAGCGAGATCGGGGCGATTCTCGACAAGGCGTCCCGGTTTGCCGGTCTGACTCATCTTGAGGTGGCCAGCCTGCTCAAAATGGACGACAAACACCTGCCCCGGCTCTTTCAGGTGGCCCGCCGCATCAAGGACGAGATCTACGGCAACCGCATTGTGATGTTCGCGCCGCTCTATGTCAGCGATTACTGCGTCAACCGGTGCGCCTACTGTTCCTACAACGACTGCCACTCCTTCAGGCGCCGCAAACTGACCCAGGAGGAGGTCCGCGACGAGATCATCGAAATCGTTAACATGGGTCACAAACGGATTGCGCTCGAAGCCGGCGAGGATGATGACCATTGCCCGATCGACTACATCCTCGAATGCCTGCGCACCATTTATCAGACCCAGGCCGACCTTTCCGGAGAAATCCGGCGGGTCAATGTCAACATTGCCGCGACCACGGTGGAGAATTACCGCAAGTTAAAAGACGTGGGCATCGGCACCTATATTCTTTTCCAGGAGACCTATCACCAGCCCTCCTACAAAAAATACCATCTCAATGGCCCCAAAAAGGACTACTGGTATCACACCACCGCCTTTGACCGGGCCATGACCGGCGGCATTGACGATGTCGGCGCCGGGGTGCTCTTTGGTCTCCACGACCCCTACTTTGAAGCCCTTGCCATGGTGATCCATAACGAACACCTGGAAAAAGAGTACGGCGTCGGCTTTCATACCATCTCGGTGCCGCGCATCCGCCCGGCCACCGGGGTGGATCTGGACACCGTCTATCCCCATGCACCCGACGACGAGACCTTCAAAAAAATCGTGGCGGTGTTGCGGCTGGCCGTGCCCTACACCGGCATGATCATCTCCACCCGGGAAAGCGCTGCCATGCGCAAGGATCTGCTCGACTGCGGCATTACCCAGATGAGCGCCTGCAGCGCAGTCGGCGTGGGCGGTTATATGGCGGAGAAACGACGCCGCGAAACCGGGGTGATTGATCCCGACCTGACCGCTCAGTTCGCCAAGAACGACGAACGCTCGGCCGATGAGATCATCCACTGGCTGATGGAAGAGGGCTTGGTGCCCTCCTGGTGCACCGCCTGCTACCGATCCGGCCGGACCGGCGACCGGTTCATGGCGCTGGCCAAGAGCGGCCAGATCAAGAATGTCTGCCACCCCAATGCCCTGATGACCCTGTCCGAATACCTGGAAGATTACGCTTCTCCCGAGGTCAAGTCCTTGGGCTACGCCTTGGTCGACAACGAACTCGATAGGGTTCCCAAGCCCGAACATCGGGAAAAGGCGCGGCAGAATGTCGAAATGATCCGCAGCGGCAAGGCGAGGGACTTGTATTTTTAGCTGAAGCTCAGATTTGCCCAAGCAAGCCATCGTCCTCTTGGTGGCGGCGCCTTGTTCCCCTTTTGCCGAACAGGTTTCGCTGCAGACCAGCCGTTTGCTCCGGGGAGGCCGGCTGGTTGGGGACGCACACAAAACAGCCCGTTCACTCTGAAGAGGAACGGGCTGTTTCTATTTTACGGGCCACCTACGAGTTCTTTTGGCCAGAAGAGGCCATCATTCATGCGCAGCACATTGGCTCTCTAGTGCCTGTGATATCGGCAAGCAAAGACCTCTGCCTCAGGGCCACACAGGAAAACATGCCGGTAAATCCAAGGCTGTAAAAACACTCTCTTCAGGCGAGTCGCGGCACCTCACTTTCCCTCATTCTCTTCTTTGGCGACCATCATTTCTTTTCATCGGGCGGAGCTATCTCCTGGAGCTTATACGATTTACCCTGGTGGGTGATGATCCCCCCATCTTCCCACTTATAAGGACGCTCATAGTTAACCATGGTCGACGAAATAAATAATACCCCTGAAAAGAAACCAAACATAATCCAGAAAATAGCAGTTCTTATTTTATGCGACTTCATCGTCTCGACGCTTTTTTCGGTCATACTTTTTCTCCCCAATGAACGCGCCCTAAAATGGGCAGCACTCATCATTACAAGCCTGTGTTGAATAACTATAAAATCCGATTGGTGACGGCCTCTATAAAAAAACCTCCCAACTCTCAGGGCCGGGAGGCTTTTGTGTATTAATCAATAATGGCGGGCTCTCTTCGCCTGAGTTGCCTCCCCAAATGGCGAACGGAACGAAGCCTGGACGACAATCAGGCTTACATCCGCTCCTGGGACCAGTCATTGTGCTCAAATTCGCTGTGATCGGGCTTAGGCGGTTTGATCTCGGCCATGCGCTGGCGCAGCCAGGTCTGCACTTGGGGAAATTCAGCGGCAAACTCGGCCAGGGCCCGACCGCGATGGCTAAAGCTGCTTTTCGTCTCCATCGGCATCTCGGCGAAGGTCTTGCCGAACTCCGGGTAATAAAAGATCGGATCATAGCCAAAGCCCGAGTCCCCTCGCCGCTCGGCAATGATCTCTCCGTCGCAGCGGCCCTCCCAGGTCAGAGCGGGCCCGGCCGGCGTGGCCAGCGACAGCACACAGACGAAATGGGCGGCACGATTGGTCTTGTCAGCCATTTCTCCCAGCAATTTTTCGCAGTTGTCCCAATCGGTCGCCCCCGGACCGGCAAAGCGGGCCGAATAGACCCCAGGCCGGCCGTCGAGGGCGTCGACCACCAGGCCGGAATCATCGGCCAGGCAGGGTAATCCCAAAATCTTGGCATAGTGCAGCGATTTTTTGTAGGCATTGTCGTCAAAAGTTTCGCCGTCTTCCACCGCCTCAGGCATGGGACCGAAATCGGCGAGCGATCTGATCGATATCGGAAAATCCTTTAGCAGATCTTTGATTTCTCTGAGTTTATTTTTATTGCTGGTGGCCAGCACGATAATATTGTCCATGGTTGTCCTCCTGACGCGCCCAGCCTAAACGGCCAAGGCTGCATTTTTCTAATCATGCGTGACCCGAAAGCAAGCGACCGGATGCCGGTCGCGGTTATTCGAAATCACTTGGCTTTTTTCTTGCGCAACTGCTTGTCGTACCGTTCCTGTTCGCTGTAGATGCAGCCGCAGTAGGGTTGGCGATACAGATCCATGCGGATGGATTCGTCGATGCCCTGTTGCCAGCCGAGGCGAAAATCCTCGTAATACACATCGATTCCGCCCGTTGCCGCCAACTGTTCGCACCGGTCGATAAGCAGTTGGTGGTTTTGGTACTTCGAGTAAAACAAGGTCGTACTGAAAGCGTCGTACTGGCCGGCAACCGCAGCCTCCACCGTCCGCGCCAGGCGCATCTCATAACAGATCGGGCAGCGCTCCTGTTCATGAAACACCACCTGCCGCAGGTAGTCGGTGAGGCCGTAGCGCTCGTCGATCTCCATCGGACAGCCGGTTTGCCGGGCAAAATCCTGAACAGCGTCGAGGCGGCGGCGGAATTCCTGATACGGATGGATATTGGGATTGTAAAACAAGCCGGTCACCTCGTGACCCCGTGCCCGCAGCTGCTGCAACGGGTACACGGCGCAGGGGCCGCAGCAGACATGGAGCAGAATCCTCATTACTTGACCTTGAAATGCTTGGGATCAATCCCGTAGCAATGGATTTTGTAATTTATAATCCGCAGACTGGTATCCAAACTTTTGGCCGCCTTGGTCTGGTTGCCGTTATTTTTCTTCAACGCCTCAATAATAAGCTCGCGTTCGAAATGTTCAACCGCCGAGGACAGCGAGAGCGGCTTGTCGGATGAAATGCTGTCCGCACTCTGCAGCGATGGCGGCAGGTGGATGGATTTGATGGCCGGACCGTCGCAAATCAGCACCGCCCGCTCCATGCAATTCTGCAGCTCGCGGACATTGCCCGGCCAATGATACTGCACCAGGAGATCAATGGCCGGTGTCGTGATCCGGGTAATCTCTTTGTGGTTTTCCCGGGCATAATTTTCAAGAAAATACTCGGCCAGCAGCAGGATATCGGTGCGCCGTTCCCGCAGGGGCGGCAAATAGACCGGAAAGACGTTGAGCCGATAGTAGAGATCCTCACGGAAATGCATCTCCTTGACCGCGGTCTCCAGATCGCGGTTGGTGGCGGCCACCAGGCGGATATCGGCCTTGATCTGCCTGGTCGAACCAAGGCGCTGAAAGGTCCGCTCCTGGATAACGTTGAGCAGTTTGACCTGCACCGCCGGGCTGATCTCGCCGATTTCGTCGAGGAATAGAGTACCCCCCTCGGCCAGTTCAAACCGCCCCTTTTTGGTTTCGGTAGCGCCGGTAAAAGCACCCTTTTCATGGCCGAACAATTCGCTTTCCAGCAGGGTTTCAGGCAAAGCCGAGCAGTTGACCACCACAAACGGTCCCTTGGCCCGGCTGGAATTGTAATGCAGAGCCTTGGCCACCAGGGTCTTGCCGGTGCCCGATTCACCCCGCAGGAGCACGGTGGCGTTGGAATCAGCCACCCGGTGCACCATGTCGAACACCTCTTGCATCCGCGAAGAGTTGCCGATGATCTCCTCAATCCGGTTTTTGGCCGACAGTTCCCGGCGCAGCTTGGAGTTCTCCAGGCGCAGGGCCTCTTTTTCCTGGCTGACCCGCTGGATGCGCTGCACGGTCTCGGCGATCAGACCGCTGACCACGGTGAGAAAGCGCAGATCGTTTTCGGATTGGACGCCAAAGCCCTCCTTGTACATCCGGTCGATCGACAAGGCCCCGATGGACTGTTGCGCGGCCAGGATCGGCACGCAGATGAAGGAGCTTTTCTTTTTGCGCTCATCGCCCCTGGTGCGGGTGCGGTTGAGGAACAAGGGTTCATCGCCGATCTGCGGCACGATGATCGGCTCGCCGGTGGCCACCACCTTGCCGGTAATGCCCTCGCCCAGCTTGTAGCGGCCGCGCCGCTTGGCCTCGGCGGTAATGCCGTGGGCGACCTCGATCTCCAATTCGCCGGTGGCCGGATTGATGATGGAAACGGTACCGTTATCCATATTCTTGCGTTCAGCCAGGGTGGTGACGATTTTTTCCAGGCACTCCTGCAGACTGGTGGCGGAGGCCAGATGCCTGGTAATTTCGTAGAGACAGGTCAGGTCGATGAATTCCTGTTCCTGCTTGGTGTTGAGCGAGTTGGTGTGTGCTTTCATAAATACGCAAGTGTATTGACAGTGATCCTTTGAAATGGTAATTACGTGCCGTTATGGAGGGATGGCCGAGTGGTTTAAGGCGGCGGTCTTGAAAACCGTTGTGCGAAAGTACCGTGGGTTCGAATCCTACTCCCTCCGCCAGAAACCATCATTGCCCGCATTGGAGAGATGACCGAGAGGCCGATGGTGCTCGCCTGCTAAGCGAGTGTGGGGGTTATACTCCACCGAGGGTTCGAATCCCTCTCTCTCCGCCATATAACACAAAGGCTGGTTGGGTTGCCAACCAGCCTTTGCTGTTTTCCACGCCGGGCATCCGGAATCAAAGCCGCAACAACCGAAGGCCGCTCGAAGCCAGACGCGTCTCCCGCCCTTCCAATTTAACAACTTTGTACCATATTCACCGACTGTCCGCCACGCCAACCTTGCCCAAATTGTAAGAAATTATTCACTCTCGTTGCATTTGTGTCAATCTTGACATTCTCGCAATCGCCGTTAGAGCCTTTATTATCGTCTTTCTACGGCGAGCGCCGCCTGCTCAATACCCTTTAACGCTGATTAATCTTAATCAGGGGAAATAGAGCCGCGTCAATATCCGCGGACACAGTATTCCTGGAGCCGACCTTTTGCCATGTCACCGGCATTAGCGCAAAAAACGGAAATAACGGTCCGCGCACAAAAAGTGCATCAGGTATTCATTTAACTGCTTGCCCGCAAGAACCTGCAGAGGCGTAGTGATAAGTACGCACTCTGAGAGCCTATTCCATATAGACCGTCGAGCACTTTCACAAAGGCAAGAGTTCCCGCCAATCATCAACCAAAAAAAACGGAAAATGCGGCCAGTTGTGGACTGTGCCGCAGCCCTTGCCCCAGGCGCGCATCTGGTTGCGGCCGGAGAAAATGCGGTCGCGGCTGGTGATGATTTTGTGACTGTAGATGTCGTGGCCCGGCCCGGAGCCAAGGAAGGCGTCGCGGAAGGCTATCATCTCGCCTCGCAGGCCAGGCAGGTCGCGTTGCGGCCGGTTGGCAAGGAACCGGGCCAGCTGGTCCTCGTCGTCAAACATGTTGCGATAAAAGGTGTCCAGGACCTCCTGGCTGAAGTGGTCGAGCATGTCGTTGTAACTTTCCGGAGGGATGCCACGCTGTTTGTCCACCGGAGCGAGGGTGCCGCCGATGGCGGTGGCGGAGGTAAAGACGGCGGCCTGATCGGCCAGGAGATGCGCCGCCACCCAAACACCCATGGACCAACCGATCAGGTGCAGCTGCTCGTAGCCGGCGAAGGGCGCCAAATCGACCGGCTGCACCTGCCGGTAGTCGGAGAAGAGGCACAGGTCATGGTGTGCTGCGGGCAAAAAACGAAATGGCGTGGCATCCATGCCCCAGCCGCTGAAAAAGAGGATGCATTCCGGGTGGTTGTTGCGGTGCAGCCAGTCGATGTGCATGGGCTTACTCCAGAGACGCTTTGATGATGGCGGGCAGCGGCGCCAGTTGCTCCCAGTCCATGGCCGCATTCAATGACAGGCGCAAGCGCGAGGTGCCAACCGGCACTGTGGGCGGCCGCACTGCCTTGACCCAATACCCCGCCGCGCAGATACGTTCAGCCGCGGCCACGGCCCGAGCCGCATCGCCGACCAGCACCGGCACGATATTGCTGCTGCCATCGGTGCGCAGCCCGGCGGCGCGCAGGGCGCCACGAAACTGCTCCGCCATCCGCTCCACCTTGACGCGCTGCTTCTGCATCAGGGGAATCTGCCGCAAAACGAAACACAACCAGTGGACCGAAACCGGCGGCAAACCGGTGGAGAAGATCTGCGGCCGGGCGGTATTGAGCAAATACTCGATCAGCAGCCTGGAGCCGACCACAAAGGAGCCCTGGCCGCCATAGGCCTTGCCAAAGGTGCCGGTGAGAATGTCGATTTCGTGATGCACGCCCTGCTCTTCCGCCAGACCGCAGCCGCTCTGCCCCCGGATGCCAACCCCGTGCGCCTCGTCGACATAGAGTGCGGCACGAAAGCGCTCCTTGATCCGCACCAGTTCCGCCAGATCGGCGGTGTCGCCGTCCATGCTGAAAATCGATTCAGTGACGATGAACACCTGCCGGTAGCGTTCCCGGTCCTTGGCCAGCACCTGCTCAATGGCCGGGTAATCGAGATGCGGATAGCGCATGACCTTGGCCCGCGACAGGCGCATGCCGTCGATCAGGCTGGCGTGGCAGAGCTTGTCGGCGAGGATCAGATCCTGTTTACCGGAAAGCGCCGGCAGGATACCGATATTGAGGTGGTAGCCCGAGTTGAACACCAGGGCCGCCTCGGTCTCATACAGTGCGCACAGTTGCCGTTCCAGCTCCATATAAGGCAGGGTGTTGCCGGTCATCAGACGCGAGGCGGTACTGCCCAGGCCGTATCGCTCCAGGAGGTTGTCGCCATTCTGCTCGGCAAAAAACCGCGTTGACAGCTCCCGGTTGGCGGCCAGTCCCAGGTAATCGTTACCGGCGAGATTAAGATACGTCCGGCCGTCAATCTCGATACGGCCATGGTCAAGATGGGTCACCGGCACCAGGTGGCGCATTTGCCCCTGCTGTTCAATCTCTGCCAGTTGTTCAACCAGCTGTTGGTGCAAAACAGACATGCGTTTTATCCTAAGAATTGACTGTAGAGGCCGTCGCTGAAACCCACCAGGAGCCGGTCGCCGATCAACAGGGCCGGGGCCCGCAGGTTGCCCGACCGCCCCAGGGCCTGGGCAAGGATAGCCTCCTTGCCGTCTTTTTGCGGATCAAAGACCTGATAGTTTTTCCCTTTGGCGATCAGAATCTCCCGGACGCCGGCCAGCAGCTCCCAGGCTTTCTCAGCGGCAAGGGCTTCCTTTCTGGCGTCGACGATTCGCTCGGGGGTAATAATGTTTCGTTGGAGCACTTCCAGTGCTTTGCCGCACGAGGCTCAGCCTTTTCGCAAATAGGCCCATTCAATTCGCATACGACCTCCGGTGGTTTGACAACGGTTCAAGTGAGCATGAGTGCAATGGCTGCCTAGTATAGTCCCGGATGATTATCGTCACCACCATATTTTCCTTTGTGGTTGCCGGTTTCCGAAAAACGAAAAATCCACTATAGAAAAACGGATGCGGACGAACAAACCTGCTCAGAGGAGGCAAAAACGATGACAACCCCACCGGAAACGGCCGGGCCGCAGGGCGACCTGCTGCTGCGGACCATGCCCATGCCCGCCGACACCAGCTTCAACGGCGATATTTTCGGCGGCTGGATCATGTCGCAGATGGATCTGGCCGGCAGCATGATGGCCAAGGAGGTCACGCGAACGCGGACGGCGACCGTGGCCGTGGAGAGCATGCAGTTCATCAAGCCGGTCAGGGTGGGCGATGTGGTCTGCTGTTACGGCCGAGTTGTCCGGGTGGGAACCACCTCGGTGACGATCATGCTCGAGGTCTGGGTGCGGCCGATCCTCCATGCGGGCAAGGATCAGTTCACCACCTTCAAGGTGACCGAAGCGGCCATTACCTATGTGGCCATCGGCGAGGACGGCGCCAAGCAGCCGATCGACAAAAGCCGAATCGTCCTGTAACCGCGACCGGTTAGTCGCGGAGAACGGCGGTGTCCTCGAGGACGATTTCCAGCTCGGCCAGGTCGATCTCGGTGAGATTGAGCAGACTGGCCTCCAGGGTGGCGGGGAGGGTGAGGGCGGGGTCTTTTTCCAAGCCGATGCCCAGCTTGTGACACACCAGATTGGCCATGCGCACCAAGAGAAGGAGCATATTTTTCTCGTCAACCCCCTGCCCATGGTGATCGCGGGCAACCACGCAGAAATAGTCGGGCATATTCCACTGGCCGAGCAGCTTTGCCCCCAGCCGGGCATGCAGTTTCGCCATGGCTTCCAGGAGCAGGGCCTCGGGGATTTCCAGGGTCCTGTTCTTCTTTTTAATCTGCTCGATGGTCACCAGCACGAGTAATTTGCCGACATCATGGAACAGGCCGCCGAAAAAGGCCTGCCCTTGATCGACGCCGTAAGCGTGTCGCCTGGACAGCCACAGTGTGCCGTAGGCGCAGCCCACCGCGTGCTGCCATATTTTCTTCATCAACACGTTGATGCTCTTGTCGGTGCTGTTGAAGTGCTGCCGTGAAGTGGCCAGGAGCACCACCTTTTCGATCTCCTGCATCCCCAGCCGCATGATCGCGGTCCGCACCGTGCCGACCTCGGCCAACCCACGATAAAAAGGCGAATTGGCAATCTTCAGCACCTGGGTGGCCAGGGCCTGGTCCGCGGTGATGATCTTTTCGATGACCGGGATGCTTGGTTCTTTTTTCGCCAGCTCCTGCTGAATGCGGCTGGCCGCGGTATTGAACACCGGCAGCTTGACCGCATCGGATTCGATACACTGGTTGATCAGATCGACGAGAGAAACGGGAGCGGCCATTTATGCACCTGCGAGACGGCGAAGTTCGGCAAGGGGGCGCGGCGGACTGAAAATGGGCAGGCAGCGCAGGAGTTCATCGACCGTGGTCAACCCGGCGGCGGCCTTGACCAGCCCATCCTCCAGCAAGGCAACCAGCCCGGAGTGGTTGATGCTGATCGCGCGGATTTCATAACTGGTTTTGCGCTCCAGGATGGCGGTGCGGACCGGTTCATCGAGCACCAGCAGCTCAAAAACGCCAATCCGGCCGCGATAACCGGTCTGTTTGCACAGCGTACAGCCGCGTCCTTTCTTGAATTGGGCTTCCTGCAGGTCCTTGACCGTACAGCGCAGGCGCTGGAACTGGATCGGCGTCGGCTTGACATCGACGGCGCAGTGCGGACAGACCCGGCGCAACAGCCGCTGCGCCAGCACGCTGACCACGGTGGAAGAAACGAGAAAGGGGGCAATGTCCATGTTGAGCAGCCGGATCAAACCGCCGATGCTGTCCTCGGTGTGAAAGGTCGACAGAACCTTGTGGCCGGTCAGGGCCGCCTGGACCGCGACTTCGGCCGAGTAGGCGTCGCGGATTTCGCCAATGACGATCACGTCCGGGTCCTGGCGCACGATATGGCGCAGCGTCTCCTCAAAGGTCAGGTCGATCTTGGGATCGATCGAGCACTGGGCCACCCCATCGATCACATATTCCACCGGCTCTTCAGCGGTAATGATGCTGACCTGCGGACTCTTGAGGGCATGGATGCAGCTGTAGATGGTCGAAGTTTTGCCCGAGCCGGTCGGACCGGTCACCAGAACCACCCCGCTGGGGTGATAGACCGCATCCTCGAGAAAACGGGACAGCATGCGCGGCGACAGGCCGATGGTGTGCAGATCGTAGAGTTCCTGTTTGCGGTTGAGCAGCCGGATGACGATTTTCTCGCCGTGGATGGTGACGAAAAAAGAGACGCGCAGATCCAGCTGGCCCTCATCGTGCTCAAAGAGGATGCGCCCGCCCTGATGCCGCCGCTTCTCGGTGATGTCCGCCTGGCAGAGGATCTTGAGCCGGCTGGAAAGGGCTGGAATGATCTCCCGGGGGAAGTCCTTGAAATGATTGAGCACCCCGTCCTCGCGAAACCGGACCTGCAGGCGATCCTCCATCGGCTCGATGTGAATGTCGCTGGCGTTGTTTTTCAGCGCTTCGAGAATAATCGAGTTGACGGTGCCAACCACGGTGGTGTTGTCCACCGCCAAGGCCTGGCCGCCTTTTTTATCGGCCAGCAGTTCAACGGTTTTCCTGATTGACCGGCTCTGGGCGATGACCGGGACGATGGTGTTCCCCAGAAAGCGCTTGGCGGTCTGCAGGGCCTCATGATCGAGAGGGTCGGCAAAGGCAACACGCACCGAGCCGTCATCGCTCTTGACCGGGATGAAACTGTGGCCCGCCATCACGGTCTTGGGGATCTTCTCGCACCGCTCCCTGTCGATGGTATTGAGGCCGGGTTCCATGAAAGCATAGCCCATCTGAATGGAGAGAATCTCGATAAAGACCTGCTCATCGATAAAATTGTGTTTCACCAGGATGCGGCCGAGTTTTTCCTGGGAGTTGCTTTCCTGTTGGAGGCGGCAGGCGGCCTCGAGATCCTCGGGCGAGATGTAGCCGAGTTCAATGAGCAGATCGCCGATGCGGATGGGAGAAGAGGTCGTGCGAAGAGTTTCGCGCACATCCTGATCGGTGACGAATTTGAGGTCCTTGAGGATCTTCAGCAGGGGACTGAAGGTGGTCAGCTTGGACTGAATCCTGGCGGCATGTTCCACCTGATGGCGGTTTACCTTGTTCACCTGCAGCAGCAGACGAATGATAGCGCTGTATGGATCGGTCGGGGTCAGGGTCATGATGGGCTTCACCTGCCGGACACTTCGCTCAACCCATGCCGGCTCTCGTCTGTTGACTTCTTAAAGCAAAAGTATACGGGCTATCAAATCCCGGTACAAGGAATTAGGCTTCAGCCCGTATCTTTTTTTATTTATTACAAAATTAACCAAAAATAACCAGCCTGGGTGTTTCAAGAAGTCGCCTTGGCTGGTCCTGCGGCAACCGGGCCAAGCATGGCCTCGGGCCGCACAATGCGGTCGAAGTCCTCACCGGTGAGTGCACCCAGCGCCAGCGCCGCTTCACGCAGCGACAGATTCTCCGCGTGCGCCTTCTTGGCGATGGCCGCCGCCTTCTCGTAGCCGATATGCGGGTTGAGGGCGGTGACCAGCATCAGGGAATGGCGCAGGTTGTACTCGATCCGCTCCCTGATCGGTTCGATACCCGCAGCACAGTTGCGGTCAAAGGAATGGATGACATCGGCCATCAGGGTGATTGACTGCAAAAAATTGTAGATGATCAGCGGTTTGAAAACGTTGAGTTCGAAATTGCCCTGGCTGGCGGCGAAGCCGATGGCTGCGTCATTGCCGAAGACCTGACAAGCGGCCATGGTCACGGCCTCCGATTGGGTTGGATTGACCTTGCCCGGCATGATCGAGCTGCCCGGCTCGTTGGCCGGGATGGCCAGCTCACCCAGGCCGCAGCGCGGCCCGCTGGCCAGCCAGCGGACATCGTTGGCGATCTTCATCAGGTTGGCGGCCAAGGCCTTGACCGCGCCGTGGGCAAAGACCAGCTGGTCATGCGCGGTCAGACCGTGGAAGGTGTTGGCGATTGGGTAAAACTGCTTGCCCGTCTCGTGGCTGAGCTGCGCGGCCACCGCCGAACCGAACCCGGCCGGTGCATTGAGGCCGGTGCCGACCGCCGTGCCGCCAATGGCAAGAAAACGGAGGTGCTCCACGCCCTCCCGCAATTGCCGCAGGTTGCTCGCCAGCAGAGCGGCCCAGCCGCCGACCTCCTGACCGAGCGTCAGGGGGGTGGCATCCTGAAGATGGGTCCGGCCGATCTTGACGATCCCGGCAAAGGCATCCGCCTTCTGCAGCAGCGTCCGCTGCAGGCCTTCCAACGCCGGCAGCAACCGGTCCTCCAGGGCAAAGACGGCCGCCACATGCATGGCCGAGGGAAAAATGTCGTTGGAGCTCTGGGACATGTTAACATGGTCATTGGGGTGCACCGGCCGCCCCTGCTCCAGGGTACCATGGGCAAGAACCGCGGCCCGGTTGGCGATCACCTCGTTGACGTTCATGTTGGTCTGGGTGCCGCTGCCGGTCTGCCAGACCGAGAGCGGAAATTCCCGGTCATGCTTGCCCGCCAGGATCTCGTCGCAGGCCCGGACAATCAGGTCCCGGATGGCAACGGGCAGCTTGCTCTTGTGGAGATTCACCTCGGCACAGGCCCGCTTTAAACGGACCAGGCCGTAGACCAGGGCTAAAGGCATCCGTTCCTCACCAATATGGAAGTTGCGGCGGCTGCGTTCGGTCTGTGCACCCCAGAGCCGTTCAACCGGAACCTCGATCTCGCCCATGGTGTCGTGTTCGATGCGATACGTCATCCCCTCCCCCTCCCTTGATGGCGTTGGCGGCAAAAATACAAACCTCTCTGCATCAAAACGGGTCCGGAATGGAAGGACAAGTCTTTTTTCCACGGACCTGCCGATCAACAGCATGGTTTTCCGCATTTCGGATCACGCCTCTTTCCACCCGGAAAAACCGGTTGCTTCAGGCTGGGAATTGGGTATAACCAAGCGACAGCACAGCGATCCTGTCTACGCATCCGCTGATTTCCCATCGGTTTGCGCTCACTTTTCCTAACGGCTCCCATGATCGAACATTCTGAGACCGCCGACATCGAACAGCGCCGGCACAGAAGCATGCTGGCGGTCCAAATCGGTTTAGCGGCCAACATCCTCCTGGCCGTGCTCAAGGCGGCAGTCGGGGTTGCCGGCCACAGCCCGGCCCTGCTCGCCGACGGCATCAACTCGACCTCGGATGTGGCCTACGGCATCGTGGTCAGCATCTTTGTCAAGCTATCGGCCAAGCCGGCGGACCGGGAACACCCCTACGGCCACGACCAGCTGGAGAGCGTGGCGGCGGTGGTGGTCGGGGCCTTTGTTGTGACCACGGCCATTGCCATCTTCTGGCACTCGGTCGACACGGTTTATGAACTGCTGACAGCCCCGCCGGATAACGGCGGCGCCAGCATTATCGCCCTGTGGATCGCCCTGTTCGCCATCCTGTTCAAAAGCGGCCTCACCGCCTGGACCTACGGCATCAGCCGCAAGACCGGCAACAGTGCGGTCCGGGCCCTGGCCCAGGATCACCGCAACGATATCTTTGCCTCGTCGGCGGCGGCGATCGGCATTTTCTTCGGCCGCCTCAACTACCCCTGGATCGATCCGCTGGCCGGGGCTGTCGTCAGCCTGATCATCCTCCACACCGGCGTCGACATTCTCCGTTCGGCCACCGCCGATCTCATGGACACCCTGCCCGGCCGGGAACTGGCCGAGGAAATTGCAACAGCCCTGCGGGATGTGTACGGAGTGCAGGAAATCGAGGAGGTCCATGCCCACCGTTTCGGACCCTACCTGGTGGTCAACCTGACCATCGGCATTGACGGCGCCCTCAGTGTCGTGGAAGGCGACCGGATCGCCACCGAGGTGGAGGAGACGCTGCTGGCGCACATCCAATTCCTCCGCCGGGTCTATGTCCATTACCACCCGGCTGCACTGGTCAATGGCGCGATATGATGGCAGCTGCCGCCCAGGACCTTGCCCCGTGCCGCACCACTGAACCCATGCCCGGATGAGGCTCGTCCTCTCTGCCCCAAGGAAGCCCGCATGCCCACGCAAAAAAAACTGTTCCCGCCCCCTGCCCTCTTTCTCCATGGACTCGACTCCTCGATCGGCGGCACCAAGGCGCAATGGTTCCGGCTTCATTTCCCTCAAGTCCGCCTGCGCAACTACAGCGGCGACCTCGACCAGCGGCTGGGTCAGCTGGAAACAGAAACAGCGGGCCTTGACCGGCTCATCCTGGTGGGATCGAGCTTCGGCGGGCTGATGGCCGCCTGTTTTGCCATCCGCCATCCCGAACGGTGCCGGCGGATGGTCCTGCTGGCCCCGGCCCTCAACTTCACCGAATATCAACCTCCTGCCGGGCCCCTCGCCCTGCCGGCCCTGCTGGTCATCGGCCAACACGATACGGTCTGTCCGCCGGAACTGGTCCTGCCCCTGGCCAGCGCCACTTTCAGCAACCTGGAAGTGCGGATCGAGGACGACGATCACATGCTTCATCGCACCTTTCCCGCCCTCGACTGGCAACGCCTGCTTACCTGAGCACCGGCTGGGGTTCGGTTGGCGTATCCGGCCGTCCCTGCTGCCGGGCCAGCAACTGGCTGGCCTCGACCAGGCGCAAGAACTCTGCCCGATAGCCCTCGGCATCAAAACCCCGGCCGGAACGGGCCAATTCCAGGCACTGCTCCCAGGTAAAGCCACCAAGATGCCCGGAACGGGTGAGCAGCATGCCGTAGCCGGCAACGGCGGCGGCAAAGCGGAAATCAGCGGTTATTTGTCTGGCGGAGGCTTCGCGCACCGGCAGGCTCATCAGCCGCGAGGTCTGCTCGCCCAAGGGTTTGTAGCGGAGTTTGACGGTCAGCAGTTCCGGTGAACCGCTCGCGGCAGTCGGCTGCACCGCCTGATATTTGAGCGGGTCCAGCCGGGGGATGGACTCGTGCCCGGCCGGAATCAGCTCGTAGAGGGCAGTCACCCGATGACCGACGCCGATCTCGCCGGCATCCTTGGCGTCATCACGGAAATCCTCGTCGGCCAGGGCCCGGTTCTCATACCCGATCAGCCGGTAGGCCCCCACCCGCGCCGGATTGAACTCCACCTGGATCTTGACGTCGCCCGCCAGGGTAAAAAGAGTTCCGCTCAGCTCCTTGACCAGCACCTTTTTGGCCTCCAGCAGGGAATCGATGTAGGCATAGTTGCCGTTGCCCTTGTCGGCGAGGATTTCCATGGTATCATCGTGATAATTGCCCATGCCGAAGCCGAGCACGGTCAGATAGACGCCGCTTTTCCGCTCTTCCTCGATCAGCCGTTGCAGTTCGTCGCGGCTGGTGACGCCGACGTTGAAATCGCCATCCGAGGCCAGGATCACCCGGTTGTTGCCCTTGGTCATGAACCCTTGCCGGGCCAGCTGGTAAGCGGTGCGGATGCCGCCGGAGGCGTGGGTGGAGCCGCCCGCGCGCAACCGGTCAATGGCGGCGAGAATCTCCTGTTGCCGATTCCCCGGCGTGGGCGGCAGCACCACACTGTCGCCGCCGGCATAGACGACCAGAGCCACCCGGTCGCGAGCGCCCAACTGTTGTACCAGCAGCGGCAGGGCCTGCTTGAGGAGCGGCAGCTTGTTGGCGTCCTGCATCGAGCCGGAGACATCGATAAGGAAGACCAGATTGGAGGGCGGCAACTGCTCCTTGGCCAGGTCGCGGGCCGCCAGACCAATGCGCGCCAGTTGGTAGCCTGAATGAAAGGGGCTGGGCCCGACCTCGGCACTCAGTGCGAAAGGTTCACTGCCCGTGGGAGCCGGATAGTCATAGGTGAAGTAATTGACCATCTCCTCGATGCGGACCGCCCCCACCGGCGGCAGGTTGCCGCCATCGACAAACCGGCGGACATTGGCGTAACTGGCGGTGTCGACATCAATGCTGAAGGTGGAGAGCGGATCGCGGCCAGCGTTGATGAAACCGTTTTCCTGGTCGGCATTGTAGGATTCCCGGTTCCAGGACGGCACCGGCGCAGTGACGGGCATGGCCTCATGGGCGGCTGTCCGGCCGATGGCAACCGAGGTCTTCATGGGAGCGCCGGGAACAGGTGGTGGAGATAACCGCTCCCTGTCGGCCTGCTGCCGCGTCTCGATTTGGCCGGCCGCATTTTCCGCGACCAGAGGCGGGGTCGTTTGCCCTTCCTTCTTGTTCGCCTCGGTGACCGGGGAGGAACAACCGGCTAGAAAAACGACGGAAAGCAACAGTGCAACAGTGCGTTGTTTCATGATCATGCTCCTTCATGTGTTTGCTGATAGCTTGGACCCTACGGATGGGGGCCTTGTACCCCTGTTTTCTCCTTGGACGGCCTCCGCGCCGCTATGTGTCGCCGCAGCATGAAAAAAAATAGCCCCTCCGCACAACCGGAACAACTGGCCGAGAAATAGACCGTATGAATCCCTGGCAGCAACAATCCCTGACCCACTGGGAGATGATCAACCGCCTGGCCGGACGCCGCTTTCATCAGGTGGAGCTGGCCGAGGAGGCCGCGCTATTCGTTATGGACGGGTTGGCGCAGGATGACTGGAGCCGGCTGCGGGCCTTCACCGGCCGCTCAACCCTGGCCACCTACATCGGCGCGCTGACCCTGCGGCTGCTGGAGGATTTCGCCCGCGCCCGCTTCGGCCGGATCAAACCGCCGCTGTGGGTGCGCCGTCTCGGCGGCATCTGGCTGACCCTGTTCCGCCTGCTCTGCCTGGAACGCTTTTCCCCGGACGAAGCCATCGCTCTGGTTGGCGACCGTCATCCCGGCCAGGCAAAGGCAGCCGAAGAAGCCGCCTACCGCCTCCTGGGCGAAATCGCTTCCTGCGGCGAACATCGGGGCGAACAGACCGAACTCAACGAGGAAACCATCCCACCGGATTCGGCGACGGAATGCTCGGAACAAGAACAGCGGTTGGAACAGGAAGAACGGCGCCACCTGTTCACTATTCTGGGGCGGATTCTCTTTGACGAGGCCGCTGGCGAGGCTGATCCGCGACTGCTGGAACGCATTGCCGCCGCAAGCATCCGCCTGGAACCCAAGGAACGGCTGCTGCTCAAACTCTGTTACCGGGATGGAGTGGCGGTGGCCGAGGCCGGACGGATGCTGGGCTGGAACCGGTATCAGGTGCACGGCCGCCTGCACCGGCTACTGGAACGATTGCGCCAGGATCTGGCAAATGCCGGGCTGGCCGAGGAGCTGCGCCTGCTCTTATGAATTCGCGGCAACACATCCACAGGCTGAGACCGTCCAATTATGGAGACATGAAGAGCAGACAACGAAGAACGCCATGGCCGAGACCATAGAGCTTGCGAAAAAAAGGGAAGCGGAACGGCGGTTGGCCCTGCTGGCCCTGGCCGGCGAGCAACCGGAACCCAGTGGTTCCTGCCTGGACCCCGAAGAACTGGCGGCTCTGATCGAGGGCAGGCTGGCACCGGAGCAGGTCGAACCCTGCCTGGCCCATCTCGCGGGCTGTGAGCACTGCTACGCCCTCTGGCTCCAACTGGACCGGGATTGGCGGGAACAATCGGGAAAGAGCGGCCGGAACAGATTGCGGCGATTGATCAGCCGGCCACGTTTCCTGACCGCTGCGGGATCGCTGCTGGCCGCTGCCGCCAGTATCGCCGTCTTTCTCAACATCACCACCCAAGCCGACCGGCAGGCTCTCACCCATCTGCCCAAACAACCGGTTCAGGAACAGGTCCTGGGTGGACCGGTCACGGAATCGTCAGACAAAACCGTTGCCGAGCAAGGCATTGCCCTGCCTCCTCCAGCCGCAGCGATACACCCAAGCGAACAATCGAGAACCACAGAGCAGGCCGCCATGCCGGCCACCCCGCCCGCTGAAAGCAGCAAGAAAGAAGCCCCGTTCCGAAACGGTCGGAACGAATCAGGGGCTCTGGACGCAGCTGGACCGGCGCAACCGCCGGACATGGCGGCCAAGCGGGAAAGAAGAGCGGCGCGGGCCGCGGCTGAAATTGATGAGAGCGTACCGGCAAACGCCGACATGATGGCGGATAAAAAAGAACAGGAGGCGATGCGCCTCCCGGAAAAAAGTGCTGCAACTCCCAAAACCGCGCCGCAGAAGGCGTTGCGGGCAACAACAGAAACCCCGGCGCCAGCTGGCGAAGCGGCTCCGCTGACCTTGGCCGATTGGTACAACCGCATTCGTGCCGGCTGTCAGGACCAGCGCGGTCCGGAGTATTTTGCCGCGCTCAGCCACCAGGGCCAACAACTGCTGCGCCAGTCAGCCGCCTTAAACCAACAGGAACAGCGGCAGATCGAACGCCTCCTCGCCGTGCTCGGCAATCAGCACTCAGCCGGGCAACAGTGCCCGGCACTGCTCGACATCCTCGGCCCCGCCGCGCAAGGGCCAGAACAATAAGACCCTGCCCGCTCAAATCGGCGGGGCGATGGTGACGACGATGCGCATGTCGGTGGTCGCCTTGACCCCGTGCGGCTCGCGGATGTCGGAGATCAGCATGTCCCCGGTCTTGGCCGGCATGGTGACTTCCTTATCGGCGAGAAACTGGCCTTCCCCCTCGATCACCAGAATCGACAGCTGCCCGTCAAGGTCATGGGAATGGATCGGGAACAGGGCCCCGGCCTTGAGGTTAAAGTTGAGAATCTTGAAATGTTCCGAGTCATGCAGGACAATAGCCTTCATCCCCAGTGGGTTAAATTCCCGCGTACCATCCAGTTCGATCTTTTTCATGCGCTCTTCTCCTTAAACAGACGGTTGCCGCTCCCGCGTTGGAAAAAAAACGGGAGCGCTCTATAGGCATTACCTTAAGGAGCACTCTCCTCGTTTTCAATGGAATGGTTCGATCCGGTCACCTTTCTGATGCTTTCGATCAGCACCCGCAGTTCCAGGGGCAGGGGGATGCAATCGGCGGCTCCGCGCTCCATTCCCCGCATCCCGGCAATGGCAGAGCCCTTGCAGAACAGCAGGATGACCTGAACGGCCGGGTCATTGGCCTTGAGCAGGTGCATCAGGTCAAGCCCCCTGCCGTCTCTGTCGCGCAGCACAATCACCGCCACGTCCGGGGCAAGGGTTGCCTGGGCGGCCAGCGCCTCCTCGAAGCTGTTCGCGGCCGTTGCCGCGAATCCCCACGAACAGAGCCGATCCGTCAGGATAGAGGTGAACTCCATTTCTGTATCAACGATCAGCACCTTGATTGCCTGCACGATTTATCCCCGCTGGTGGCAATTGTGGCGGCGAGAACAGGCTGTTGCTGACTGCACAAATCGCATCATCTTGCCTATTTGGCCGACGGCAGAACCATTCCCGGCCGCAATTCGCCGGCGAGGAAACGTTGCAGGGCCTCGGTATGGCCACCGATGACCCCGTCGATGACCGTGATCTTCTTCCAGGTGAAAAACTTGTGGAAACTCTCTTCGATGCCGCCGCAAATGACGCACTGCACCCCTTCCTTGACAATCAAATCGCTCAGTTCCTCGGCGCTGCGGTAGGGCAGAATGATGGTGCGCGGCTCCGCTGCCAGCCCGGCCTGGCCGTCATCCTCGGCGATCATCACCTCGGAGGCCTGGTCGAATCGGGGAGCGATGCTGTTTTCCTGGACCGTAAGTAAAATCTTCATCCTTCCTCTTTATCGATGCTGACTTCGGCCGGATTGACGAGGCCATGGGTTTTCAGTTTGCGCCACAGGGTTGTCCGCCCCCAACCGAGCATCGAAGCGGCCTTGGAGCGGTTGCCCCTGGTCTTGGTCAGGGTCTCGATGATCAGCTCCTTCTCGATCCCCTGCCAATCCTTGCCCGTGGCCTCGGGCTGAACGGGAACCGGTGCCGGCTGGGCGGGAAGCGGTGCGGAGGAAATGTCCGGATTGATCCGCGCAAACAGGTATTTAGGCAGATCTCCGGGTTCAATCCGCCGGCTCTGGCAGATATTGACGCAGTACTCGACGATGTTGCGCAACTCACGGATATTGCCGGGAAAGGGGTAGGCCAGCAACAACTGCAGGGCCTCGTCGCTGAAGGACTTGACGCTGTTGCCGGTCCGTTCGGCGAAGAGCCGGAGAAAATGGTTGAGGAGAAACCGGGCGTCGGCCTCCCGTTCGCGCAGCGGCGGCAGGTGGAGATGGAGGACGTTGAGCCGGTAGTAGAGATCCTCGCGGAACTCACCGGCCGCCACCTGCTGCTTGAGCGGCCGGTGGGTGGCGGCGATGATCCGCACATCGACCTGAATCTTCTTCTCGCCGCCCAGGGGAAAAAATTCACGGTCGTCGAGCACTGACAACAGCTTGACCTGGAGCGGCAGGGGCATGTCGCCGATCTCGGTAAGAAACAGGGTCCCGCCCTGGGCCAGGCGGAACATGCCGGGCTTGTCCTTGACCGCGCCGGTAAAGGCTCCCTTGACATACCCGAACAGCTCGGATTCGAGCAGCGATTCGGGCAGCGCCCCGCAGTTGATCTTGATGAAGGGCTTGGCGGCCCGGCTGGAGCGTTTGTGGATGGCCTCGGCCACCTTGTCCTTGCCGGTGCCGGTCTCGCCGGTAATCAACACCGAGGCCTCGGTATGGGCCATCAGGGGGATAAGGTCAAAGACCTCGCGCATCTTCGGGCTCTGACCGATGATCGATTCGGTGACGTCGATATCGGGCCCGATGCCGCCGGGATTGACCAGGGCCGAGAGGTCGTCGAGGACAATCACCAGGCCAGCCGGTTCCTCCTCCCGGTTGCGCAGCGGCGCGAGGGTGAAGCGCATGGGAATCTTGCGGCGATCGCGGCTGACGATGTCGCCTTCGATCACCAGGGGTTCGTTGCTGGCCAGCACTTCGCGGAAGGTGCGGCCCCGCTGGGCGATGTTGGACCGGAGGACAAAATCGATGTACACCCCCTGGACATCAGCCAGGGCCACCCCGGTAAGGGCCTCGAGGAACTCGTTGATCATCACGATCTTGAAGTCGCGATCAACCACCGCGATGCCGTGCGGGATCGCGTCGAGCAGACTGCTGACCGCGACCTCTGGCAATTTACTGAAAAAATCGTCGTTCATCGGCTCGCAGGACCTGATTCACTGGTGTATCCACCATGCCCTTTCCGGTAAGCAGACTGACATGAAGTGGTAGAGAGAATCGTGGTGCGCGGCATACTAAGAGGATAGCTCATCAAAGACATCTGGTCCGGGATGGAATCGAAAAGCCCAGCCGCCGCTTCCGGTTAATGGAAACGGCGGCTGAGGGTCAACAAACCGCCTGAGGGCGGCAAGGGGGCTCAGTGGAACATCTTGTACTGGGCGATATAGACAAAAATACCGGCAAAATAGCCAACCGCGGCCAACAGGCCAATCTTACGGGCATACCAGAAGAAGTGGATCTTCTCCAAACCCATGGCAGCGACACCGGCGGCCGAGCCGATAATCAGAATGGAACCGCCGGTTCCGGCGCAGTAGGCCATGAACTCCCAGAGAAAACTATCCTGCGGGTAGGTGGCCATATCGTACATACCCATGGAGGCAGCCACCAGCGGCACGTTGTCGACCACGGCGCTGGCCAGGCCGATCAGGGTGACGATGACGTCCTCGCGGCCCACGGTCTTATTCAGCCACCCAGCCAAGGCGCTGAGGATATGGGTGTGTTCCAGGGTAGCCACTGCCAGCAGAATGCCGATGAAGAAGACGATGCAGCTCATGTCGATCCGCTTAAGGGCGTTGACCAGACTCAAATGCTCTTTGAACTCGTCGTCTTTTTTGTTGCGGTGGAGCAATTCACCGACCAGCCAGAGAATACCGAGCCCGAAAAGTATGCCCATGAACGGCGGCAAATGAGTGATGCCCTTGAAGATGGGCACAGCCACCAAGGTGCCAACTCCCATGCAGAACATCAGGTTCTGCTCGAAGGGGGTGGTTTCGTAACCAGCCCGCCGCTCGACAAACGCCGGGGGGATGACTTCGCGACCGCGCAGGGTATAACTGGTAATCAGCAGCGGGAAGATCAGGCAGGCCAGGGAGGGCAGGAACACGCCCTTCATGATGGCCAGGGTGGTGATCTGACCGCCGATCCACAGCATGGTGGTGGTAACGTCGCCGATCGGTGTCCAGGCGCCGCCGGCATTGGCGGCAATGACGATGATGCCGGCAAAAAAGAGCCGGTCTTCATGGCGGTCGAGCAGCTTTCTCATCAGCGAGATCATGACAATGGTGGTGGTCAGGTTGTCGAGGATCGAGCTGAGAAAAAAGGAAACAAAACCAACCAGCCAGAGCAGGGAGCTCAGCTTGGTGGTCTTGATCCGGCTGGTGATGACATAAAAACCGTTATGGGCGTCGACCACTTCGACAATGGTCATGGCGCCCATGAGAAAGAAGACGATCTGGGCGGTGGAGGCCACGGACTCGTGCAGATTTTCCACGGCAACATGGAAGTCTGGACCAGCAAGGGCATAGATGGTCCAGAGCAGGCCCGCAGCCAGCAGGGCCGAGGCCGATTTATTGACCTTGAGCGGATGCTCCAGGGCAATGGCCGCATAGGCCAGGACGAAAATTATAATCAGGGCGGTTGTCATGACTACTCCTATTTAAAAGCCTCTTGTTGAGGGTAAGGGGGCAAGGGATACGGCAAGACCTTGTCAATGATGCCTGTTTCAAAGGATGCCGGTAACAAGCCTCCCCTCCAGTACGACACACCAAAGGGGAGGTTAACCAACACGGCCGAGCCGCTTATTTGACGGCTGCGAACACCTGCATGCCCATCATCGGCCAGACAAAGGCGACAAAACCATACAGCACCACCATCAGGATGAGGCTGGCCAGGATGCCGTACTTGAGGAATTCCCCGGTGGTGAACTGTTTCGAGTTGTAGGCAATGGCGTTGGGAGCCGCACCGATCAGGAGGAAAAAGGGCATACCGGCGGTGGCCAGGGCAGAGAAGAGGATGACCTGGGGGCCGACCCCGAGATAGGGAGCGATAACCAGGGCGACCGGTAAGGAGATCGCGATGGCGGCGACGTTCATGATGAAGTTGGTCATCACCAGGACGAAAAAGGCCATGCCGAGGATAAAGACAACCGCCGGGGCATTTTGGAAGAGCACCAGCCAGTTGACCGCCAACCACTTGGCCGCGCCAGTCTGCCAGAGACAGAAACCGATCGACATGGCCCCGGCGAACAGCAGGACGATGTTCCAGGGGATATCCTCCAGGTCTTCGATATCAAGGATATTGAAGACAAAGAAGGCGATGGTGGAACAGAGAAGAATACCGGTCTTGTCCACGCTATCCAAAGCCGGCAGCAGGCTCTTGAGACCGATCAGAACAACGGCGATAAAGATGATGATGGCCGCAGAGATTTCATTGCGGGTCATACCGCCCAGCTCTTTGTACATTCGGGTGGCTTTTTCCTTGAGGCCAGGGATGCGGTCTTTTTCCGGTTTGAGCAAGACCATGAAAAATCCCCAGAGGATCAAGACCATCAGCCAGCCTAGAGGCATCATGTAGTAGGTCAGATCCATGGGAGTGAGCTCCATGCCGGTCATGTCCTTGTAAAAAGCCAAGGCCACCGCAGCGCGGGCGGAACCGAGCAGGGTGATGATCGAACCGGCGCCGGCGACATAGGCCATGCCGATGAACAGGGCCTTGCCGAATTTAGTCGGCGTGGTCTCGGTGGTGTACATCGCATAGATGGCCATCAGCAGGGGAAACATGGTGGCGGCGACAGCGGTGTGGGCCATGACATGGGTCAAGGCCACGGTCATCACAAAACAACCGAGCATGATCATCGAGGTCCGCTCGCCGATGATCGACAGCATCTTGTAGGCAATCCGCCTGGTCAGGCCGGTCTTGGTGAAGACCATGCCGATGACCACCGAACCGAAGATGAAGAGGACCGAGGGGTCCATGAAATCCTTGAAGGCTTCAGCAGGCTTGCGGATGAGAAACAAGGCCTGGAGGCTGCCGATCAAGAGACTGGTGACGCCGATCGGCACCACCTCGAAGATCCACCAGGTGGCGGCGACGGCAAAAACAGCCAGGGCGCCTTTGGCCTGCTTGGTGAGGACAAAATGCTCGCCCTTGGGATCGATGGCGTCCGGCCAGGCCGGGCAGTAGTAGATGATAAAGAAGAGGGCCAGACCGCCGAGCAGGAAGAACGCTCGCGACCAGTTGAACGGAGCTTTGGTTTCCGGAAGTTCTTTCACAATAGTACCTGACATGTTCGTTCCTTTTATAGGTGAATGGGTCTCTTAAACGGACTCAAAGCGAGCAGCTGCCGGCAAGCGTCCGGAATATGTCGATCAGACGGACAACGCCGATCAGGGCCTGGTTCTCGACCACCGGCAAACAGGTCTCGTTCTCAGCCATCATTATCTCGGCGGCATGCAGCGGATGCATGTCGGCCTTGATCGACTTGTGCGGCGGGGCCATGAACTGGCTGACCGGCAGGGCGCCCTGGCGCTTGCACTCGGCCTGGAAACTGCCCTCGAGGAGAATGGCCAGGTCGGTGAATTTTTCTTTTTTGCCGGCAAAAACGGCCTTCTGGCCGCCATCGAACAGGGTCGGGAAATAGCAAGTCAGAATGCCCTGGATGGTGAGACGGCCGACGTACTGGCTCTGGCTGTTGATCACCAGCAGTTCATCATAGAGCAGCTTGCCGCCGCCATTGACATGGGAAAATAACTGGCCCACGGCTTCGTGCACCGATTCTTCACTGCCCAGGTGCGGGAAATTCTCCAAAGGAACAATGAGGTCTTTAACAACGGGCATTGAATTGCTCATGCCTTTCTCCTTCTCATAAGGGTTGTGGGATAGCCCGATTACCAGCTTTTAGTCTGGAGGATTTTACGCAACTCGTCCTGGGACTGTTTCTGCAGCACCAGCATTTTCTTGCTCTTGGCCTCACCGATTTTGTCCATCAGTTCGGAGAGTTCCACCGGTTTTTGCAGGAAGTCTCCGGCACCGAGCTTCATGGCCTCAACTCCGCTCTGCACCGAGGCGTGACCGGTGAGCATGATGATTTCAGCATTGGGATTGTCGGCCTTAATCCGCTTGAGGGTTTCCAGACCGTCGATGCCGGGCATGGACAGGTCTACGACGATAGCGTCATATTCCTGCTGCTTAGCTTCACTGATAGCCTGCTCGCCGCTGGTGACGGCGCTGACTTTCAGCCCCCGCAGCTCGAGACGGCTGGACAGGGTTTCGAGAAAGTCTTCCTCGTCATCCACGAGCAAGACCTTGGCCTCCATTGCTTTCTCCTCCATAGCTTCTCCTTTTCGTCCTTTTCTTGTGTTCCAATGTATTCGACCGCGGAAAACCGGGCGATAGCAGCGATTCGGCAACTGAATGAAGATTCAGCGCACCACGATTCGAGCAATTGCAAATCAAGGGCCACTTTTCACCCGAGCTGTTTCTTTCAATAATACTAATAAGTTGATTCAGAATAACTGCTCAAGCCCCGCTGGCGGAATAAAAAGAAACATAATGAAACACCACTTGTCAAGCGAATGTTCCATTGCGTTTCTTATTGTTGCATTCTGCACCAGGCAGCACCCCCGGCCCTGGTAAATATCCGCTCTTGCACCCAGCCGCAGTAATCCGCCACTTTTTTCTTGACGGGCCACCAGGAACCATTTAAAAACTGACTGAGCACTCAGTCTAATCTCAAACAGAAAAGGAACGGACGAATCCGGCGTGAAAAAAAAAGACGCAATCCTGCAGGCGGCAACCTATCTCTTCTCGCGCAAAGGCTACAAGGACACGGCCATGGGCGAACTGTCGAAAATGGTCGCCGTGGCCGAAGGTACCATTTTTTACCATTTCAAAAGCAAACAGGGGATTTTCCTCGCGATTCTGAACAGCCTGAAGGATGACATCCTGCCGGAGTTCGAGCGCTACCGGAATGCGGAATCGGAAAAAACCGGGCTGGACATGGTGGAGGAATCGCTCTCCTTCTACCTCTACATGGCCAAGAACCGGGAAGACCTCTTTGCCATTCTCCATCAGCGATATCCCTATGAGCTGGCGGAAAGCAACCCCGAGTGCCGGGATATCCTCGAGGCCATCTACAACTGCTTTGTCGATATCTTCGAAAACGCCATCACCACCGGTCAGCGTGACGGCTCCATCGACCCGGACCTGACCGCCCGGAAATCCGCCCTGATCGTCTTTTCCATGGTGGACAGCATGGTCCGCTTCCGGATGAACAATCTCTACGATGTCGGGGCGCTCTACAAGGAACTGATCGAATCCTGCCGGCGGATGCTGGAAAACAGGAAGCGGTTACACATACAGGCTCCATGAGTATCAACATCAACCCTTTGCACGATCTGAGGTGAAACGAACGGCATGATCAAACGTATTTTTCCCTTTCTCGACTGGTTTTCCGGTTACAACCTGTCCCTGTTCAAGGCGGACGGCATTGCCGGCCTGACCGTGGCCCTGGTGCTGATCCCCCAATCCATGGCCTATGCACAGTTGGCAGGCATGCCGGCTTATTACGGGCTCTACGCCGCCTTTCTGCCGCCGATGGTCGCGGCCCTCTTCGGTTCGAGCCGCCAGTTGGCCACCGGGCCGGTGGCCGTGGTTTCGCTGATGACCGCCGCATCGCTCGAGCCGCTGGCCACCGCCGGCAGCGAAGGCTACATTGCCTACGCCATTCTGCTCTCGCTGCTGGTCGGTGTCTTCCAACTCCTGCTCGGCGTCCTGCGCCTGGGACTGGTGGTCAACTTCCTATCCCATCCGGTGGTCAATGGCTTCACCAACGCCGCCGCCATCATCATCGCCACCTCGCAATTATCGAAGATGTTCGGCGTCAATGTCGACAATGCCCCCCACCACTACGAGACCATCGTCAACGTGGTGCAATCCGCGGTGCATTACACCCACTGGCCCACCTTCGCCATCGGCGCCCTGGCCCTGGCGATCATGATTGTCCTCAAACGGATGGCCCCAAGGGTGCCCAACGTGCTGGTGGCGGTGGTCATCACCACCCTGCTCTCCTGGATAATCGGCTTCGAACACAACTCCACCGCGGACAGCACGGCCATTCAGTCCCCCAAGGCGCTGCAACTGATCGCCTCCTTTAACGAGGCCACCAACGGCATTCCACCACTGGCCGAGGCCCGGACCAAAACCAGCAAGGTGCTTGAAGAGGCCAAGAAAGGACACAATGCCATTGCCCGTCTTGACGCCGAACATGAGGACCGGGTGATTCAGTCCCGGATCGAGGAACTCAAGGACAAGGCCCACCTCTACCGGGAAGAGATCCGGATGCTGCTGTTTAAGGCCGCCATCCAGGCCGACAACAGCGTCCTCTATTATCCGGCCGATCAACTGCCGCCGGACGCCAAAACCGACGGCCGCACCTGGCGTATCCGGGTGGGCAACAGGGCGATCAAGTCAGACAAGCTGCCACTGAATGGCGGTGGCGAGGTGATCGGCGTCGTGCCCAAGGGCCTCCCCGCCCTCGGCATGCCCAAAGTTGACTTCGGGGTCATGCTCCATCTCTTTCCCTATGCCGCCATCATCTCGCTGCTGGGTTTCATGGAAGCCATTTCCATTGCCAAGGCCATTGCCAGCAAGACTGGTCAGCGCATCGATCCCAACCAGGAACTGATCGGCCAGGGCCTGGCCAACATCATCGGCGCCATCGGCAAAAGCTACCCCGCCTCGGGCTCCTTTTCCCGGTCGGCGGTCAATCTCCAGGCAGGGGCGGCCACCGGCATGTCGAGCGTCTTCACCGGCCTGACCGTGGTTATCGCCCTCTTGTTTTTCACCCCCCTGCTCTACCACCTGCCCCAATCGGTGCTCGCCGCCATTATTATGATGGCCGTCATGGGCTTGATCAACGTTTCCGGTTTTCTCCATGCCTGGAAGGCGCAGTGGTATGACGGTCTTATCTCGATCCTTTCGTTTCTCTGCACCCTTTGGTTCGCGCCCCATCTCGACAAAGGCATCATGCTGGGCGTGGTGCTCTGTCTGCTGGTGTTCCTTTACAAAAACATGCGGCCGGTGGTCACCTCGTTGACCAGGGACCGGAGCAGAACCCTGGTCTGCGCGGTCAGCAAAGGGCTCGAGGAATGCAAGTTCCTGTCCATCATCCGCTTCGAGGGACCGCTCTTCTTTGCCAACGCCAGTTATCTTGAGGACAAGATCTCCGATCTGATGCTGTGCAAGGCAACCCTGCGTCATGTGCTGATTGTCGCCAACGGCATCAATGATATTGACGCCTCCGGTGAGGAAACATTATCCTTGCTCGTCGGCAGACTGCGGAGCGCGGGCATCGATGTTTCCTTCAGCGGCGTCAACGACACGGTGATGAAGGTGCTTGACCGGACCCATCTATTCAACAAGATCGGCGCCGACCATGTCTATCCGACCATGGAAGCAGCCTTGCGCCAGATTCACCCGGCGGTCCATTCGGAAGAAGAAATGAAACTCTGCCCCCTGGGGGCATACCCCCAACCAGAGATCATCCACCCATAAGAGAGGATTCCTATGTCCGTGATTACCGTTTTTAACGCACTCCATTGCAATGAGCATCTGATTGTCCCGCAGTTGGTCGCCAAGACCGGCTACCGGCTGGTGGGCGACGGCGAGATCGTCGCCCTGGCCTCTCAGCTGTCCGGCATTGCTCCGGATCGGGTCAACCGGGCCTTTTCCGCTAAGGCCTCCCTGTTCAACCCCTTCACCCACGAAAAAGAACGCTCCGTGGCGTATCTGCGGCTGGCGGTCGCCGAGATCCTCACCGAGGGCGACGTAGTGATTGCCGGTTTCTGCTGCCATCTTATCCCTGCCACCATTTCCCATATCCTGCGGATCTGCCTGGTCGCGGAAATGGCCTACCGGGTGCAGCTGGCGGAGTCCCTGCCGTCCCCGGAAAAGGATTTGCTCAAGGCCATCCATAAAAGCGACGAGGACAAATCGGCCTGGACCCTGCTCCTGCTGGGGAAAGCCGACCCCTGGGACCCGGCCCTCTACGACATTGTCATCCCCACCGATAAAATCGGGGCCGACGAAAGCGTGCATCTCATTGTCCGCAACCTCCACACCGACGTTCTCGCCCCGACCGAGGCCTCACTTGCCGCCCTGGCTGACTTCCATCTCCAGGCCGAGGTGCAAGTGGCCCTGGCCCTGGAGGGCCACGAAGTCGGTGTCGGCGTCAAAGATGGGGCCGTGACCCTGACCATAGAAAAAAACGTGCTGATGCTGAGCCGGCTTGAGCAGGAACTGAAAGAGATTGTGAACAAAATAAAGGGAGTGCAATCCGTGGCCACCGAAGTGGGCAAGAATTTTCATCAGGCGGACATTTACCGCAAAATTGATTTCCAGGCCCCGTCAAGGGTTCTGCTGGTGGATGACGAACGCGAATTTGTCCAGACCTTGTCCGAGCGGTTGCTGCTCCGCGACATGGGGTCGGCGGTCGCCTATGACGGTGAATCGGCCCTGGAAATGCTCCGCGAGGACGAGCCCGACGTCATGATTCTCGACCTGAAGATGCCCGGCATCGACGGCATGGAGGTCCTGCGACGGGTCAAGGCGACCCAGCCGAACATCGAAGTGATCATCCTCACCGGCCACGGCAACGAAACCGACCGGGAGACCTGCATGAGCCTGGGCGCCTTTGCGTACCTGCAAAAGCCGGTGGATATCGATATCCTGAGCGAGACCATGAAACAGGCCAACGAGAAAATCACCCGGCGCCGTCAAGAAAAGAGTGTCTGATCGCGTCTGATTTTCTCCACGGTCAGGCTGGCGCGGCAGGCCTCTTCAGGTTTGCCGCGCCGCCGGATCCTGGCCAAATAATCTTGCGGAAACGGCCCTGAGGAGGTATGCCGTGCCTACCTCCCGCTCCGGGAGCGATGCTAAAATTCGAGGGGCCTTGACGGGGGTTTGACCTTTTTTCCACGAGAGAGAACGCCATGCATGAGAGACTGAAACGCTTTACCCCCGGATTTCTCGATCATCACGATCAGTCCTCGGGCATGTACAAATCGCTCTTTAATTTCAGGCTGCTGTGGAAGCAATCCATTGCCACCACCCTTGCGGTTGTTCTCCTGCCGCTGTTCACGCTGACGGCTGTTGACTACAAGATCAGCAAGGACGCCCTGGAGTCCGAACTGCTGCTGCGGACCGCCCGCCTGGTCTCCAATACCCGGCGCACCCTGACCTCCTATTTTGATGAACGGAAATTCGCGCTCAATTTTCTCACCCTCGACAACACCTACGACCAATTGCTGGATGAGCAACGGCTCAAGCATCTTCTTGAAAATCTGAAAAGCGGCCTTGGGGAATGGTCCGATCTGGGCGTTATCGACCATACCGGTATCCAGCGGAATTATGCCGGACCCTATCCGCTACAGGGCATGGACTACAGCAGCCAGGAATGGTACCAGAAACTCAGCTACACCGACACGGATTCGTATCATGAAACCGTGTCGATGCGTTCCAACATCAGCGAAGTTTTTCTTGGCTTCAGAAACACGCCGCATATTGTCATTTCCGTGCTCCACAGCAACCCCTTCGGCTTGAACTGGCTGCACTACGTTCTGCGCGCGAGCCTCGACATTGACCGCCTGAACAACATCCTCTCCCATACGGAGGTCAGCGGCAACGGCGATGCCTTCCTGATCAACCAGAAAGGCATCATCCAGACACCGTCGCGGCATTACGGTGACATCATGAAAAAATTCCCTCTTGCTGTTCCTCCCGTGTCAGACCGGACCGAGGTTGTGGAAGGCCTTGACCATCAGGGCCGCGCCATTGTCACCGGGTATGCTTACATCACCGGTACACCTTTTATCTTCATGGTGATCAAGCAGAAGGATAACCTCATGCAGACCTGGGTGTCCACCGGCGGCAAGTTGCTGATCTTTCTTGCCGGTTCGGTCCTGGCCATCGTCGCGGTGGTGGTCGGCATCTGCACCTATCTGGTCAACAGCATCTATCAGGCGGATCAAAAACGGCTCGCTTCCCTGCATCAAGTGGAATATGCTAACAAAATGGCCTCCATTGGCCGGCTGTCAGCGGGGGTGGCCCACGAAATCAATAACCCGCTGGCGATCATCAATGAGAAGGCCGGATTGATCAAGGACCTCTTCACCTTCCGCCAGGAATACGCGGGCGACCAACGGCTCATCGGCCTGGTGGATTCCATTATCGCCTCGGTGGAACGGTGTGCGACCATCACCCGGCAGATGCTTAATTTTGCCCGCAACATTCAAGTGAACGTGCAGAAGCTGAGTCTCAAGCAGGTGGTGGCCGATGTGCTCGAATTCCAGACCAAGGAGGCCGGCTACCGCTCTATTGCGATCAACGTCGACATCCCCGAGGAGATCCCCGAATTTTTCAGTGACCGGGGCAAGTTGCAGCAGGTCTTCATCAACCTGGTGAACAACGCCTTTGCCGCGATGAAGGACGGCGGCCGGCTCGACATCAAAAGCCGGCTGAGCGATGACGGCGCGCAGATCGTCACCACCGTCAGCGATACCGGTTGCGGCATCCCGGCGGAGAACATCAAGAAAATTTTCGAACCCTTTTTCACGACCAAAAGCGGCAGTGGCGGCACGGGCCTAGGTTTGTCGATCACCTACGGCCTGGTCAAGGAAATCGGCGGTTCGATCGATATTGAAAGCATCGTCGACAAGGGGACGACCTTTATCATCACCCTGCCGCTCGAATATCATGCCGAGAAAGGAGGAACTCATGCGCGTACTGTTGGTTGACGACGAAGAAGAATTGGTGGCAACCCTGGCGGAACGGCTCGATATGCGGGGCATCACCACCACCTGGGTGACCGATTACCGGGCGGCGCTCGCGGCCGTTGAACAGGAGGACTTTGATATCGCCCTGCTCGACGTCCGCCTGCCGGAAATGAACGGACTTGAGTTGAAACGGCTGATCGCGGACAGGCGGCCGGCGATGAAGTTTATCTTTCTGACCGGCCATGGCTCGGAAGAGGATTTCAAGGCCTGCTCCGCGGAAACGGGCCGGGAATACTACCTGATCAAGCCGGTGCAGATCGAGGTGTTGATGGCCAAATTGAATGAAATCGCCCAATCCTGAGGAGACGACATGAATGACCTGCACGACGACGCCGATACCCTGGGCTTGCATTTTTTCGGCAGCATGACGGCCTCCATTTCCCATGAACTCAAGAATGCCCTGGCCATCATCAACGAAAATGGCGGTCTGTTGGGCGATTTGGCACTGTTGATGGAAAGAGGGCGGCCCCTGGAGCCGGAACGGCTCAAGACCCTCTCAGGGAATATCCGGCGGCAGGTGCAACGGGCCGACGATATTATCCGCCGCCTGAACCGCTTTGCCCACAGTGCCCAGGAACCTGCGGCCACCAGCGATGTCCGCGAAATTTTCGAGTTCACGATTGCCTTGGCGGCGCGGCTGGCCACCATGAAGGGCGTCACCATGACGGTAGCGCCGGGATCTCCCGTCCAGCTTGAGACCCGTTTGTTTCAGCTTGAAAACCTGCTGTGGCTCTTTCTGAAGCACCTTTTTGCGCTCACCGAGGGCAACCAGACGGTGGAGTTCGCAGTGACAGAAGCCGGCGCCGAGGTGGTGATTGGCCTGCGCTTTGGCGAGGGTCTGCCGGTCGAGGAGATCGGCGCGCGGGTTATGCGCGAGGGACAGTCGCTGTTGACCGCATCCCAGGCGGAGCTGCAGGTGGATGCCAGCCTGTTACGACTGAAGATACCGAAAAAAGGAGCCTTTTGATCCTTTATCGAGCAATAAACGGCAACAGAAAACAAGGAGAATGCCATGTCCGAAAAAGTGTTGTTGATTGACGATGAGCAGGATTTTCTCGAAGTGATGTCCGAGCGCATGAAAAACCGGGACATTGACGTGACCACCGCCTCATCGGCCAAGGATGCCCTCGGCCTGGTGGCAAACGAGTCGTATGACGCCATCATCCTCGACCTGCAGATGCCGGAGATGGATGGGCTGCAAACCCTGGAAAAACTCAAGGCCATCAATCCCGATCTCCAGGTCATTCTGCTGACCGGTCACGCCACGGTGGAGAAAGGAGTGCAGGCGATGAAGCTCGGCGCCTCGGACGTGATCGAGAAACCGGCGGACATCCAGGTGCTCACCGAAAAGATCAAAAAGGCGCATGCCAGGAAAATCATTCTGGTGGAAAAAGAAACGGAGGCAAAGATTCGCTCCATCCTCGGTTCCAAAGCCTGGTGAAACCGGCGGCAGGTCGTTCGTCTTTGCGCTCAACGGAATCAGGGGAATGGCGGGCCTGATTCCGTCTGTCCCCGGTAGGGGTGCAGTTCGATCCCATACTTGTTGATTTTGTCGTAGAGACTCTTGCGGGAAATGCCCATCAACTGGTGGGCCATGCTCACCTGCCCCCCTGCCCGGCGCAGGATCTGCTCCACATACAGCCGCTCCTGCTGCTCCATGTACTCTTTCCAGGGCAATTCCGGAACGGCAGGGGTGGGGGCCGCTGCGGCTGCGGCAAAAGGCTCCCGCCCCCCCAGCACACAGAACCGGCGCACAAAATTGCGCAGCTCGCGGACATTGCCCGGCCAGTCCTGTTGCATCAACTGGCGGATGAGTTCCGGAGTGCACGGCCGGGCTTCATGGTGCTGAACATCGCAGTATTCATTCCAGAAATAATCGACCAGCAGCGGAATGTCTTCTTTCCGCTCCCGCAGCGGCGGCAGGTGCACCGGCAGAACATTGAGGCGGAAATACAGATCCTGACGAAAGGTGCCCTTGTCGACCTCCGCGCGCAGGTCGCGATTGGTGGCAGCGATAATCCGCGCCTTGAGAGGAATGGCAGCGTTGCCGCCCAATCGGGAGAATGAGCGATCCTCCAGGACGCGCAGCAGCTTCGCCTGCAACTGGGTCGGCATCGAGCAGATCTCGTCGAGAAAGAGCGTGCCTTCGCCGGCATACTCGAATTTACCCACCTTACGCTGGATCGCCCCGGTGAAGGCCCCCTTTTCATGGCCGAACAATTCGGACTCGATCATCTCCGAGGGCAATGCCCCCATGTTGACCGCCACATAGGGTGCCTTGTCCTGGTTGCCGATGGAATGAATGGCCCGGGCCACCAGTTCCTTGCCGGTGCCGGTTTCGCCGATGATCAGGACCGGATCGGCCTCATGGGCTATAGTCTCGATCAGGGCATACAGGCCGAGCATGGCCGGATGGCTGCCGATCAGGCCATAAAAGCGGGACCGCCCCTCGCGGCTGGCGGTCAACTGCTGCTCCAGACGGCGATTTTCCAGCACCAATTGCCGCCGCTCAATGGCCCGTTCCAGGGTAGCGAGGATGACATCCTCGTCCACAGGCTTCTGGAGAAAATTATACGCCCCTTTTTTTACCGCCTCCACCGCCAGACTGATATCGCCGTGCCCAGTGATCAGAATCACCGGCAAATCGGTGTCCTTCTCCAAAATGCGGTCCAGGAGAACCATGCCGTTCATCTCCGGCATCCGGATGTCGGCCAGCACCGCGGAAAAGGTATGCCCCTCGATGCTCGCCAGGGCTTCGAGCGGATTACTAAAAGTTCGCACCCCGTAACCGTTGAGCGTCAGCGTCTGTTTGATGGCCGCCAGCAGATAGAGGTCGTCGTCAACCACGAGGATTTCGGGAACTGCCGGGGAGGATTTCTGGGCCTTCATGCCGCCCCCTCCTGCTGCTGTTCGTGCGTTTCATCCTGGCGATACTGGGGTATATAGACCGAGAAACAGGCGCCCTTGCCAGGGGTGCTCTCCACTTCGATGTAGCCGGAGAAGCCGCGAACAATCCGATCAACGATCGACAATCCCAGCCCGGTGCCGGTACCGACCTCACGGGTGGTGAAAAATGGATCAAAGATTTTTTTCTGCAACTCTTCAGGGATCCCCTCGCCGTTGTCGGCCACGGTTACCTGGACATAGGGTTCGGTCTGCATGGTGGTCAGGTTGAGGCAATTGGTGATGCGGCTGGTGATGGTCAACCGCGGCACGACCACCCGCCCCATGGCCTGGATGGCGTTCTGCACCAGATTGAGAAAGACCTGCTCCAGGCGGACCTCCACCCCCCAAACCTCACACGGCTGCTCGGTCAGCCGGAGATCGAGAAAAATCTCGCTCAACCGCAGCTGTGATTCAAGAAAGCTCAGAATTTTGCGGATAATCCCGTTCAACTCCACCGGCGCCTGTTCTTCCTCCACCTTGCGGCCGAAACTGCGCATGGTGGCGATGATCGAGGATGCCTTATTGACCCGATCGATGATGATCTGCAGGTTGTCCCGCAGCATTTCGGTATGATCGCCTGGGGCATCCAGGGCCTTGAGGCAGTTGCGGGCAAAGAGCAGGATGGCGTTCAGCGGCTGGGTCAGTTCATGGCCGACACCGGCTGCCATCTCGCCCAAACTGGCCAACCGGCTGGAATGAATCAACTGTTTTTGCCCCTCCTGCATCTGCTCCATTAAATCATAAAATTCGCTGCAATCGGAACAGATCAGCATGTGCAGCACCAGGCCATTCGGATTGACATGGGTGGAACCGCGCATCTTCACCGGCAGCCCGGGCCCCTTGCCGGTCTTGAGATGGGCCTCGAACTCGGCGAATTCCCCCTTGGCAAAAGCCGCACGGACCGCCTCGGCTTTATCCGGCCCCACCAGATTGTCGAGCGTCAGCTGGTGCTCGGCATCCAGGGAAAAACCGGTGCGCTGAAGAAACTCCCGGTTGGTCTGGATCACATTGAATTCCTGATCCATGAGCAGGAACAGCTCGGAAATACCGGCCAGAATCCGTTCGGTGAACGACCGGCTGGCTTCCATCTCCTCGTGCTTCTTCAGAACACGGACGACCAGGTCCTGCCGCTGTTTCTCCAGTATTTTGATCGCCTGATCATGCATTGCGTTTCCTCCCTCCTTTGATCCCAGCCGCCGGCATATTACTCCTGGCCCGTCTCGTTCGTCACCCAATTTACGCGGGACCCGCGAAGAAATCAGCATCCTGCCCCCAGCAGTTACCTGGACCACTCTTTTTCCTGGATACATTGGCCGTTCTCCGGTATTTCTGACCGCAGCGGTCTGTTGTCCGGTAACGGCAAACGGTTCTTGTGCGGATGTCTTCTCCTCCTGAGGTTCTTTATGCTCCACATGTGCATCTTTCTCTGCGGCGCAGCCCTGATGATCATCGAACTGACCGGCTCGCGTATTCTTGCTCCCTTCCTCGGCACCTCCCTGGTGGTGTGGACCAGCCTGATCGGGATTATTCTCGCCAGTCTCAGCCTCGGTGCCTGGTGGGGCGGCTTGCTGGCGGATCGCCACCCGCACACCCGGCTCCTTGGCCGCATCGTGCTCCTCTCCGCCTGGGCCACCGCCGCCATCGGCCTGTCCAAGACCTGGGTGCTTGAATTTCTGCAGGGTGCCGGCGACCTGCACACCGTTGCCGTCATCGCCACCGTGGCCCTGTTCGCTCCGGCGGCCGTCCTGCTCGGCATGGTGCCGCCGTTTGCAGTCCGCCTCTGCCTGGCGGATCGCGATCATGGCGGCCGGACTGCGGGCAGCCTTTATGCGATTTCCACCATTGGCTCCATTGTCGGCACCTTCCTGGCCGGTTTTGTCCTCATCGCCTGGGTAGGCAGCACTGCCATTCTCTTTATCACCGCCGCCTTTCTGGCCCTTGCCTCCTGGATGGCCGACTCCTCGAACCGGCCGCTGAAAGGCGCCTCCATTGTTCTTTTCCTGCTGGCGGTGTTCTTCTGCCGCCAGCAGGATCACTGGCTGGCGCAGCAAGGTTTTCTCGACCGGGACACGCCATATAACCGGGTATTGGTCTATACCGGCAAAGAAGAGGGCAGCAACCGCCTCACCCGGGAGATGGTCACCGGTCCCCAGGGGCGGCAATCGGCCATGTATCTCGACAACACGACCGAGCTTGTCCTGCCGTACACCAAATTTTACCGCCTCGTCGAATACTACCGCCCTCAGGCCCGGCGCATGCTGGTGCTGGGCGGCGGCGGCTATTCCTTTCCCAAATATGCCCTGGAGCATTATCCCGATCTCCAGGTCGATGTGGTGGAACTCGACCCCGGTATCACGCAATTAGCCCGCAGTCACTTTGGCCTGACCGATCATCCCCGCCTGACCATTTACGAGGAGGATGCCCGCACCTTTCTGCACAAGGTGACCCGTCCCTACGATGTGATCCTCTGCGATGTGTTCAACTCGCATTACTCCATCCCCTTTCATCTGGTCACGGTCGAAGCGGTCCAGCTGATGCGCGCCGCTCTCAATCCGGACGGCGTGGTCCTGGTCAATCTCCTGGCCTCGCCGGAAGGTGCTTCGAGCCGTTTTTACAAGGCGCTCCGGGCATCCTTCCAGGCTGCTTTCGCCTCAGTTGAGGCCTATGCGGTCATCGATGCGGTTGACCGCCAATTATGGCAGAACATGGTGCTCGCCGCCGGCGACCGCCTGAATGCCGGCGAAGTCAATGAGCCAAGCATACGGGAAATGCGCGCGCAGAGGCTGCCCGAACCCGTCGGCAGCATTGCCCCCTTCACCGACGAATATGCCCCTGTCGATCGATACATAGGTGAATTGAGCTTTCAGGATGGTTCAACTCGGGGAAAAAAGGACTCCTAAAAACCATCGGTCACGAAGGATGCCGCCGCCATTTTGGGTGAAAGAATAAGAACATCACTCTATCCCTCTGCTTCCCTGAGCACCATTACGCACCCCAATTCTCGTCTCGCCCCGCCCACCGCAGCCTTGAAAGCTGCCGATACACATCCTTTTGCGCAGCACTCCGGCAATAATGTAATTTTTCTCCGGACTCTTTCCTTCCTCGCTGCACATTGGCCGAGAATTGACCGCCGCTCAATGCTGCGCAAAAGGAGTTCTCCGAGCTTGCATTGCGCAATATTTTTAAAGATAAATCGCGCACCAGTCCTGGTGCGGTTCAAACAACATAAGACTGCGCAACCAGATAACGGGAAGAAGGCCCGCGACCCGATTTTTTCAACAGACCCTTGGCGACAAAATCGTGCAAATCATACTGGGCGGTGCGCACGGAAATGGATTCGCCCACAGCCGCTTGATATTCGGCACGGCTGATAACCCCATTCCGGGCGATAATGGCCCATGCCTTGCGTTGTCGCGGATTCATTTCCTGATACAATTGCTGTTCGTGCCGATCACCTGCCTGCTCTCCGCCAGTCGCTGAGGCAGGCCCTTTTATTGAAGAAGGGGGCGGCAGAGGCAGGGAGCGGGGAAGCAGAGCTGATTCCGGTTCAGTCCCAGTGCCATCATCGGTCAAGCCTTCTCCACCCCGGTCATCAAACAGAATATGCGCGGCCAAAAGCAAATCACCTTCGGCAAAGGCGATGCTGCGGGTAATGCAATTGCGCAATTCACGAACATTGCCTGGCCAGTCATGGCTCAGCAACTTTTCCAAGGCACCCTGGCTCACCCGAATAGGAGCAAGACCGGAGAGCGTCATGTTTTCTTCCAAAAAGTAGTGCACCAGCACCGGAATATCCTCCTTGCGCTCACGGAGCGAAGGGGTGCTGATGGTGATCACGGCCAGCCGGTAATAGAGATCTTCACGAAACTCGCCCGTGGCGGCTAGCTGTAACAGATCGACATTGGTGGCAGCGATAATCCGGGCATCAAAGGCCACGTCCTGATCCGAGCCAAGCGGCCGGATGCGCCGGACCGAGAGGGCTCGGAGAAGAGCCTGCTGCACCTTGGGCGAGGCATTGCCGATTTCATCAAGATGGAGCGTGCCGCCTGAAGCGGCGACGAAGGCCCCTTTGCGGTCGGATTGCGCATCGGAAAATGCGCCCTTGACATGACCGAACAGGGCATCCATCAACAAGTTCTCATCAAGGGCGCCGCAGTTAATGGAAATGAAAGGCCCATTCGCGCGGTGACTGACCGAATGAATGGCTTCGGCGGTCAATTCTTTTCCCGTTCCCGTTTCCCCGACGATCAGAACATCGGCCAGCACCCGTGAGGCCTTATGGATTTGCTGGCGCAAACTGCCCACGGCCTGGCTGCCGCCCACTATTCCGTACAGCGGCATGGCCAGCAAACGCGAGTCAAGAAGAGGATTTCTCCGTATTTCCTTGTCCAGATCTACAGGCTGGCGCATGCGGTCACCCTCCAGGATGCCTTCATGCAACAGCGTGTCGCTGCGTGCAATCTGCAACTGCATGAGGAGGATATTGATGGAACGTTGGAACTGGTTGATTTCAGCAAAGAGCGGGGAGATGGCCAGGGGGGTGGCATCGTCACTGCCAGCCCGGACCTCTACCGCCTCCAGCAGCAGTTCCAGCGGCCGGCAAATCCGGCGGCTGATAAAATACATGGCCATAAAGACCAGCAGCACACCACCCCCAAGGCAGATGCTCAGGGTGACCGCGATTTTGTAGGTTGAAGCCATAAAAACAAAGCTGGTGTCCACACAACCGATGCCGCCCACTATGCGCTGCGAATCATTATTTTCCGCAAAAACAATCGGCACATAGGTGAGATACATGGTCCGGTCGCTTCCCGAGGGCGCCAAAAATGGCCGAGTGACCAGCATCTGTCCGGACCTGCCAGCCTGAATGTCTGAAATCATTACCCAGTAGAGATCGTGAGCCGAAGCTGGACGGAAGGCGGTGGCAAACCCCGGACGCCCCACATCCCCCTGCAACCCCATGCGCAGCAGATCGACCGACAGATCATTTTTCTGCTGTTCGGGTGATTCCGATTGAAACAGGAGCCAGCCCGAGGCGTCAAAGAAAAAGCTCTTCTTGAGTTCGCTTTCCTGGGGAAAGAGGAAAAGGGGCGACTGCCTGGAGGTGTGCAGGGAGAGTATATCGCGCAAACTCGGCAGGTCGATCGAGAGGGTTAATTGTCCCCTATAGGTTGCATTGGCATCATACACGGGGGTGGTGAGACGAATGACATGCATGCTGAGGGCGCTCATCGCCCCCTGGACATGTATGGAGGGATAGACGGCCTCCATGGGTTCACTGATCTGAATATGTCCCGCCGGTTTACCGGCCAGCTGATCACGACTGGAAAAGATACCGAATTTGGCGCCCAATGCCTGATCAAAGGGGACGGAAACCACGGCGGAACCGGTATTGACCAGAACAAAGCGCTCCTCCAGCGTTTGCCCCTGAAAGGCAATTTCGCGATACCGGGCGCGCTCATTCGAGGCTTTCGCCTCGAGATGACGGATCATTGTTTCCGGGGTCAGCGGCATGCGGGTGAGGTAATCCAGTTCGTAACGAGCTGCAACCAGCAACTGATTAATCTCATGGGCCTGGGCCAGGGCGCGAATCTGGGCGTTCCTTGCATAGGCCCGATCCAGATACATCGAGACGATGTTGTAGGTGAGGATCACCGTGGCTGTCAGAATGACGCCGAACAGCAGCGTGCCGAACAGAACCAGAAATTTACTGATACTCCAGGCGTACACTGAACTGCCAACCCGGATCACCGGGTTAAGCAGCGGCGGATGGGAATAGCGCATGCTCAATTCTCCTTGCGTTTACATCTCGCATTTTCACGAAAAAGCCTGTTTTTTTATAACCCATATCGCAAAATAGCGCAATACCACACAAGCAACTTGTTGATTTTAAGTTGTAAATTTATTTACACTCAACTTGGCACGCTGTTTGAATAAAGGGAGGCAGCTCTTTTTCGATTCGGGCACCGCACTCCCCCGTATCAAGAAAAAACAGCCGGCCTGAGCGCCCAGACTCCCCCTCTGCAGCGCTCAGGCTTTTCTCCAGTGACCAACCCGGAATAGGACTTGCCGGGATTTAAAGCAACATATCAATGAACAACATGGAGGAGAAGATGAAGAAACGACTACAGAGGTTATGGTGGGCAGTCCTGACTCTGGTCCTGTTCGCTCCCAATTTTGCCCTGGCGGCAGGCGGGGGTAAACTGGCTCAGGTCGTCATCGTTGCGGACACCCGCAAGCTTGACGGGATCATGGCCTGGTGGGCCAATCTGTACAATGAAAGCCACCTGTACTTCATGATCCTGACCGTCATCATCATTCCGTTGACCGGGGTGGTTTTCGGCGTCCTGGCGGACATTATCATGGGATGGATCGGCATCGATCTGAAATCCCGAGAACTTGCTGAACATTAATTCGAATTCTCAAGGAGAACCTCATGGAATGGCTCTATATTCTCATGCCCATTGCCGGCGTTAAAATTTTCTGGCCCGGCTTGATCATTCTCGGCATCGGTGTTGGTATCATCGGTGGTTTCTTCGGCATGGGCGGCGCCTGGATGGTCACCCCCGGCCTCAACATCCTCGGCTTCCCCATGGCCTTCGCCATCGGCACGGACATTGCGCACATGGCCGGCAAATCACTGATCTCAACCATGCGCCACGGTAAATTCGGCAACGTTGACTACAAACTCGGCATCATCATGCTGGTCGGTACGGTCGTCGGCTTTGAGTGCGGCGCCCAGATGGTCATGTGGCTCGAGCGGCTCGGTTCGGTTGAAAAAGTCGTCCGCTGGATCTACATTGCTCTCCTGGCCTTCATCGCCTGGATGGTCTTCCACGATGTGGCCAAACGCGCGCAAAAGGAACGAGCCGCTGCCGCTCGGGGTGAAAAACTTGACGTTACTGCAACTGGTGTTGAATGGCATAAGACCCTGCATAAAATCAAGATCCCGCCGATGGTGCACCTGGAAGTGGCCGGTATCTATTGCAGCGCCTGGCTGCCGATCTTCGTCAGCTTCCTCACCGGCTGGCTCGCCGGTATCCTTGGCATCGGCGGCGGTTTGATCCGTATGCCGGCCCTGATCTACATGATCGGCTGCCCGACCCACGTTGCTGTCGGCACCGACCTCTTTGAAGTCGCCATCTCCGGTCTGTACGGCGCGGCCACCTACACCTTCAAGGGACGGACCGAGCTGGTCGCCGCCATGGTCATGCTGGTCGGCGCTGCCATGGGCGCGCAAGTCGGCGCGGTTGCCACCAAGTACATCAAGGGTTACGGCATCCGCATTGCCTTCGGCCTCGCGGTTATCGGCTGCGCGGTCTCCATCCTGATGAAACTGGTGCAACCCTGGGTACCCCAGTATAAAGATATCCTGAACACCTCTTCCACGGTCCTGGTGCTTGGCCTGGTCAGCTTGATGTCGCTTTACATCTTCGTCAAGATGGTCCAGGGCGTGAAGCAGGAACTGGCCCAGAAACAGCAGAAGATCTAACCAGGAGAACGGATAAGGAGAATATGATGAATATAAAACACATACTGCTCACCATGGCCGCGGCTTCCCTGGCCATGTCTCTCGTCGGATGCAAAGAATTCACCAAGGTGGAACAGGGAAGAACCATAGCCTTTAATAAAGAGACCAAAGAGGTCACACTGATTCATGACAGCGCCATGGACACTTTGAAACCGGTGTACGATGTCCTGCCGCCTTCGGTCTTCAAGCTGCCGACCGACCCGATGGAAACCGGACCGGAACCCAAGGCCGGACAGCGGATGAAGCTGGATACCGACAAGAAGGTCATTGTGATCTTCGATACCAAGACCCAGAAACTGGTTGATGTCCCGATTACCATCGTCGATCTGCAGACACCGATTGACAAGCAACACCCGCTGGTCTATGACAAGGCGGAAGATAAGGCCAAAAAATTCCCGGCCATCGACAAGGAAAAGAAGACCATCACCATTTACTCCGGACGTCAGAAAATGCTCTGCACCTTCTCCGTCCCGGATCAGTACTTCGGTTATCCGGAGAGCACCTGGGAGGCGGGCGACGAAGTCCGGCTGACCTACAAGACCGCCGGTCAGTCCCTGCGGTTTATGAACGTCTCCAAGACCGATATTTTCAAGAAGTAATAACCCGATCCGCGGGCGGGGCATCTGCCCCGCCCGCAGCTCTCATGCGAGGTTGACCATGTCGGAATACAAATTCTTTCTCTTCCACAAGCTCCTGGTGGTCGGGATCAACTTCCTGGTACTCGCGGCCCTGTTCATCGCCATGTACCAGGCATCGCTCGACCCGGACAACTTTAATCCCATTTTTTTCAAGACCCTGTTCTCCCTGCTCATCCCCACCTTTCTGTTCGGTTTCGCCGGTAAACGCTTTCTCGGCAAGCGCCGTCCCGCCCTGGTATGATCGCTGGCGCCCGATTCGTCCTCTGGCAGAAGCGAGCCGGCATAGTGGCCATGATCATTCTGGTGGCCGCATTGCTGAGCCTGGCCGACGCCCTGGTCGGCGGGCTCAAGGGCAGCCAGGGAACCATTGAACTCATTCCGGATAACCGCTATCTGATCAGCGGCCCCATGCCGCCCCGCACCGAAGCCATCAAGGATTTCGTCATTGACGGCCAGCCGTCGGATGGTTCGGTCCGCCTGGTCCCGGAGGCCATCTATTCGGGCTACTGGTTCGGCGGCGCCATGTGGCGCGGCGCCATCGTCGTCGATCCTTGGGCGCGGGAAGGGAGTCATGTGCTTTCGGTGAAGGACGCTTACGGAGAAAAACAGAATCCGGCCCTGGTGTTCAAAGTCAGAATCTGGCCCGATCTGGCCACGCGCAACGCCCATTCCAGCTCCTTCCTGACCCGTACCACCGGCCGCAGCCCCTACCATTTCGCTGCCATCCTGGCACTCGGCGGTTTAGTCGCAGGCGGCGTCAACTTCCTGCTCGGGCGGCTCTGGGCCCGGCATCTCGCCATCCACAACTGCGGGGAGATTTACAAGCGGCGGCAAACGGCGCTGGGTATGGAGATCACCTGCGAATTCCGGTGCAGCGAAACCGTGCGCCCCGGCATGGAAGCCACCATTTACCGGGCATCGGGCGAACGCCTCTGCTCGGCCAGAGTGGCGAGCTGCGAGAAGGGCGAAGTCGTCATGCAGGTCAGCAAACCGGAACTCGTCCGCCTCGGCGATGTCGCCTGTGTCCAACTCACCTCAATAGAGCCCGCATCATCCTGAGACTGTCGCTATTCTTGAAAAGTAATTGACAAGCAAAGCGGTGCTTTGTAGTGATTACAGGCGGATAACAAACAGGGATACGCCGGAATGGCCGACAGCCTCTGCTTAGAACCGCGACAACGGGAAGTATCTGAGCACCGGGAGCCTCGTTATATTTTTTTCTGACTGTACACTTCTCCCCCTCTCCCGATCGAACTGCCGGCGGTACTCTGATTGGGCTGAAGTAAGGATATGACAATGGAAAGAAACTATCGAAAACTGTGGTGGCAGCATTGCCTGGCCATCATTTGTTTTTCTGTGATCCCGCTGCTGTTCGTCAATGTTTCCCTCTACACTCTTTTTGACCGGATCTATACCCAGAAAGTAACCGAGACGCTGCGGAGCGCGGCTGAAAACCGGCGCGACGCCATTGATCTGTTTTTCAACGAACGCATCGCCCAACTGTTCACCGTTGCCAACACCAACACCTTCCAGGAACTCACCGACGAAAACTACCTCAACAAGGTGTTCGAAATCATGCATGCCAAGTCCAATTCGTACATGGACATCGGCGTCATCGACAGTGAAGGCCGTCATGTCAGTTACGTCGGCCCCTACTATGACCTGCTCAAGCAGGTCAACTATAAAAACGAGCCCTGGTTCAGTGCCGTCAGGGCCAACGGCATCTACATCAGCGACATCTTCATGGGCTACCGCAAGGTACCGCATTTCATCATCGCGGTCATGGTCCGGGAGAAAAGCACCTCCTGGATTCTCCGGGTGACGATCAACCTGAAAAATATCGACGACATCGTCCACAAGGCCTGGATCGGCAAGCTGAGCGACGCCTTTATCGTCAACAATAAGAATGCCCTGCAGACCAGGCCGCGGTTCGGCGGCGATTTTCTCGAAATCCCTTCCTTCCCTGAATTTGCCTTGGATTCGCTGACGCCCCAGGCTTATCCCGACTTTTCCTCCACAGTGACCACCAAGGTGGAACGGGTTACCCACCACGGTATCGACGCTTTCTTCGCTGCCATTCTCATCCAGAACACCAAATGGATTCTGGTGATCAAGGAAAGTCCCGACGAAATCCTGTCACCGCTGGTCAAGGGGCGATACTGGATGGCGCTGCTCTCCGCCCTTGGCCTGGTGATCATCGCCACCGGCGCCGCCCTGTTCACCAACACCCTGATCAACCGGATCAAGGAAACGGACCTGGAAAATGCGACCAACTCCGACATGCTCCTCCAGGCCAACAAAATGATCGCCCTCTCCAAGATGGCCGCGGGCATCGCCCATGAAGTCAACAACCCCCTGGCCTCGATTGCCGAGAAGGCTGGATGGATGAAGGACCTGCTGGCCGAGGAAGACATAGCCGGCAGCAAGAATTTTGCCGAATTCAATGATTCGGTCGACAAAATCGAACAGCATGTCGACCGGGCTCGAAAAATCATCCACAACCTGCTCGGATTCGCCCGCCGGATGGAACCGGCCAAGGAAAAAATCAACGTCAACAACCTGCTCGACGAAACCACCGGCTTTTTGGAAAACGAGGCCCGGTATGTCAATATACACATCGAGAAACAATATGCGGACAATGTGCCGGTCATCACCAGCGATCTGTCCCAGATCCAACAGGTGGTGCTCAACCTCTTGAACAATGCCATCGACGCCATCGGTCATGACGGCACCGTCACCGTTTCCACCCGATATAACGAGAAAGCCGAGGAGGTGGAAATTAATGTCGCCGATACGGGTCCGGGCATTGCGGAAAGTGAGTTGAATAAAATTTTCGATCCATTCTTTACGACCAAGGAAGTCGGCAAGGGCACAGGCCTCGGTCTTTCGATCTCGTACAGTATCATCGAAAAACTGGGCGGTAAAATCAAGGTGCAGAGCAAGGTAGGCACGGGGACGGTGTTCACCCTTCTCCTGCCGAAACATTAAAGGGATATGATGGATACATTGCGGGTGTTGATTGTTGATGACGAGGATGATTTCCGGGAGACCGTGGTCAAGCGGCTGAATGCGAGAAAAATCCAGTCGGAAGGAGCGGCCAGCGGCATCAAGGCCCTGGAGGTGCTGAAAGAGAAGGACTTCGATGTCATCGTCCTGGACGTTAAAATGCCGGACATGGACGGTATCGAAACCCTGCGGCACATTAAAAAGATGAAACCGGAGATCGAGGTCATCATGCTGACCGGCCACGCTTCGGTGGAATTCGGCCTCAAGGGCATGCAGCTGGGCGCCTTTGACTATGTGATGAAACCGGCCCCGCTCAACGAACTGCTCGACACCATCGGCCAGGCCTACAATAAGAAACGCGGTCTGCTGCACTGATTATCAACAACAACTTCATCGTGGCAGCCCTGCCTTCATCCGGCCGCCACCGGATGGAACAGAACCTGGGCACAGCGTACCGACGGCGGCGTACCGTGACCAGGAGGCGGAGTAGAATGCTATGAGAGTCTGGGATACCAGTCATCTGCTCGACGACATACCGGCCGACAAAAATGCTTCCGCCGAACATGTGTATGACCCTGTCGACAGTCAGGCCAATCTGAACCGGATCAGGCAGCACTTCAAACAGCTCCAGACCCGCTTAATCCTGGGCCTGGTGGTGGGATTTTTCCTGCCCAACGCCCTGCTCTCCGCTTATTTCCACTTCCAATTCACCCACACCCTGAAAGAGAGCGCCAAGCTCAATCTCGCGGCGGTCGCGGAAAGCCAGAAAAACACCATCGATCTCTACCTGCAAGAGCGGGTGGTCAACCTCTACAACCTGTTTCACAGCAAGGAATTCTCCCTTCGCCCCACCCAAGAGCACATGGAGAACTCGCTGAGCAGCCTGAAACACTTCAACGACGGCTTTGTCGATGTCGGTTTTTTCGACACCAAGGGCGTTCAGATCGGGTACGCCGGTCCCTATCCTTCACTGCTGGGCAGGGACTACAGTAATGAAGGCTGGTACCAGACCCTGCTCAAGGAGAACAAGAGCTACCTGGTCAGCGATATTTACCTGGGGTTTCGCAACGTGCCCCATTTCACCATCGCCACCAAACAGATGTTCGACGGCCGCACCTATGTAATGCGCGCCACCCTTGATCCGGATAAACTTTATATCTACCTCCGGGCGATCAGCCAAGGCAAGGAGGTGGAATCAACCCTCATCAACCGGCAGGGACAGTATCAGGTGGTGGACCCTGGCCGCAGCCACCTCCCCGGCAGCAGCGATTATGTGCCGCCGGTGACCGCCGCCTCGGGGGTCGTAGAAGTTCAGCACGATGAGCAAACCATGCTGATCGCCCATTCCTGGCTCAAGGAAACCCCCTGGGCACTGCTGGCCATGCAGCCGGTGACCGTGGCCCAGGCCGGCATGATCAAGACTCGCCTGGTGCTGACCATCAGCCTGATCGCGATCAGTCTATTGATTTCAGCCATGATCTTCCTTACCATCAAAAAGCTGGTCAGAAGGGCAAGGCGCATGGCCGAAAAAGGCCAGCAACTGCAGGAAATGCTGGCCCATGCCTCCAAACTCGCCTCCATCGGCGAACTGGCGGCGGGAGTTGCCCACGAGATCAACAATCCCCTGGCGATCATCATGGCCACCAGCGGTGTCATCAGGGATATGCTCAATCCGGAATTCGAACTCGACCATAGCCCGGAAGCCATCTGCAAGGAACTGTCAGTAATCGATACAGCGGCCAATCGCGCCAAGGGCATCACCCGCAAGCTCCAGGACATGGGCAAGAGCCGTATCCCCTGCTCCGTGGAATGCGATGTCAATACCCTGATCGAAGAGGTGGTCAACCGGTTGAAAAAGGTGGAATTCAAATCCAAGCACATCGAGGTGGTCAGCAATTTTGGCGCCGTGCTGCCGCACATCCTTGCCGAGCCGGAACCGCTTCGCCAGGTATTCGCTAACATCCTCATCAATGCCGGCGACGCCATAACCGACAAGGGCACGATCACCATCTCCACAGAAGCAAAAGAGGGGATGCTCTCGGTGACCATCGCCGACACCGGCAAGGGCATTCCGCCTGAAAATCTGCAACGCATTTTCAACCCCTTCTTCACCACCAGAGGCGGGGGCAGGGGAACGGGGCTGGGCTTGAGTATTGCCGCCAGCATCGTCAAATATTTGGGTGGCACCATCAAGGTGAACAGCATTCCGGGAACGGGCAGTTCGTTCACCGTTTTGCTCCCGATCAATGAACAGGCCAAAAAAGCCATCACCCAACACGATAACCAAACATAACGTATGGATAAAAAAGAAAGAGCATTCAAAGTATTACTCGTGGACGACGAAGACATTTTCCGCGAGGCTACGGCCCGCCAGCTGTCAGTGAGGGGGTTTATCGTCCTCACGGCCGCCAGCGGTGCGGCGGCAATCGAGCAGGTGAAAAACGATCCGCCGGAGGTGGTGGTGCTCGATCAGGAAATGCCCGGCATGCACGGATCGGAAACCTTCATTGCAATCAAGAAGATCAATCCGCTGATCGAGGTGATCATGCTCACCGGCAACACCAGCGTGGACAACGCCATTGAACTGATGCAATTGGGGACCTTCGATTATCTGATGAAACCAATCAACATCGACGAGTTGCTCTATAAGATCGAAGATGCCTACACCCGGAAAAAACTCAACGAAAAGCAACAACGGGAAGCGGGCCATGCCTAGCCGCTCCGGGCTTTACGTTCCGCCCGCCACTGTTGCCGATAAAGGCATTCGATGCTGAAAAAACTGGCTGCATTCTCAAAAAAATTCTTCTTCTTTCAGCAGGAAGAACATGACCCGGTGCTGGAAGCCGAGGAGATGGAAGCCCTGCGGCTGACCTTCAAGTCCCGGTACCACAGTTTCAAACTGCTTCTGGCCGCCAACAACAGGATTTTGGAGGGCATGGCCGACATTGAACGGGCCCTGCAGGGCAACGAATCCTTCAGCATGGCCTTCGTGCAGACGCACTGCACCGCAATTTCAGTCAATGTTTTCCGCATGATCAGCGACATGGAAAACATAGCCCCTGGAAAATACGCGGCGCTCAAAGAGAGTTTTGTCGCCATTCAAAAACGAATCGACGCCCTGCTCGGGGCCAAGAAACAGATCGCCGACAAACGTCTGGTCATTCCCCTGGAAGCCCTGCACAGCGGCATGACTGGCCTGGTTGGCGGCAAGATGGCCAACCTCGGCGATATCAAAAACAAATTGCACATGAACGTTCCCGCCGGCTTTGCGATCACCGCCGCAGCCCATGACATGTTCATGCAGGCCGACGGTCTGCAGCGGGAGATCGACCGGCTCTTCCAGGTGGCCGGTTCCGACGAGGATCGCAATCTCGACTTGGTCAGTTCTCAAATCCGCCAGCGGATCATGTCGGCCGAGGTGCCCGAGCCCATTTATCTGGCCGTGGTCGAGGCCTACAGCCGGATGAGGGAAGAAAACAACGGCCAGGAAATCCGGATGGCGGTCCGCAGCAGCGCCTTTGGTGAAGATGCGGAAAACAGCTCCTTTGCCGGCCAGTACCGCAGCGAGCTGAATGTCGGATTTTCCCAGTTCTTCTACTACTACAAGCAGGTGATGGCCTCCAAGTACAGTGTTCAGGCCATCGCCTACAAACTGAGCCGCGGTTTCCGGGACGAGGACATCGCCATGTGTGTCGGCTGCCTGGCCATGGTCGACGCCATTGCCGGCGGCGTCATCTATACCTGCAACCCCCTTGACGCCAAGGATGACGCCATTTTCATCAACTCGACCTGGGGCCTGCCCAAGGCAGTGGTCGACGGCAACGACCTCTGCGATCTGTTTGTGGTGTCCCGCGACGACGATCTGACCATCCAGCGCCGGGAAGTGCGAAAAAAAGGCTATCAGGTCGTCTGTTTCGAGGGGGAGGGCTGCATCCGCACCGAAACCGATGCCTCTCTCGCCAACCGGCCCTCCCTCTCTGACGATCAGGTGCGGGAGCTGGCCGACCATGCGATCCGCATCGAGCAGTATTACGAAATGCCCCAGGATATTGAATGGGCCATAGATATCGAAGGGAAAATCTCGATCCTCCAGTCCCGTCCCTTGCAGCAGCTGGAAGCGGTGCTGCCTGGGGCGGATCTGGATCTTAAACGGTTTGAGTCATCCTTGCTGGTCGAGGGCGGGATCAACGCCAGCCCCGGCGTCGCCTGCGGCAAGGTCTACAAGGTGGAAAAAAAGGTCGACATCCTCCAGTTTCCCGAAGGTGCGATCCTGGTGGTGGAACAGGCCTTGCCCACCTGGGCGCCGCTGGTCGCCCGGGCCGCGGCGGTAGTTTCAGAGCAAGGCGGATTCGCCGGCCATCTGGCCAATGTGGCCAGGGAATTCGGCATCCCGGCCATTTTCGGCGTCAGCGGGGCCATGGAACGCATGCACAAGGGCGATGCGGTCACCGTGGCGGCCGACCTCGGAAGGGTCTACCTGGGCAACATCGCCCCCCTGCTCGAATGGACCCGCCCGGAACCCAAGCTGATGCTGGGTAGCCCGGTCTACGAGACGCTCAAGGAGGTCAGCCGGCACATCATCCCCCTGCATCTCCTCGACCCGGAATCACGGGATTTCACCCCGCAGAACTGCCGGACCTTCCATGACATCACCCGCTTCATCCATGAGAAATCGGTAATGGAGATGTTCAGTTTCGGCAAGGATCACAGCTTTTCCGAGCGCTCGAGCAAGCAGCTCCATTACCGGGTTCCCATGAACTGGTGGATCCTCAACCTCGACGACGGCTTCACCCACGAAATCAACGGCAAATATGTCAAGCTGGAGGATATCGCCTCTATCCCGATGCTGGCCTTCTGGGAGGGCTTTGCCGCCATTCCCTGGGATGGTCCGCCGGCCATGGACGGCAAGGGCATGACCTCGATCATGTTCCGCTCGACCATGAACACCGCCCTGGTGCCCGGCGTCAAATCCAAATATGCCGATCGCAACTACTTCATGATCTCGAAGAACTACTGCACCTTGAGCTCCCGCCTAGGGTATCATTTTTCCACCATGGAGGCCATGGTCAGCGAACGGTCCGGAGAAAATTATCTGGGCTTCAAGTTCAAAGGCGGGGCCGCCGATTTTGAACGCTGCATGGGCCGGGTCAACTTCATCAAGGAAATCCTGGAGCGGTACGGATTCCGGGCCACGGTCAACGCCGATAATGTTGACGCCCGCATGGAAGGCCACGACATGGAGTACATGATCGGTCGGCTCAAAATACTGGGCTACCTGACGCTCCACACCCGGCAGCTCGATATGATCATGGGGAACAGTCCCCTGGTCGCGTATTACATGAACAGACTCACCAAAGACATTGATTCGCTGCTGGCGTGAGGTATTGAATTGCGCGGCCTGGCGACGAAAAGGCAGGCTTGGGCAACCAAACAATTTTTCAACAACGGGGGAAAAAGGATGAAACAGGTTGTACAGATGCTCGCGGTCATCGCCTCTTGCTTGCTGGCCACGACAAGTTTGGCCGCGGACAAGGCCGCCATCAAAAAAAACGTCGATGCGATGGTCAGTGCCATTGATAACGGCAAAGATGCCACCAGTTTCGCCGCCGACGCCTATACCCCCTATGCCTTTGTCATGGAGCCCAGCGGCAAGCTGATTGTCCACCCCTATCTTTCCGGTGAATATCTCCAGGAAAAGGCGGCCCCCGTTTATTTCGCACTACAGCAGGCGACGACGGAGGGGATTTGGGTCCACTATTTCTGGAAAGGGGCGGAGAAGGAAACCTATGTACGCAAGACCAACAACAACCTGACCGTCGGCAGCGGTCAATGATGGCTCCGACACGCTCACAACCCAAAAGACAACGGTAATGCAGGTTCGGTGATGACGAGGGGGACGGCTGAATGGGGGCAAGGCAGCCCGTCGCCCATCATCGACCGAAGGGGAGGGACATTGACCGAAATCAGCGGACACATCCCGTCCTCCCTGTAGCACGCAATCCAGTCCGCCGCCACGCCGCCGGCCATCGAGCAGAACGAATCATAGCGCAGGAAAATGCCATGCCTACCATTCTCGAAAATCTCAGACAAATGTTCACGGATATACGGAACAGGAACAGCGCGGGCCAACCCGGCAATCCGTCGGAGATGAATGCACTGTTCCGTTTCCGCTACACCCTGTTCAAGGAGCTGCTGGCCGCCAATTCCGAACTGCTGACCGCCCTCTCCGATATGGACGAGAAGCTCAAAGGCGAACAGGTCTTTGGTCTGTCCTACATCAACAATCAGGTCAACAAGTCCCTCAAACACGCCTTTCAGATGGTCAAAAGCCTCAACGTCATGTCCGGCAGCAAGCATCGCGACCTGTATGCCTCGCTGGAACGGATCAACGGCCAGATCAAGGCGATCATTGAGGAGCGGAAGGCGGAACAGGCACCCCAAGCGGTTATGCCCTACGGCCAGATCCTGCTCAAGGATGCCGACTGGGCCGGCGGCAAGAACGCCAATCTCGGGGAAATCAAGAACTGCCTGGGCATCCCGGTTCCCGAAGGCTTTGCCATTACCACCAAGGGATTTCACGACTTTTTTGATTACAACGATCTCAAGGAAGCAATCATCAAGCAGAAAAACCTGATCTACGTCAACGAGCTTGACCTGCTGAACAGCCTGAGCGCCGAGGTTCTGGAGTTGGTCAAGTCAAAACCTCTGCCGCCCGGCCTGGAGGAGGAAATCCTCGTGGCCTGCAGGGACCACTGGGGCGATGATCAAGGGGTCCTGGTGGCCATGCGGAGCAGCGCGGTGGGCGAGGACGGGGACATCTCCTATGCCGGACAATATCTGACCCTGCTGGGCGTGACCCGGTCCGAGATCTGTGAGGCCTACAAATCGATCGTCGCCAGCCTCTATTCGGCCCGCTCCCTTTCCTATCGCAGTTCCAAGGGCGTCTACGACGAGGACCTGGCCATGGCCGTGGCCTGCCTCAAGATGGTCGACTCCCGGGCCAGCGGTGTGCTCTACACCCGCCACCCTTACGATATCACCAATGAACACATTCTGATCAATGCCGTCTGGGGTCTGGGTCCCTATGCGGTGGACGGAGTGGTTTCGCCGGATGCCTATACCGTCTCCAAAGATGAACACCTGACGCTTCTCGAAAAAACGATCTCGATCAAGCCGGTGCAACTGGTGCTTAACACCAAGGGCGGGGTTGAAGAGAGGCCGGTTGCCACCGGGCTGCAGAACAGCCCCTGCCTGACTGACGATCAGATCCGGACCCTGGCCGGCTACGGCGCCGCCCTGGAAAAACACTACAAATGTCCCCAGGATGTTGAGTGGGCTTTGGCCCCGGACGGCAACCTGCTGATTCTCCAGTCGCGACCGCTGAAAATTCAGAGCCCCAAGAATTTCTGCCTGCTCAAGGCCGCGCCCCTGAAGGGCTACCGGCTCATTGTCGACAGCAGCGAGATCGCCTCCCAGGGTGTGGGAAGCGGGCCGGCCTTTCATGTCCAGACGATCGAGGACCTGGCCAATTTTCCGCCGGGCGGAGTGCTGATTGCCCGCCATTCCTCACCGGAATACGTGGTGGTCATGCGCCACTGCGGTGCGATTATCGTCGAGGCCGGGAGCGTCAGCGGTCACATGGCTGCGCTGGCCCGCGAGTTCAACGTGCCGACCATCATCTGTTCCCAGCCGGTGATGTCTCGGATACCACCGGGTTTGGAGGTAACGGTGGACGCCTATACGGGCAGGGTGTATGAAGGCACGGTTACCGAACTGCTGGCAGCGGTCAAAAAGGACGAGGCCCACATGAAGGGCACGCCGGTCTATGAGCAGTTGCAGCGGATCGCCCGGTATGTCATTCCGCTCAATCTGGTCAACCCCGATGCCCCCGAATTCACTCCGGCCGGATGCGAAACCCTGCACGATCTCGCCCGCTACTGCCACGAATTCTCCTACAAGGAGATGTTCCAGATCAGTGACCTAGCCTCAAAATTCCACGGCTGGTCGCTCAAGCTGGACGCCGCCCTGCCCATGGATATCCATCTGATCGATCTGGGCAACGGGCTCAAGGAAGAGGCTCCTGCCAAATGGAATGCGGTCAAGGTCGACGAAATCGTCTCCGCCCCCTTCCTGGCCCTTGTGCACGGCATGCTCAACAAGGACGTGCATGGACTGGAACCCCGGCCGGTTAATTTTTCAGGGCTGCTATCGGTGATGAAGGAACAGACCCTGGCACCCGGCCATGTCGGCGAACGGTTTGGTGACCGCAGCTACGCCATCATCGCCGACAAGTACCTCAATTTCAGTTCCCGGGTCGGGTATCATTACAGCGTGGTCGACGCCTATTGCGGCGATACGATCAACAAAAACTACATCACCTTCACTTTCAAGGGCGGCGCCGCCGACGACCTCCGCAAGAACAGGCGGGTCAGGGCCATCTCCCTGATCCTTGAGCGGGAAGGGTTCAAGGTCAACGTCAAGGGGGACAAGGTCGATGCCCGCTTGCAGAAATATCCCAAATCCTATATCGAAAGCCGGATGGATGTCCTCGGCCGCCTGCTGATCTTCACCCGCCAGCTCGACATGCTCATGACCACGGAAAAAAGCGTGGAATGGGTAGCCGATAATTTTGTGGCCGGCAACTACAAGCTTTCAGAGGAGCCCTTGGCTATCCTGTGATTTTGCCGGCCCAGCGCAGCCTCCAGCTCAAGGCGGTGGGTGCTGTCTGCAAAGGTAGGCGACCAGAATGAGCGCCTCCTGAGAACGCCTGATAACCGTAACAACCGTCCACCCCAGAAGGGGAAATGCCTCGCGCACTCTCAACCAAGGAGGAAAACCATGCAAAACCTGACACTCCTGATTATTATCATCGGTTCCATCATTATCGGCCTCGTGATCGGCATTCGGATGCGAAACAAGCGGAAATAACCACTGCCCGGGTTGTGACGACTCCGATGCCGCCGGAGATGGGGCAAGGAGACCGTCATACCCTCCGTACCATGGGATGACTGCTCGACAATCCGTGCGGCCATGCGCGCCAGTCCTTCAACGACAACAATGCCATGCGTGAAAAATATAAAGAGTATATACGGTTAAAAAGGCTTCTTTCTGCTGCCTTTTTTTTGAGCGGCATCATCCCGATCCTCATTATCGCCGCAGGCTCACTCTACAACTTCAAACAGTTGTCGATCAACGACATCGAAGTCACTGCCCAGCAGGTGGCGGAACACCGCACCGATGTCATCGGCACCTTTCTCCAGAGTCAGGTCAATTTCCTCTCGACCCTGATGAACCTCTACCAGCTTGAAGACCTGAAAAACCCGGATAATTTCCAGAAGTTATTTCTGGCTATCAACCGGGAAGGCAAGGAAGGCGAGATCGTCGACCTGCAACTGATCGACACCAACGGCAAGCAGCTGGGCTATGTCGGACCGTATCTGGACAAAGTACAGGGCAAGGACTACAAGGAATCGCCCTGGTTCAGCGAGGTGCTGGTGCGAGGCGCCTACGTGAGCGACGTGTTCAGCGGGTTCCGCAACTATCCCCATTTCGTCATCGCCCTGACCGATCCGATGAAAACCTTTGTCCTGCGGGCAACCATCAACTCAGGCATCTTCAATTCCCTCTTGTACAGTGCCCAGATCGGCGCCAGCGGTGACGCCTTCATCCTCAACTCCAATGGTGAATTCCAGACGCCACGCCTGCAAAAGGTCGACAAGCTGAACGAGATGGAACTCAAGATGCTGCGCCATCATTCCGGCACCGATCTCCTCTCCGACGATGAGTATCTCTATGTCGGCAAGTGGCTCAACGGCAACATGTGGCTCTTGGTGATCAAAACGAAAATCACCGATTCCATGGCCGGGTACTACAAGCACCGCGACCGCATCATTCTCACCGTGGTCCTCACCGCCCTCCTTTTTCTGCTGATCAGCAGCGGCATCAGTCGATTCATTGTCGAACGGATCCGGCGGGCCGACCGGGAACAGACAGCCCTTGATCAGCAAATGGCCCATATCGAAAAGATGGCCAACATCGGCCGCCTGGCCGCCGGCATCGCCCATGAGATCAACAATCCCCTGCAATTGATCCAGATGCAGGCCGGATGGATCGACGAACTCCTCCAGGAAGAAAAGCCCGAGAGTGTCGAGAACCTGGAGGAGTACCGGAAATCGGTGGCCAAAATCAAGCAGCATGTCAGCCGTGCCGGCACCATCACCCACCGTCTGCTCGGGTTCTCACGCAAGATCAGCTCCGAATACGATGTCCAGCTCAATGAACTCATCAAAGAGACCATTTCCTTTCTCGAAAGCGAGGCGCACAGCAACAACATCGCCCTCAACCTGCGCCTCCAGGAAGATCTGCCGACCATCAGAACCGACGGCGCCCAGGTGCAGCAGGTTCTGCTCAACCTGATCGAAAACTCATTGGATGCGGTCGGCTCGGGCGGACAGATTGACATTACCTCTGAAAGCAGCGCCAAGGAGGTCTTTATTCAGATCATCGATAACGGACCCGGTATTAAACCCGAGATTCTGGATAGAATATGGGAACCATTCTTCACCACCAAGGAGGCCGGCAAAGGCACCGGCCTGGGACTCTCCATCTGTAGCGACATCGTCCATAAGCTGGGCGGTTCCATCGTCGCTGAAAACAGGGCCCAGGGCGGCGCCCGCTTCATCATTAACCTGCCCATCCGGGGTTGAGCCTCCCCGCGTTCCACCCTTTCCCGCCGGCGGGCACTGTTGCCCTTACGCTGCCCGCCGGCGCCATCACCATTTTTACACAGTCCCACCCCAGCCGTACCGCAGACGTCACGCATTCCACACATAAAAATTTCTTTAATTTCAGGACAATACAGAAACACCCTCCCCGGCGTCACCCAATTTACACACCCCCTGCCCTTGCACCATCGATCCAGCCTTCGGCGGCACGCACCACTCCTTCATATATAATTTATTGTTATTGCTTATAAATATTTTTTATTTCACCGTCCGTCCCCAACTGGTCCCTGTTCTGCAATAGAAAGAGCACCAAGCGTGTTCATCTTTCCGGCGGCGACAGGGAGAAGCCATGACGAACGGACAGCAACCATTCACACCCAACGATCTCGAATATCTTGACCTGAAACAGGCGGCGGTTATCTGCTCTGTCTCGGACGAGCGGTTCGGCAAGTGGATCGACAAGGGGGTTGTGCCGGTCATCGAGGTCAACGGCAAAAAACTGATCCATTCCCACGACCTGATCCAACACCTTGTCCGTCACAACATTCCCATTCCCGATCGACTGCTCCAAGGCAACAGCAAAAAAATTCTCTTCGTCCTCACCGACGAATCCGTCCCCCACGCGATCACCACCGAGGTCATCTGGGCCCTGTACAAGCTGCGGAAACAGACCACCTATATTTTTGATTTTGTCCGCTTCGACAACAATATCGAGCTCAAGATCATCACCTTCCGTCCGGACATGATCGTTCTGCTGCAAGAGGACGCGGGCGACCTTGAACCGGAACGGCTGATGCGGAAAATGGCCAACGGTTCCACCCCGATCTATACCTTTTCCGCCGGCCGGACAATGGAACTCGATCAATTTCTCAGCGAGTGACAAGGAGACGCCATGCTACCGCACAACAGCAAACATCAGGCCGCAACACCCCATTCATCGGCCGCTCTGTTTGCTGAGTATGGCGGCGAACGGTCCCCGCTTTTTCATAGAACGCTGGTGTGCAACACCGGCTGGAGCGTCGAACCTGGCGATGGTTGCCGGGGTATCCCCCACCCCGGCGCCATCCGGTTCGACCTTCCCGCATCATTGCCTACACATCCGGCTCCGTGCCCGCAGCCCGGCCAAATGCATCGGCGCTGTGACCGCGACCGGTTAAAACAAAACCCCGCCGCCTGCGGCAACATTCCCCTCTTTTCAGCAGATTAACCCAAAAAGGAGAAACACCATGGCACTGTATACTGTACTGATTGTTGACGATGAAGAGGAATTCCGGGACATGACCGTCAAACGGCTGACCAAGCGCGATCTCGAATGTGACAGCGCCCCGGACGGAGATACCGCCCTGGAAATGATCACCAAGAAAAACTACGATGTCGTCCTGCTCGACGTCAAGATGCCAGGGCGTGACGGTATCGAAACTCTGCGTGAAATCAAGAAAATGACCCCCATGACCGAGGTGGTGATGCTCACCGGCCACGCCTCGGTGGAATCCGGCATCAACGGCATCAAGTATGGCGCCTTTGATTACCTGATGAAACCCATGGAACTCGATCCGCTGTTTGAAAAACTCAACGCCGCCTACGAGCGGAAGCGGGCTCAGCAGGAGAAGATCGAAATGGCCCAGATCAAAAAAGATATGTCCCGTCCGTTCTGAGCGGATGCGACCCTTGTATAAACCCGAAAACCCGTTTTTATCGACAACCACAAGGAGAAAAAAATGAAGTTTTTTCGTGATCTGTACCAATTCATGGCGGCCGGGTCAAAGGCCCACGCCCGGTGGGAATTGGAAATGTCCGACAACATCCTGCGGAGCCGGACCCGGCTTCTGGTCCTGGGTTTGTTGCTCATCCCCGTTTTCCTGGGTGGTATCGCCTTTGCCGACGCCGTTGGTCAGGCCCTGCCCTCCTTCATCGGCGGCAAATCAGCCTACGGGCCTTCCCATTACACCAACCTCATCTTCGGCGCCTCCGTCCTGGTCGGCCTCTGCGCCGGTTTGATCACCGGCTGCATCGGCGCTGGCGGCGGTTTCATCATCGCCCCGGCCCTGATGAGTGCGGGTGTTAAAGGTATCCTCGCGGTCGGCACCGACCTGTTCCACATCTTCGCCAAGGCAATCATGGGATCGGTTCTCCACCGCAAGATGGGCAACATCTCGGTTTCCCTGGCCGTCACCTTCCTGATCGGCGCCATCGCCGGTTCAACCCTGGGCGGCTATGTCAACCGCAAGATTTATGACGCCAACCCGGTGTTGAGTGATATGTTCATCACCGCCATCTATGTTGTCATCCTTGGTTTCCTCGCCTTTTACGCGATGAACGATTACCTCCGGTCCCGCTCCAAAAAAGTGGTGATTGAGGAAGGCGCCACCAAGATTGCAGAGGAAATCCCCAACATCGGCAAGAAGCTGCAGGCAATTAACCTCCCGCCGATGCTGACCTTTGATGAAAGCATCACCCCCGGCGGTCGTCGCATCTCCTCCGTCTTCCTGGTCATCGCCGGGTTCATCGTCGGTATGGCCGCCTCGATCATGGGCGTCGGCGGTGGCTTCCTCACCTTCCCGATCTTTGTCTATGGCCTGGGCGTTTCCTCCATGACCACGGTCGGCACCGACATCTTCCAGATCGTGTTCACCGCCGGTTATGCCGCCATCAGCCAGTATGCCATCTACGGCTTTATCTTCTACACCCTGGCCATGGGCATGCTGCTCGGCTCCCTGATCGGCATCCAGGTCGGCTCGATCGTCACCAAGGTTGTTCCCGGCACCACCATCCGCGGTTTCTACGCCGTGACCGTAACCGCCGGTTTTCTCAACCGGGTCTGCGCTCTGCCGGAAAAACTGATGAAGATGGGCTATGTCGAGTTGACCCCCGGTTTTATCAAGGTGGTTGATTTTATCGGCAACGCCGGTTTCTTCATCATCATCACCACCTTTGCAGTGTGGGTCTTCTGGTGCTTTTTCACTAATCTTAAGGTCCTGAAATCAGGGGAGGTGCATTGATCATGGCGAGCTCAACTCAACTCAAAACCCAAGGATACCTCCTGCTGGCATCCTTCTTCGCGGTCCTGGTGGCTATTTTCATGCCGCTGTTTCCGGGATCGGCGGGCCAGAAAATCAATGGCCTCGACTATCTCGACAACTTTTTCAACGAACTGTCCAAAAGCTCGGCCTATTACATCCCGGAGCAGCTGAAAAAGACCGAACAGTATAAAGGCCAGCAATTCTCCACCTCACTGAAGATGAAATCGCCGGAACAGGCAGCGGTCACCGCCAAATTGTTCGCCACCAACCAGATCACCGCCATTGCCGATGGCGACAAGGTGCAGGTCAGCGGCGATTTCAGCAACATGATCACCGTCATGCTCCAGGATGCCGATGCCCTGTACAAAAACGACGGCAAGGCGCTGACCGCCAAATACGGAGTCGATGAGCGCCAGACGCTTTATTCCTGGTATCAGGCCCTGGTGGCCATGGAAAAAGACATGACCAAGGCCGGTAATTTTGCCCAGGCCAAGTTCGTCAAGAACTGCATGTCCAAAGCGATCGAACCAGCCTACAATTATTATGGCGTCACAGCCAAACCGGTGAAGGAGGAGATGTTCCTGCTGATTGCCGCCCTTGCTTTCTACGTCATCTACACCATGTGGTACGGTTTCGGACTGCTGTTCCTGTTCGAAGGTGCGGGTATCAAACTTGATCACTGATTTCCCATATACCACACCATGACAACCGGGCTGCGGCAGGAATCCCTTTCCCGTCGCAGCCCTTTTCTTTATCGCCATGACAATCGTTGACCAACTCCTAACCGCCTTACGGCGACTGCTGCGGCCTGAACCTGCCCCGCCCCTCCTCGATCCAGATGAATTGCAGCGGCTGTTCACTGTCCGTTACCGCTGTTTCCGCGAGCTCCTGGCCGCCAACACCAACACCCTGGAAGCCATGGCGGAATTGGAGAAGGCTCTGCGGGACGGCCGCACCCTGTCGATGACCTTCATCCGGGCCCGCTGCACCCTGGCGACGGTCAACGTGTACAAAATAGTGCACAACCTCAACAAAATAGCAGAAGGCCGCTACAGCGAGCTGGAACGCATCTTCTCCCGCCTGCAGCAATCCATCGAAGCCATCCTGGAAGGAAACAAAGGCCGCGCCGATGGCGAGCCGCTCTTGCTCCTGGAACGCATCGGCCGCGCCCAGGCAGACCTGACCGGCGAAAAAATGGCCAACCTGGGCGAGGCCGGTTCCCTGGCCGGCATCCGCATTCCCCCCGGATTTGCCCTGACAGCCGTTGCCACCCGGCTTTTTTTCCAGCGCAACCAGTTGTACCCGAAGATCAATCACATCATCCAACAGCTGCATATCGCCGACCTGGCGGACCTCCACCACAAGAGCGCGGCGATTCAGGAGATGATCCAGGCATGTCCCCTGCCACCGGAGCTGGAGTCGCTCCTCTTCACCCATTTTGACCACCTGGCCGCCACCATGCCGGGGTGCAGAGTAGCGGTCCGCTCCAGCGCCCTGGGCGAAGATCTCGGCCATGCCTCCTTTGCCGGCTTGTACCACACCGAGCTTGACGTTAGCCGTGACACCCTGGCCGAGGCCTACAAGGCGGTCCTGGCGTCAAAATATACCCCCCGGGCCATCTCCTATCGGCTGGCCAAGGGATTCCGCCACGAAGAGACCGAGATGTGCGTCGGTTTCCTGGCAATGATCGAGGCGACAATCAGCGGTGTCTGTTACACCCGCTCCATCGGCGGCCGGAGTGAGACGATGGATCTGTTCTTTGCCCCCGGCGGCGCCAAGGGGATCGTCGACGGCACCCGCTCGACCGGCCATCTGCTGGTCGAGCGAGCCGCACCGTATCGCATCGTCCACCGTCTGGAACCGGCGGATGCGGCCGGGGCATGGCTGAGCGACGCGCAGGCGCTGGCCCTGGCCGAAATCGGCATGCGGCTGGAGGACCATTTCGGAGCGCCACAGGATATCGAATGGACGATTGATCCGGCCGGGACAATTTTTGTGCTGCAGAGCCGCCCGATCAGCGCGGCCGCCTTCCATGCACCCGGAACAGCTCCGCCCACCCGGGACGACGAGCGGATACTCCTCCACGGCGGGGTGACCGGGTGTGCTGGGACCGGCTGCGGACCGGTGTGGATTGTCCGCACAGCGGACGACATGCTCTGCTTCCCGAAACGGGCAGTGCTGGTGGTCAAACATCCCCTGCCGGAATGGGCCCCGCTGTTGAAGCAAGCAGCGGCCCTGGTGGCCGAAACCGGCAGCGAGGCCGGCCATCTGGCCACCCTCTCGCGGGAATTCGGACTCCCCTCCCTGTTGGCCCTGGACCGGGCAACGGAAGCCCTGACCAACGGCGAGATTATCACCGTCGATGCCGCCAACCGAACCATCTACCGGGGCCGCGTCGAAGAACTGCTGCACGAAACATCCACCAGACGCAATCCCATGGATGGCAGCCCGGTACAGCAGACCCTGATCAACGTGCTCAAACTGATCAGCCCCCTCAACCTGACTGACCCGGCCTCCCCGGACTTTCACGCCTCCCGCTGCCGGACCCTGCACGACATCACCCGGTTCTGCCACGAAAAATCGGTGCTCGAGATGTTCGATTTCGGCAAACGCTACCGTTTCGACAAGGGAGCGGCCAAGCGATTACGGGACAATTTGCCGCTCGAATGGTGGGTGATCGATCTCGGCGAGGGCTTTGTCCCCGGCTATGATGTCCGCCGCGAGGAAGTGGCCATCGACGACATCGCCTGCGCACCCATGCAGGCCATCTGGCAGGGCATGCACGCCGTGCCCTGGGAAGGACCACCGACCGCCGGGCTGCGCACCATGGTCTCTTTCCTGTTCCAGTCCGCCCTGCAGGACAGCCTTGACCCCTCCCGTACCGAGGCCTTACGGGAGAAGAATTATTTTCTTATTTCGCAAAAGTATTGTAATCTCAGCGTGCATCTGGGATACCACTATGCCATGATTGAGGCCATGCTGGGTGACCGCCCGGGCGACCGCTACATCACCTTCCGTTTCAAGGGAGGCGCGGCCGGAGACGACCAGCGGGTCCGGCGGATCGAATTGCTGGCCGAGGTCCTGGAACACTTCGGCTACCGAATCGATCGCATCGGTGACGCCCTGACGGCTCGGGTGGAACGGGAGTCCGAACGGTTTGTCGTTGACCGGCTCAAGGTGCTCGGCTATCTCACCATTCACACTCGGCAGTTGGACCTGGTGATGGCCGAAGACGGTGCGGAGCGGTTCTTCCGTGACAAATTTATTCTAGAGATTGGGAATATGCTGAACCATGAGTGAACAGACCTTCAAACTCGAAGCGGCGCTGAAGATTCACCTGCTGCTGGTTGATGACGAACCTGAGTTCAAGGAGGTCATGCACAAGCATCTGTCGCGGATGGGCATTCGGCTCAGCGTTTCCGAATGCTGCCTCGACGCCCTGGGAACCCTGGAAGCCCATGCCGTCGATGTGGTGATCATGGACATGAACATGCCGGGAATGGACGGCATCCAGTGCCTGAAAAAGGTGAAGGAACGCTGGCCCCTGATCGAGGTGATCATCCTCACCGGCCATGCCTCGGTGAAATCGGGCATCGAGGGCATGGAAAGCGGCGCCTTCGACTACTGTCTCAAACCCATTGATGTCCGCGAATTGATTGAAAAGATCGAACTGGCCGCCCAGAAGGCTCTCATCAACCAGGAAGACAACGCCGCCTAACCCAGATTCGCCACGTTATCCCGGCCACACCTCTCCTGCCAACCCAACAACGGAACACGACCCGCCAACGCCCATGAAAACCCTGCCCAAATGCCTCCGTCCCCTGTTATTTTTGTGCTGCGGCCTGCTGCTCGTCGGCTGCGTCAGCGCCGGCAAGGACTTCAATGTCCAAATGGTGCGGCAGATCCAGTTGCATCAGACCACCCGCGCCCAGATCGAGCAGATGTTCGGGCCACCCTGGCGGACCGGCATTGAGGACGGCAAAAAGACCTGGAGCTACGGCTATTACAAGTACGGCGCCAGCGACACGCTTAGCCGGGACCTGGTGGTTCGTTTCGACGCCAACGGTACCGTGGCCTCCTACACCTTCAACTCCAGCTATCCCGAAGACCAGGGCCTGTAAACCGGCGCCTGGCGAACTGCAGGCCACGGGCCCGCGCGTGAGGCTCAACGGAAACAAGGGAAGGCAATCCCATCGCGGCCATAAACGCAGGGAGAACCATTGCGTCCATGCACAAAATCATCACCCTCTTGTTGCTGTTCCTGGCTGGATGCGTGGCTGTCCCGGACACTATCAGGCCCGTGGAGCAGTTTGATCTCCACAAGTATCTGGGGAAATGGTACGAGATCGCCCGGCTGGATCATTCTTTTGAACGAGGCCTGACCCAGGTCACGGCGGAGTACAGTCTGCGGGAGGATGGCGGCGTCCGGGTGCTGAACCGGGGGTATTCCACCCGGGAAGGACGCTGGCGGGAGGCCGAAGGCAAGGCCTTTTTCGCCGGCAGGCCGGATCAAGGGTTTCTGAAAGTTTCTTTCTTCGGGCCGTTTTACGGTTCCTATGTCGTGTTCGCCCTGGATCAGGCGGACTATCAGTACGCCCTGGTGAGCGGACCGAACACTTCCTATTTGTGGATTCTCGCCAGAACCCCGCATATTTCCCCCGAACTCCAACAGACGCTGGTCGCCAAGGCCGCAGCTGCTGGTTTTGACACCAGCGCCCTGATCTTGGTCGAACAGCAGTAAAGGGGCCAGATCAGCAAACCGCTTGGATGACGTCAGCGCAATCCATCGGCAACTGAACGATACCCTGCCCGCGATGCATACCGGCTTCGGGCCGATAACACCGGATATACTGGGTCCGAAACAGCCAATCACGAATAGGAAAACCCATGGACACAGGAACGGTCAACGAATACTTTAAATTCTTTGTCGCTTTGCTGGCAATCGTCAATCCAGTGGGCACCATCCCGATTTTTATCAACCTGACCGCGAACCAGGAGGCGCCGAGCCGCAATAAAAACGGCGCGATGGCCTCTTTGTCCATGGGCATCATTCTCCTGGTGGTGCTCTTCAGCGGCGAGACCATCCTGCAATTCTTCGGCATATCGGTCGATTCGTTCCGGGTAGGCGGCGGTATTCTCATCCTACTGATGGCGCTCTCCATGCTCAACGCCAAGATGAGCAACGTCAAGCAAACCAAAGAGGAAGAACTCGACTCGGCCGAGCGCGACAGCGTGGCTGTGGTGCCCCTGGGCACACCGCTCCTGGCTGGTCCCGGCGCGATCAGCACGGTAATCCTCTACGCCCAGCGGTACACCTCTGCCGTCCACTATCTCTATCTGTTCGGCGCGATCGTGCTGATGGTCTGCCTGACGGCCCTGCTGTTCCGGATGGCCCCGACTATCGCCCGCCTGCTCGGCAAGACCGGCATCAATATTGTCACCCGCCTCATGGGCCTGATCATGGCCGCCATGGGGGTCGAGTTCATCGCCAACGGTCTCAAGCAGCTTTTCCCTGTTCTTGGCGGCTAATCCCGGCCGCTCGGTTCGATCCACTGCCGGCTCCCCCTCGCCGCCTTGACCAAAATTGTTCCGTTCAAGAAACCGGTCAACCGACCCACTCTGCTCGCCCTGCTCCGGACCAAAAAAATCCCCCCTCAGCCGCGCCGGGCTGAGAGGGGATGCATTGCCGCCGGACAGGAAACCGGCGTGAAACGTGAGGGGGCTGATCAGATGATCGGCTTCATGGCGCTCATGTGGGAGCGGAGTTCCTCGCCCACCTGCTCAACCACGGTGTAGCGGATATCGGCGTTGATGCCGATCAGCTCGATGTTGTCCACCGAGTTGTCTTTCACTACCAACCCCTTGCCAATGACATCGCTGCCGACTTCCTGCATGAAATCGGCCAGCAGCGGCACCGCCTGGTGCGCAAAGAGATAGCAGCCGTACTCGGCCGTATCGGAAATGACCACGTTCATCTCATAGAGCTTCTTGCGGGCGATGGTGTTGGCGATCAGCGGCACCTCATGCAGGCTCTCGTAGTAAGCCGACTCTTCCTTGATCCCGGCGGAGACCATGGTATCAAAGGCCAGCTCGACACCCGCCTTGACCATGGCGATCATCAGGATGCCCTTGTCGAAATACTCCTGCTCGCTGATCGCAGCCGTGGTGGAGACCGCTTTCTCGAAACCGGTTTGCGCGGTCTGGGCCCGCCAGGTCAACAGGTTCTTGTCGTCGTTGGCCCAGTCCTCCATCATGGTGCGGGAAAAATCGCCGGACATGATGTCGTCCATGTGCTTCTCAAACAGCGGGGTCAAGATCTCCTTGATCTCCTCGGAGAGATAATAAGCGCGGATCTTGGCCGGGTTGGACAGCCGGTCCATCATGTTGGTGATGCCGCCGTGCTTGAGGGCCTCGGTGACCGTCTCCCAGCCGTACTGGATCAGCTTGGAGGCGTAGCCGGGGTCAACACCCTCGGCGACCATCTTGTCGAAGCAGAGCAGCGAACCGGCCTGGAGCATGCCGCAGAGGATGGTCTGCTCGCCCATCAGGTCGCTCTTGACCTCGGCGACAAAAGACGACTGCAGCACGCCGGCCCGGTGAGCGCCGGTGCCGCAGGCATAGGCCTTGGCTAGGTCCCAGCCTTCGCCCTTGGGATCGTTCTCGCGATGGACGGCGATCAGGGTCGGCACGCCGAAGCCGCGCTTGTACTCCTCGCGCACCTCGGTTCCGGGCGATTTGGGGGCCACCATGATCACGGTCAGGTCCTCGCGGATCTGCATCCCCTCCTCGACGATGTTGAAGCCGTGCGAATAGGAAAGGCAGGCCCCTTGCTTCATCAGCGGCATGACGGCAGCCACCACCTTGGAGTGCTGCTTGTCCGGGGTGAGGTTGATCACCAGATCGGCGGTGGGGATCATCTGCTCGTAATTACCAACGGTGAAACCGTTTTCGGTGGCATTCTTCCAGGACTGACGCTTCTCGGCAATGGCGGAGTCGCGCAGGGTGTAGGCAACGTCAAGGCCGGAATCGCGGAGATTGAGCCCCTGATGGAGCCCCTGGGCGCCGCAGCCGACGATGACGATTTTTTTTCCTTTGAGCTTATCGACGCCTTCGGCGAATTCGGAAGCGTCCATGAAGCGGCATTTGCCCAGCTCTTCCAGCTGCAAGCGCAGTGGCAAGGTGTTGAAATAGTTCTGTCCCATGTTTGTTTTCCTCTCTGTTTTTTTGGGTGGATAGTCCTAGAAGATCAGACTGTAACTTTTGCAATACGACGAATCCGCAGCCTGGATGCAGAACAACGGAATCCGATACTGAATTGGTCAACGCATTTTCGCACGTCTCCACCATACCCTATTTATTCGTTGCGAAAAGTGATTTATTTGCAATTTATTGTTGCAAAAATTGCAACACAGGCGCACACTCACCAGTGCAGCACCTCATACCATAGAACTCCTTTTCTTTCCGCTTTTTTATGGATATCCGCGCCCTCAAGATCTTCAGCCACCTGGCCCATTCGCTCCATTTCGGCCGTACCAGCCGGGCCTGCCATCTCACCCCCTCGGCTCTGACCCGCACTATCCAGCGAATCGAGGAGGAACTGGGACAGCCGCTTTTCCGGCGCGATAACCGCTCCGTCTCGCTGACCCCGGCCGGTGAGATTGTCAACCGCTACGCCGAGGAAGCCCAACAGCGCTGGCAGGCCTTGCTGCGGGAACTGGCCGGTAATGAGGCGCTCCGCGGCGAGATCTCGCTCTACTGCTCGGTCACCGCCGCCACTTCCATCCTCCCCCGTATTCTCGGGGCCTTTCGCCGGGCTCATCCCGGCGTGCAGATCAAGCTGCAGACCGGCGACGCGGCCGAGGCCTTGGACAGGCTCAACAACCGGGAAGCCGAGGTGACCATTGCCGCCCTGCCGGAACACCTGCCGCCTTCGGTGGTGTTTCTGGAGCTGGCGCAAACGCCCCTGGTGTTCATCGAACCGGCCCAGGGAGCCGAATTGTTGCCCAGCGGCGAGGGTATCGACTGGCGGCGTGTCCCGGTGATCCTCGCTGAACGGGGGTTGAGCCGGGTGCGCATCGATCGCTGGTTCAGGGACCGGGACATCGAGCCCAACGTCTATGCCGAGGTCGGGGGCAACGAGGCCCTGCTGGCCATGGTCAGCCTGGGGTGCGGCGTCGGCGTGGTGCCGGAGCTGGTGCTGGAAAAAAGTCCGCTCAAGGACCGGGTGCGCATCTTCGAGGCCCGCCCGGAACTGACGCCGTTCATCATCGGGGCCTGCACCCTGGAACGGCATCTGGCCAACCCGGTCATCCAAGCCTTCTGGGCAACGATTCTGCCGGAGGATAACCGGGGGGTGGGCATTGGCAATAAAAAACCCCGCCTCCGCGAGCCCTAGGGCGGCGGAAGCGGGGAGAAGGGACGAAATGAGGCGCGGGCGGCGGTTAATTTTTGGGGGAGTTGGGCACCAGCAGCACCGGAATTTCACTGTGGCGGGCAACGCGGCGGGCAGTGGAGCCCATGATAACACTGCCGAGAATGGTGCGACTGGACGTGCCCATGACAATCATGTCGGCCTGATATTTTTTGGCCACCTCCAGAATCTGTTCGCAGGGCGTGCCGGTGGCGACCAGGATCTCGGTTACCGGCGTCCGGTCAAGGCCAAAGCCCGCCAGTTCTTCCTGACAAAATTTATCGAGCCGCTGCTTCATGATCGCAAGAATGTCGCGGGCACCTTCCTTGTTGATCCTGTCAGCCGCCTCACCGGAGAGATAGTTGGCGATGATCGCCGTGCCGGTGCTGCCGAGCGGTTCAACCACATTCAGCATCAACAGGCGGGCGTTGTAGCGGCGGGCCTGACTGACGGCCAGGCGAAAAACCGGCCGTGTGTTTTCACCCAGATCGGTGGCGTAGAGAATGGTCTGAATATTCGGTGCTGGAACCATCTGTTCCTCCTGTGCGGTTGCCGGAGCGTGCCGGTCGTTCGGGTCTGTGCGAGCGGGATGAGCACGGGCCCCGCCCTGCGTCTAACTCACCATACGGACCTCGTGCAAAAGCTGACGTTCTTTTTGCACGATGCTTACTAATTACATAATATTCAATACAAAAATCGCCATACCCTGTCAAATTGTTTTTTCCGGCAGCCTGTTCGACCGATCTCCACCAGGAGAACAGATAAAGGAACGCCGCTTTCTTAACCGGTAATTTTTTTGCCGCCGTCGCTCAGGGAATCCAACACTTCCAACAACCGCCGCTTGGCCTTGTGGGTCCGCCGCAGTTCGACCAGGAGCCCTTCCCACTCGGCCAAACGCTGGTTGGCCTCGAACACCTTGCGCATCAGGCGAAGAAACCCGCCGGCCTCGACATAGGCCCTGGGCTTGACCTGGGCGATCAGCCCGTCGACAAGTTGCCGCCAGATGGAAAGCGCCACCTCGGGGTGGGTTTGGGCCACGGCCTTGGCCACGGTTTGATCGATCTCCCCCAAACCAGCCGCGCCTTTCCGCATGGCCTGATACAAGGCAACAACATCGTTGAAGCGTTTTTCGAAAATGGCGATATCAATCAGCGTGCTTCGATCCGGAAAACTGTCGCGAAAGCCGCCCCTGGGCTTTTCCGGAGGATAGCAGACCTCCGGCTCGGGAAGCGGCCAGCCTTTGGGTTCCCCTTCTTTTTTCGTCGGCAGGTCCGGCCGCCGCCCGCTCTCCAGATAGCCAAGCGCCCCGGCGCGGACGACCGGCCAGCACCCCAGCTTTTCCGCTGCCTTGCGCAGTTCCTTGTATCGTTCCAGATAGGGCCGGCGGAAAAATTCCTGAGCCCGATGGGCGGCAACCAGATCGTACTGGCGCCGGATTTCGGCAATCCGGCGCAACCGTTCCTGCAAGCCCTCGGCCTTCCCTGGGGCTTCCTTGATGGTGCGGGAAAAACCGTGCCGGCACCACTGCCGGGCCTGATCCAAATCGCCGGCTTCCAGCAGCACATCAACCAGTTGGCCGTAATTGCCCAAGCGGTCGACCTCTTTCTCCATCAACGGCACGATTTTCTCCGGCCAGCCACTCCGCCGGTAAGCGGCAATCAGCCGTTCCTGCAGCTCCGCATGGCGAAAGAGCCCGGAAGGGGCCGATGACCGCGCCCCCCCTTTTCCTTCCAGCCGCCCCTCAAGGACCGCCGCGACACGGCGCCACGCCTCCGGGCCGTAGGTCTCGTTCTCCAGCACCTTTTCTCCTGCATGCAGCAGGCCGTACTCATCTTCCAGCAGCCGGTTGATCACCCAGAGCAGCTGCTCTGCTGGCGGCAGCGATGAAAGCGGCAGAGCCCGGAGCACAATGTCGAGGCACTGGGCGATGGCTTCCCCGGTTTCGCCTTCATCGTCCGACTGCTCCACCTGCTCGCTTCCCTGCCGCCAGAGTTCGTCGCCCAACTCCAGCACGGCGTTGGCATGACCGGCAGCCAGCAGGGCCGCGAACTGCTGGCGGACATGGGAATAGTCGGGGATGTCACGTTCGCCGCTCCAATGGCTGGACCAGGCGGGTTCGCTGGTCAAGGAGTTGATTTCCCGGCGCAATGAACGGACCAGGGGTTCGATCCGGCCGCTTTTGCACTGCTCGGTTTCCAGGAGAGCCCGCTCCACCGCCGGATACTCGGTCGCCAGGGTCACGAACAGTTCGAGCAGTTCCTCCTGGCTTTTGGCGGCAAGAAGTTTGCGAATTTTCGATGAACCTGTTTTCCCTATCCGTTCGTGAACGACCAGTGGCTCGGCCTCCAGCCCATGCTCCTCGCAAGGAGGCGCATCCTCCTCGCCGAACAGGACCAGCGCGAGATCATCGTCCTCGCCCAGCAAAGGGATATCATGCTTCTGCTTGACCTGCCGCGCCGCCGCCAGAATCACCGCCACCGCATGTTTGCACGGACCGCCGTCATAGGGGCAGGTACAGAACCATTGATGGTCGCCCATCTCGTCGAGATGCACCAGGGTGGCGTAATCCTCGGTTCCCGATACCCAGGCGACCAGCTCACCCTTGGCGGTGCGATGCAGGCCGTCCACCCGGCCAATGTAGGTTTTACCCCTGGCGCGGATCTTTGCTCCGGCCCAGTGATCCAGATCGTCAAAGGTCAGTCCGCCCAAAAGAGTATTGAGGGTTTTCATTTGAGTGCCTCCCTTGTATTCCTCTTTGTCCATCTCGCCACCGCCAGTCCCGCCTTTTTTCGGTCAACCGCGCCACAGGAGCGGAGTGCGGGATACTTTGGGCCGGGTGCGCTCGGCCCGGCCACCAGCGAGGCCCGGGTCATGGTAGTTGACGGTGAGCAGCGCCTCAACTGCCCCGAGCGTGGTTTCGCCGAACTGGCCGGAGGCCGGCGCGGTCTCTTCTTCTCCCGGGAGTTCAAGCGATATCATCGGGTCTCCCTTGTCGTGGCTGGATGAATGGTTTGAGTAAAACGGAATTCCAAGGGAAGAACAACGGGAATCTGCACCAAGGCATCGTTGCGCCGGAACCGGCGAAGGATGAGACAGCGGAAGGCCGGACAGGCGGGTCTTTCCTGCCGCAAAATCGACCCTCCAGCCCACCTCGCCATTGACAAAACCGGAGCTGTGGTTTGTAGTCGGATATACCCTTTCCCATCAGCACATGAACGGATGGTGTCCATGCCCGCAAAATCACAGACCTGTACAGTCAAAGACGGCAGAATTCGCGTCATCTGCTCCCGCTGCGCCAAAAAACAGTATGTCGCGATTCCGGCGGGCCTGCGTAAGAAGGGAGTCCGCTGCCCCTGCGGCCACTCCACCATCTATACCCTCAACCATCGCAGTTCCGTGCGGGAATCGACCTGCGGCAAAGCCTTTGTCATCCTGCAAACCGGCCGGGAATGCCCGGTCTATCTCTGCGACCTATCGGTTGGCGGCGTCGGTTTCAACGTCCCGACCCAATACAGCCGGGCCATCGCCAACGGCCAGGATCTCCGGATCAAGTTCCGGTCCATGACCGGCGCCTCGGTCCTGCGGAAAATCCGCATCAAGAACCTGGCCAACAACCGTGCCGGCGCGGAATTTCTCGACGGCAAACCACCCTCGTTCTGACCGGGAGCCCACCTGATTTCCCCTCTGCTCCGGGTCCCGCCCCCACTTTCGCCAGAATGCCAGCCAGGGCTACTCGCTCCTTGACATTCGCGGCCATTTCGCTACGCTGCGTTGCCTCCTTGGAGGCAGTCCACTCATCAGCCCCTCAACAAGGAGTCTCGCATGCACATGACCAGGGAGGAACGCGACTGGATCCTCTATGATGTGGCCAACTCGGCCTTTGTCCTGGTGATGGTGACGGCGATCATGCCGATCTACTTCAAGGATGTGATGGCTGCGGACCTGCCGGCCCACGTCTCCACGGCCAACTGGGGGTTCGCCAATGCCGCCGCCTCCCTGATCCTCGCCCTGATGGCGCCGGTCCTCGGGGCCATGGCCGATTATCCGGGACGAAAAAAACACTTCTTCGCCGCCTTCCTCCTCCTGGGCCTCCTCTTCAACCTGGCCCTGCCTCTGCTCCCGGCGGGGCAATGGCTGCTTTGTCTCCTGCTCTTTGTCCTCGCCCGGGTCGGCTGGGCCGGGGCCAACATCTTCTACGACGCCTTTCTGGTGGACGTCACCAGCCATGAACGCATGGACCTGATCTCCGCCCGGGGATATGGCTACGGCTACATCGGCTCGGTCATCCCCTTTGTCGCAGTGATCGGCCTGATTCTTGCCGCCGGTGACGGCGGTACCCTGCCCGCAACGCCAGCACGCATCGGCTTTGTCCTTGTCGCCCTCTGGTGGCTGCTCTTTTCCCTCCCGGCCTTGCGTACCCTGCGTCAGGTCTACGCCCTGCCCGCCTCCTCTACCCCCATCCGGGACAGCTTCCGGCGCATTGGCCACACCTGTGCTGAAATCCGGCGCTACCCCCAGGTCTTTCTCTTTCTCCTGGCCTATTTTTTCTACATCGACGGCGTGGATACGATCATCAGCATGGCCACCGCCTACGGCCGCGATCTCGGGTTCAGCGTTCCCCTGCTGATTGCGGTCCTGCTGTTCATCCAGATTGTCGCCTTTCCCTTTGCCCTGCTCTATGGCCGGCTGGCAACGCGCTTTTCCACCAAGAGCATGCTGATGGCCGGCATCCTGATCTACTGCGTCGTGACGGTCTGCGCCTTCCTCCTGCCGTCGATCGCCGACCCGCACTGGAAGAATATCGCCTTCTGGGGAATCGCCTTCCTCGTGGCCACGTCGATGGGAGGCATCCAGGCCTTGAGCCGCAGTTATTTCGGCCGGTTGATCCCGCCGGAAAAGAGCGCGGAATTCTTTGGTTTCTACAATATCTTCGGGAAGTTTGCCGCCATCACCGGCCCCTTTCTCATGGGAGTGGTGGGCCGCTTCGCCGGCGACAGCCGCTGGGGAGTGCTCAGCCTCTTGCTGCTCTTTGTGCTTGGCGCGGTGTTCCTGACCAGGGTGCGGCCTGCCCAGGAATGATGCCATATGGAGTCCGGTCCGAAGCTCCTGGAAACCGTCCAAAAACCTTGCCGCAGCGGCAGCACGATCCCCGCCGTCAGCGCATCTGATGCAGGCTTTTCCGCCTCGTCTTTGCCGGTTCCAGGGCCTGACAGGCGCGGCGAAAGGCCAGCAGGGTCTTCTGGGCACGGCCCAGCACACTGCCGGACGGATACAGGCCGCTGGCGTTGGCCTGGCCCGCAGGCATTCCGATCAGCAATTCCAGGCCCTCGGTCACATGTTCCACGGTATGGATGTGGAACAAACCCTGGCTGACGGCCTCGGCGACCCGGCGGTCGAGCATCAGGTGGCGGCGGTTGCGATGCGGAATCAGCACCCCCTGGCCACCGTTCAATCCTGCCTCGGCGCAGACGCGGAAATAGCCTTCGATCTTCTCATTGATCCCGCCCACCGGCAGGACCTCTCCGTGCTGGTTGAGCGCGCCGGTCACCGCGATGCCTTGCCTGAGCGGCAGTCCGGACAGAGAGGAAAGCAGGGCGTACAATTCGGCGCAGGAGGCGGAGTCGCCTTCGATGCCGCTGTAGTCTTGTTCAAAGACGATGGCGGCACTGAGGGCCAGGGGGGCATTGTGGGCGAACAGAGAGGACAGGTAGCTGTGCAGAATGAACACGCCTTTATCATGCAGGGGGCCGGACATCTCCACCTCGCGCTCGATGTTGATCAATCCGTCGCCGCCGGCATGGGTGCGGGCGGTGACGCGCACCGGAAACCCGAAGCGATGGTCCCCCAGATCCACCACGGTCAGGCCATTCACCTGGCCGACCTCATGGCCCTGCAACGAGATCAGCACATCGCCTTCGGCGAGGGCTTCGCGCAGCTGCTGCTCGGGATAGTCATGGCGCAAGATGCGGGCAGCCAGGGCCTCGTCAACATCCCGTGCCTCAACCAGGCGACCGGCTCTTGTCCGGCACAGCGCGGCGCTTTCCATGATCAGCGCCTCGGTACGGCCGAAAATGGCGCTTTGGCGTCCCCTGTCTTCCGCTTCGCGATGCCCCTGCTCCAGCAGACGGGCAATGGCAGCCGCCGAGAAATGAGGCAACTGCAGTTTGTGGCAGATGTGGGCCACGAAGACGGCTGATGCGCGCCGGGTCGCGTCGCTGGCGGCAAACCGCTCGGCAAAGTCGACCTTGACGCGAAAACGGCGGGCAAACTCGGGATCGCCCTCCTGCAGCTCGTAATACAACTGGCGCGAACCGATGAGGACAATTTTGACCTCGACATTCACCGGTTCGGGCTCGAGCGAAACCGCCGCGATCGGGGCAAAAGCAGTTCCCGGTTCCTCGATCTGCAGGTGACCGCCGCGCAGGAAGCGCCGCAGCTTTTCCCACACCAGCCCATCGGCGAGCAGATCGCGCAGATGCAGCATCAGGAAGCCGCCGTGGGCCTTGTGCAGGCTGCCGGCACGGATGCGGGAGAAATCGGTCACCAGCACGTCGTTTTCCGATTGATATTCGATGCTGCCAAACAGCGGCCGGAACAGGGGATTGTCCTCGACGATCACCGGCCCGCCCTCCGTGCCGCTGTTATCCACCACCAGATTGATCCGGTAGCGGGACAGCACCTTACCCAGCATCTCCAAGCGCAACTCGTCGCCGCTCTCCGACACTTTGAACAGTTCGAGGTTATCGAGAATGTCGAACACGACCTGATCGAGATAGGCGTCGAGTTCAGCGCTATCCTTGACCTGTTTTTTCAAGGCGGTGCGGACTTCGCCTACTTCGCGATCCAGCAGCGGTTTGACCACCTGCCGGCGCAGGGCCGCCAGGGCCTCCTCCATTGCCCGCTCCAGGGGCCGGGTGATTTCGAAATAGCGGTTGATCTCGGCCAGCAGCTCCTGTTCCGCCTGGGCGATGCCGGCGCGCTGTTCCTTGGCCAGGGCAAGCATGGCATCCTCGGTCATGGCGTGCCCCTCGGGTCCGAGCAGAGTGAACAGAATATTGCCCGATTCGCGGTGCATCATGAAGTTGCGGGCTTCGGCAAAGGCCTCGAGTGCAGCGAAGGCCTTGGACTCCTCCTCCTTGTAGGATGTGGCAATCCGCTCGCTTTCCACCCTGAAATCGGGCCCGTCCAGCTGCTGCGGGATAGTGGCGGGCAGGGTCTTCATCATCCGCGCCATGCACTGCCGCAACAAACGGCCTTGCCCGGCAGGCAGGCGCAGGGCGCGGGGACGTTCCGGCCGGTCAAAATTGTGCAGATAGCAGAGGTCCGGCGGCGTGGGCCGTTGCGCGGCCATTGCCTGCATGGCCTGCTTGAGCAGCGAGGAACGGCCGCTGCCGACCTCGCCCAGCACGAACAGGTTGTAATCGGCCTGATCCATGCCGAGCCCGAAGGTGGCGGCGATTTCGGCGCGCTCCTGACCGATCCAGGGCAGCGCATGTTCCAGCAAGGCAGAAGTATCGGCAAACCCCAAGGAGTCGGGATCAACGGTGAGGCGCAGTTCGTCAGCAGTCAGATTCGTGATCGGCATGGGCGGCTATGATAATCCTTTGTTGCATTGGTTGGCTGGGATCCGCATGAAGCCGACGTTTCCCGAACCTATCGAAAAACATGGGCATGCAGTTCCATGGGCACAGAAATAATTCCCTGCGCACCGGTTGCAGGGCGGTGAATAGACGGACCACCCCCTGTCAACAATTGGCAGTTTGCCTGTAATGTGCTACGATTGTCTCCTGCCCCCTGACCTGTCAAGCTCTATTCACCTAACTCGATCGCACTGATACAATGAATGGTCTTACCTGTTCGAAATATATAGGTCTTGTCCTGCTCCTCTGGGCGGCATGGGCGCCATCTGCTCCGGGTGCGGAAAAACAGAGCACCTACAGCAACCAGGAGTTTCATTTCAGCTTTCAGTATCCGGCGGCGTGGGTCGTCAGTCCGGCCTCAAGTGGCAACCTGCGGGTCAAAGTGGCGGCTCCCGCTGATGCACCGCCTGCTGAATGCGCCGTGGTTATCAAGCGCTATCCCAAGGCCGTCTCTGCCAAACAGAACGATATTGACCAGATATTCATGGTGCCGCCGACGGCGTCGGAGCTGGAAGAAGTTCTTAACCAGGGGAATGGCGGGATCAAGGTAGCGAAAGCCAATACCGAAACCCTTAATGCACGCCCCGCGCATGGAGCGCGGGTTCATTACAAAACCGGCCAGAATGCTTATGCTTCCGGGCGCGTCATCATGACCGCCACCCCTGGATTGACCTGGACCCTTTCATGTAGCGGCCTCGGCGCCACACCAGCCGAAGCCGAGAAGAATTTTCGCTTCTGGGAGGGGAAGATCCACAGCCTGGTCTCCTCCTTTACCTTCAAAGAACTGCCGAAAAGCTCAACAAAACCCTGAACAGGGTAATAGCTAACGATCTAATATAAATAAAAAATTACCAGAAAGAAATCCTATTTTCCCGTCCATGAAGATTGTCGCGGACGTACGGTTCGATACCAGGGAAGATTGTTCCCCGTTCTTTTCCTGACGCACTTCGAGCCATGTGCAAAATGAAAAGATTGTTTGTTTTGACCCGATTATCTGGAAAAGAGCGAACCATTTTTTCTTGTTATTTCGAGCGGTAGCGAGAAATATCGCCCGTTGCGACACGCGATTTCTCCCGTTGGTCGAAATGACACCGCATGCGGACGTTCATTGTGCCAGAAGCTCCTTGGTCTTCCATTAGCATCATCAACCCTACCGGATCAGCAATGGACCTGACTTTTCTCGTGTTGCTCATTGTGCTCAATGGCGTTTTTGCCATGTCGGAGATTGCGGTGATCGCTTCCCGGGGCGCCCGCCTGCAAAAAATGGCGAACGAGGGCAAGCGCGGCGCCAACTCGGCATTGACGTTAAAAAACAACCCCTCGTCGTTCCTGTCCACCATTCAAGTCGGCATTACCATGGTGGGGATATTGAGCGGCGCCATTGGCGAAAAGGCGCTGGCCGCTCCCCTCACCAGCTGGCTTGGCACCTTGCCAATCGTCCATCCTTATGCCAAGACCATCGCTCTGACCATCGTGGTCATAACCTTGACCTATTTTTCCGTCGTGGTTGGAGAATTGGTCCCCAAGCACCTTGGCTTGCTCGAACCTGAAAAAGCGGCGTCCCTGCTCGCGCGGCCGATGAAAATGCTTGCCCGCGTGGCCAAACCGCTGGTTTGGTTGTTTTCAGCGTCATCGAACGTGCTGTTACGAATGACTGGCCTCAAGAAGCACGAGCAACCTTCAGTCACCAACGAGGAGATCAAGCTGTTGATGCAGCAGGGGGCGGCGGCCGGTGTTTTTCATCAAAGCGAGCAGGTTTTGGTCTCCAACGTGCTTCGCCTTGATGAGCAACCCGTCGTGGCGATCATGACCCATCGCCAGAATATTCATGTGCTCGATTTAAATAGACCAGAAAAGGAAATCCGTGAACACCTCGCCACCTACCCCTTTTCCCGGATCATTGTCTGCCGCGACGGATTGAAGGATATTGCCGGACTCTTGCGGACCGCGGACCTTCTGAAACCGGCTCTCGCCTGTAAGCCGTTACGGATTGAACGGTATCTTCGGCAGCCGCTGTATGTCCCTGAATACGTGACCACCACGCAATTGCTGGAGAATTTTCACAAGGCACCGCTTCAATGCGCCCTGGTCGTCGATGAGTACGGCGACATTCAAGGCTTTGTGACCCTGACCGATGTACTGACCGCCATTGTCGGAGAAGTCTCTTCGTTCAATCTGCCCGAAGTGCAAAGAATCGTCAGCCGCGAAGACGGATCATGGCTCATCGACGGTGGTGTTGCAGTTGAACGGGTGAAGGGGTCGCTTGGTATCAGGCATGAACTTCCCGGCGAAAAAAACAACGCCTACCATACCCTAGGCGGGTTTATCATCCATGTTTTGGGCCGGATTCCCAAGGAAACGGACCATTTCGAGGAGCACGGGTTTCGTTTTGAGGTGGTTGACATGGATAAAAACCGGATCGACAAGATATTGGTTTCCCGCATCGCTTCCAGGTAACATCCCGATTACAATGCTTTCTTTGGCATTTTCCCCGGTGGATGGAACGACCGAGCCCGCAATGCCCGGCGCGGTGGCAAAGGCCTGACGCTTCGCCTCCTCCCCGGGAATGGGCGGGAGCCGGTTGCGGTTACCCTGGCCAGGTGCCGGTTCCAAGCTGGCCGCTCGTGCCAACTGGAAGCCGGCTTAGGCAATAAAAGCTATTCAACACCGGCGAACGGTCTCATTTCGGTATCACAGACGCCCCCGACTTTCGCTGTTTTCAACGCTTCCCCACCCCGGCATTGTTCTCCCCGGTCAGCAATCCGACACATCAGCTCCAGCGGCTTGCCGGAATTGACCCAGGAGGGTGTTTTTCGATAACGGCCGATTTCGTCGAATCGGCAACCCGTTGGGATACCATAGGGGGCACATCTGACCGTCGTGTCCTTCAGGGTAACCCGTCTCCCGTCGATGACGAAGCCGGGGTAGTTGTCAACGATCGTGATCACATCCCTGGCCGGCTCTTCCCGCACCACGAAATTACGAAAGAAATAGCCGCCTGGCGTCTGTTGATCCACTTGAATCCGGGTATTGGCGATCAGCGCGAAGTTGTTGCCCTTGCTGGCCACCGCCCCGGACATGTACTCGACCCGGTCGTGCCGGGGAAAGCACTTGCCCATCGCCGGGGCATGATAATAGTGTTTGACGCTTTTCAGATCCGTCAGCGAGTTATTCGGGAAGATCGCCGCAAGGTCCTGATCGCCGCCAAACAGAATTCGCTGCACATCCGCCAGGTTCTGGGCATACACGTCCTGCAGCTTGCTGTAATGCCGGGCGCTGGCGCTGCCCTCTCCGGCCAGGTCGTCGCGCAGGTAGCAGGAGGTCAGCCCGGAAATCTGAGTCAGATACTCATCCCAGATATTGTACTGGGAGACCATGGTGGCAACGCCCTGAAAATCCTCGGGCCCTCCGCAGCCCAGGCGTTTGGAGCACGGCTCGCGGCCGCGGTTGCGGATCGAGAGGGCAATGATATTCCGCTCACAGGCGCCATAGGCGTTGCACCCGCGCTCCAGATGCCCCTCGAAGATGGCGGTGCGCATGGTGTAATCCAGATGTTTGGCGCGCTGCAGCGCGGTAGTTGACCAGCGGTTTTGATAGTCCTGGATGAAGCGGTTCCAGGCCGCCTGCAACGCGCCGCGCCGCTCGACCAGGCGTCGATTGGCGCTGTCGCAGTAGGACGAATTGTGAAAGGTGCGAATGATCTGATCCAGCTCACCGCGCGGCTGGCTGGCGGCATTGCTGGCCTTGGCCGGACGTGGGGGATCAAAGGCAGGCGCCTTGCTCATCGCGTACAGGTTGCGGATATCAATCACATATTGAGCGCTGGCGTCGCAATGGTGATTAGCGACCGTCAGCGCCTGACGCTCCTTGAGCGCTTTCTTGAACCGTTCCGTCGCGGCAGGCGTGGCCGTGCGCGAGTCCACAATCACCTCAAACCCCACATACGGGACCCCCTGGCTGTCGGTCAACGGTTGCCCGCCGCTCACCACCAAACAGGGCACCAGAGAAGTCCCCTGGGCCAGGGTACCAACCGGCGCTGACGGTCCGCCTGTCCTCCGAAACGTTTCGATGTCGTAATAGGCTATGTCAAGGGGGCTGTTAAATCGATACAGGGTCATGACGGGCGTGGCCGGAATATCCGCCCGGCTGGGCGACGTTAAGAAGAATGTAAGCAGCAGTATCAGCATTGTTTTCATGCTTTGTTCCTCTTGTTCAGCTTGCAGATGATGCGGATTATACATGGCCCCGCTTGGATTTGGCATGATAGCCACCAAGGCTCTGGAACATGTCTCATGGAGTCCCCTCTATTCTTTGGCAGGCTCCTGGAAAATCTCGGGCAAAAGATCTGGTAAAAAAGGGTTTATGGAAACCGGACAGATGAAAAGGGTACGTGATCCTCTTGTTTGGTTTTTCTCTTTGGTTACAGCGGCTAACCACAGTAATCCTTTTGTATTCACTGCTCCAAACAAAAAAAAAGGATAACTCCAAGCAGGAGTCATCCCCAATTGTATTGCTCGTTAAGGACTGGATTTGACGCACTTAACATGCTGATATCATCAGATAAAAATGGCGGAGAAGCAGGGATTCGAACCCTGGGTGGAGTTACCCCCACAACGGTTTTCGAGACCGTCCCGTTCAACCGCTCCGGCACTTCTCCGCGTCGGGCCTATTGATACAGTTTTCTGGCCGGAACGTCAACAGTTCTAGAGAGCTGTTGACTTTGTCCGGGCCCATGGTTAAGAATGTGCCAATGTTATCTCTACCCTAGGGGCGGCCATGCGTATTCCCGGACGGCGATCAAAAGCGCTCGAATTTTTATTCTTTTTAGGTACGCTGCTACTGTTGAACGGTTGTGCGGCGATGTATGGCCTCAAGGAGGATCCCAAGATCTCCATTGCCGACATCCGTATCCAGGATGTCAAGGCGATGGAGGGTATCTTTCTCATTAAATTGAGGGTGTTGAATCCAAACGATGTGCCGCTTGACCTTCATGGAGTCAACTGCGATCTCGAGATCAACAAGCGCCATTTCGCCAGCGGCATCGGCGACAGCAACCAGAGCGTTCCGCCCTTTGGCACAGCGGTTGTTCCCGTGGAGGTCTACGCCTCGGTGCTTGACATGGTCGCCTCGGTGGCCGACCTGCTCCACACCGCCGGCAAGATTCCCTCCAAGGACAAGCCGGTTCCCTACACCCTCCAGGGAACCGTCCGTATCGGTATCCACGGCTTCAAGAAGGAAGTGCCCTTCAAGTCCTCGGGTGAGCTTTCCTTGAAGGGGCTGACCAAGCCTCGCTGAGGACATGCGGGAAAGAGCGGTTGCGTTTTCGGCTGTTCAGCATCAAGGTGTTCTCGATCATCCTCGGCAAACCATCTCCCCTTCCATGTGTCCCCCTTGGCAGCGGCAGGAGTTTAATTTTGGCTGCACATACTTGGCGCACCGCTCTTCCGATACAATTGTATTGACAGGACCGGACAGTACAATAGAGTACACACCTTTTTTATGATGGCATCAGCAACCAATTCCATGCTCACGCAACAGCAGGGACAAGTGCTCGTCCGTTTGGCGCGGCAGCAGATTGAACAGCACCTGGGAATCCAACCAGCGCAGCCGGTGACGGCTGAGGAACTGGCTGATCCGGTTCTGCAGCAACAGCGCGGGGTCTTCGTCACCCTCCATAAACGGCGGGATCTGCGGGGCTGCATCGGCAGCCTTGCCGCCGTGGAGCCCGTTGTCGAAGGCGTCCGGCGCAATGCGCTTAGCGCGGCCTTTCACGACCATCGTTTCAACCCGCTGACCGCCGGCGAACTGCCGGCGCTCCATGTGGAAATTTCGGTGCTGACCGAGCCCCAGCCTTTGCCGTACGAAAGTACCAGTCATCTGCTCCAGTTGCTGCGGCCGGGGATCGACGGGGTCATCCTCACCGGGCCCGGGAGGGCGAGCGCCACCTTCCTGCCCCAGGTGTGGCAACAGCTGCCCGAACCTGAGCAGTTTCTCGGCCACCTCTGCCGCAAGGCCGGTCTGGCGGAAGAAGCCTGGCGTTCAGGACGGCTGCAGATCTTCACCTATCAGGTGCAATCCTTTGAAGAATCCCGCTCCAGCGGGAAGGACACATGAAAGAACTGTTTCTCCCGCCGGAGCTCTCCTGTGAGATCGGCGAAATTTACGATTCCATGGCCACGGCTTATGATGAAGTGGCCCAGGTCATTGGTTTGACCTGCGAGGGCTGTCCGGACAACTGCTGCGACTCCTATTTCCTCCACCACACCTACTGTGAATGGGCCTACCTCTGGGAGGGCATCCGGGCGCTGGACGACGACCGGCTGGACCGGATCATGCAGCGGGCCCGGGACTATGTCGCCCAGAGCCGTCTCTTGATCGCCAGGGGCGAGCGGCCGCAGATCATGTGTCCGCTCAATGAATCCGGGATGTGCGGCCTGTATTCGCACCGGCTGATGATCTGCCGGACCCACGGTGTTCCCGCGACCCTGACCCGGCCGGACGGCCAGCATCTCCGCTTTCCCGGCTGTTTCCGCTGCCAGGAGATCGTCGCTGCCAACTATGCCAATGAAGTCGATGCCCCGGCCATGGACCGGACCATTCTCTACAAGCGGCTGGCGCAACTGGAGTCCCGTTTTCTGGGCGACCGGCGCGGATTGCTGCCCAAGATCAAGCTGTCCATCGCCGAGATGATCGTTAACGGTCCGCCCAAGGACATCAAAACCAACCGGGATTAATCTCCTCTCCCCTTCTGCTCAGACCATCATGGATAGAACCGTACAACAGGCGCGCGACGCCATCCTTGCCGGCGGCCAGATCGATCGGCCGACGGCCCTGCAACTGCTCGGCAGCACGAAAGAAGACCTTTGGCAGGCCGCCGACTCCCTTCGCCGCCGCTTTCTCGGCGATCATTTTGATCTCTGCTCGATCATCAACGCCAAAAGCGGCAACTGCACCGAGAATTGCCGTTTCTGCGCCCAGTCGGCCCGGCATCATACCGGCATCGACGCCTATCAGGTGATCGCTGAAGAGGAAGCAATGGCCCAGGCCAAGGACAACGACGACCACGGCGTCCACCGTATTTCCCTGGTGACCAGCGGCCGCAGCCTGTCACCGGAAACCGTGGCCGAACTCACCCGGCTGTATGCCGCCATGGCCGAAACCACCTCCATGCTGTTCTGCGCCTCGGCCGGTTTTCTCAACGAGGCAATCGCCAACGGCCTGTACGCGGCCGGGGTCCGGCGCTACCACTGCAACCTGGAGGCAAGCAAAAACTTTTTTCCCCAGGTCTGCACCACCCACACCTGGGAGGAAAAGGTCGAGACCCTGCGCCTGGCGCGCAAGACCGGCATGTCGCTCTGTTCCGGCGGCATTATCGGCATGGGCGAGACCATGGAGGACCGGATCGACATGGCCTTTGAGCTGCGCGAACTGGGCGTCAAATCGATCCCGGTCAACATCCTCACCGCCATTGCCGGGACCCCGCTGGCCGAGTTGCCCCCCCTGTCGGTCGAGGAGGTCCTGACCACCGTGGCCCTGTTCCGCTTGATTAATCCGGAGGCGGTAATCCGCATGGCCGGTGGGCGGCAGCAACTGGGCGACGACCAGTACCGCTGCTTCAGCGCCGGGGCCAATGGTGCCATTGTCGGTAACTACCTGACCACCACCGGTTCCTCCATTGCCGAGGATTTGCGACGGCTTGCGGCCCTGGGTTTCACCTTCGAGCGTCCGTAAGCAATGCCGATCGACGCCCTGCTCCGGTTCGACCGGGACCACCTCTGGCATCCCTACACCTCGACCACCAAGCCGCTGCCGGTGTATCCGGTGGACTCGGCCTCTGGGGTGCGCATCCGGCTGATGGACGGCCGGGAACTGATCGACGGCATGTCATCCTGGTGGTGCGCCATCCACGGCTACAGCCATCCCGTGCTCAACCGGGCGATCAGCGAGCAGAGCGAACGGATGGCCCACATTATGTTCGGCGGTCTGACCCATGCACCGGCGGTGGAACTGGCGCGGTTGCTGGTGGAGCTCACGCCTCCGCCGCTCGACAAGGTCTTTCTCTGTGATTCCGGTTCGGTCAGCGTCGAGGTGGCCCTGAAGATGGCCCTCCAGTACCAGCAGGCCGTGGGACGACCTCAAAAACACCGGCTGCTGACGGTGCGCGGCGGCTACCACGGCGACACCTTTCACGCCATGTCGGTCTGCGACCCGGTCACCGGCATGCACACCCTGTTTGAGCAGTCCCTGCCGCAGCAGCTTTTCGCGCCCCGGCCCGACAGCCGGTTTGATGGCGACTGGGACGAACGCGATCTGGCGGCCATGGAACAGCTGCTTGCCGGCCATCACCAGGAAACAGCGGCGGTGATCATCGAGCCGATTGTCCAGGGAGCCGGCGGCATGTGGTTCTATCATCCCGAATACCTGCGGGGGTTGCGGCGGTTGTGCGATCACTATCAGGTGCTGCTGATCTTCGATGAGATCGCCACCGGCTTCGGCCGGACCGGCAAACTGTTCGCGGCGGAGCATGCCGCTGTCACCCCGGACATCATGTGCGTGGGCAAGGCGATCACCGGCGGCACCATGACCCTGGCCGCCACCTTGGCCACAGCCGAGGTAGCCACCGCCATTTCCAACGCTCCGCCGGGCGTGTTCATGCACGGTCCGACCTTCATGGGCAATCCGCTCGCCTGCCATGTGGCCTGCACCTCGATCCGCCTGCTGCAGGACAGTCCCTGGCAGGAACGGCTTGCGGCTATCAACCGTCAGCTGCGCGAGGAACTGGAACCGGCCCGCACCCTGCCCACCGTGGCCGATGTCCGGGTGCTGGGGGCCATTGGGGTGATTGAAACTAGGGAACCGGTGGACATGGCCCGGCTGCAGCGCTTTTTTGTCGATCAGGGGGTGTGGATTCGTCCCTTCGGCCGCCTGCTCTACCTCATGCCGCCCTATATCATTGCGCCGGAGGAGCTGTCGCGTTTGACCGATGCCCTGGTCCGGGCGGCGGGCATGGTGCATTGACGGCACTTGTTTGCTCTTTTCCGTTCAATTGCCGACCACTCCCTGAACGCCTCCTATAAACCGCGCTCCATTCCTCTCACCTCCGGGCAAGCCGATGAAACGGGAACTGATCAATAAAAGCGTGCTTCTGGCCCTGGTGCTGCTCATCTCGGCCCTTTTCCTCGACATGATCCGGCAGTTTCTCATGCCGATGTTCATGGCGGGCATCTTTTCCGCCATCCTCAGTCCAGCACACCGCTGGCTGACCGGAAAGATCAACGGCCGGGAAAACATGGCCTCGATTCTGGTCATTATCGGCATCGTCGTCCTGGTGCTCGCGCCGCTGTCTATCCTCATCGGCGTGGTGGTTGCCCAGGCGATCAACGTCAGTCAATCGGTCACTCCCTGGGTCCAATCCTTCATCAATGAGCCGACCGCCATTACCGCCTACATGGAAAAATTTCCCTATTACCAGGAAATTCTGCCCTACCGCGCGGTGATCATCGAAAAGGCCGGCCTGGTGGTCGGCAACATTTCCACCTTCCTGATCAACAGCCTCTCCTCCGTGACCATGCTGACCGTCAATGCGGTGTTCAGCAGCATCATCATGCTCTACGTGATGTTTTATTTCCTGACCATGGGCGAAGTACTGCTGATGAAAATTCTCTACTTCCTGCCCCTGCACGACCGTGACGAACGCCGCTTGCTGCACCGCTTCACCTCGGTAACCAAAGCCACCCTCAAGGGCACCCTGATCATCGGTGCAGTCCAGGGGTTCATCTGCGGCGTAGCCTTCGCCTTTGCCGGCATCCAGGGGCCGGTGTTCTGGGGCACGGTCATGGCGGTGCTGTCGATCATTCCCGCCTTCGGCACCGCCATTATCTGGGTCCCGGCCCTGATCATCCTGGCGCTGAAAGGGGAGTTTCTCGGCGTGGGCATCCTGGCGGTCCTCTGCGGCGCGGTGGCCGGCAATCTCGATAATGTCCTGCGGCCCCGTCTGGTCGGCAAGGACACCGAGATGCACGATCTGTTCGTCCTGTTCGGCACCCTGGGCGGGATCAGCATGTTCGGCATTCTGGGCATCATCATCGGACCGATCGTGGCCGCCCTGTTCATCACTATCTGGGAAATCTACGGCAAGGCCTTTGAAGCCTATCTCCCCGACGTTGGCCCCCTGTTTGGTCACGGCAAGCCGGAGGAACCGGCGCCGGAACCCCAGCCCGCCGTCCTCACCCTCGCAGCGGACGAGGCGGGTGCCTCGGAGCAGGAGGTCCCGCCCCCCGGTCAACCGTCAAAGGAAAGCACCACTCCAACCGTGAAAATGGATTGAACTTCCTTCTGTTCTTCATTACAAATCAACACCCCGGATACACGGGCCGCGACAACGAACCGACGTTGCCGCCAAAGTGGAAAAACAACAGAGAAGCTGACTTTTTTATCCTTATACGAACAACTGCCTGGAGGCGTACGATGAGCGAAGAAATTCGGGTGAAGAATACCGGGTTGCGCGGGGTGACCGTGGCCGATTCCGCGATCAGTTTTATTGACGGCGAAAAGGGTGTCCTGATTTACCGGGGCTATCGCATCGAGGATCTGGCCGACCACTCCTCGTTCATGGAGACCGTCTACCTCTTGTTGTTCGGCACCCTGCCCACGGTCGAGCACCTGGAAGCATTCACCCAGCAGGTCAAGGAGATGCGCCGGGTGCCCCCGTATGTCCTTGAGTCCATGCGCCATTGGCCGAAGAACGCCCGGCCCATGGATGTTCTCCAGGCCTGTGTGCCCTTGCTTTCCATGGCCGAGAAACACAGTGACACCATGGACCGTCAAACCTGTATCAATCGCTCCATCGGCCTGATCGCCCAGATGCCGACCCTGGTGGCCGCCTGGCACCGCATCCGCACCGATCAGCCGGTCCTGGCGCCTGACCCTGCCCTGGATCACGCCGCCAACTTTCTTTGGATGTTGCAAGGGAACAAGCCTGATGCGGCCACGGCCAAAGATCTCGATGTCTGTCTGATCCTGCATGCCGACCATACCTTTAACGCATCGACCTTTGCCGCCCGTGAGGTGGTGTCCACCCGCGCCAGCCTCTACGCAGGAGTTGCCGCCGGTCTGGGGGCGCTGTCCGGCAGCCTGCACGGCGGGGCCAACGAAAAGGTCATGGAGATGCTGCTGCAATTGGAACATGAATCGGATATCGAGGGCTGGGTAACCGAGCAACTGCGCCATGGAGAACGAATCATGGGCATGGGGCACGCCATCTATAAAACCGGCGATCCCCGGGCAGTGTATCTGAAAAAGATGGGGCAACGGCTCGGTGCGCAGACCGGCGGCGCATGGGCGGCAATTTCGCAGAAAATCGAAGAGACCGCTTTGGCCATCTTCGCCAGCCAGGGCAAGACCACCATCCTGCCCAACGTCGATTTCAACTCCGCTCCGGTCTACTATCTGATGGGCATCCCCATGGATCTGATGACCCCGATTTTTGCTATTTCCAGGGTGGCGGGCTGGTGCGCCCACATCATCGAGGAGCAGTTCGCCGATGTTCAGGGCAAGCCGGCGCTCTATCGGCCCCAAGCCCAATACGTGGGCGAGTATTGCGGTTTGATGGGCTGCGAATACGCCCCGGTAGACAAACGGTAAAGAGGGAAAAGGTCGGCCGTCGCCCGGTATAGGAAGTTTGCGAGGGCCTTACCAGGCGACCGCGGTCAGGTCCACCTTGTTTTCGGCGATCAGGCGCAGGCAGGCGTCAACGCTCTCGGCATCATAGAGAATGCCCCGGCCGGTGCGGATCTCATCAAGGGCCGTTTCCAGGCCGAGGGAAGGCCGGTAGGGCCGGTGCGAACTCATGGCCTCAACCACATCCGCCACGGTGAGGATCTTGGCCTCGAGCAGCAGATCCGTGCCGGTGAGTCCCCGGGGATAGCCCGAACCGTCGAGGTGCTCGTGATGCTGGTAGACGATCTCGGCCACCGGCCAGGGGAAGGGGATGTTTTTGAGGATATCGTAGCCCACCTCGGTATGGCACCTGATGATAGCCCGTTCCTGGATGGAAAGGCGGGCCGGCTTGGCCAGGTATTCCGAGGGCAGGGAAATCTTGCCGATGTCATGGAGCAGGGCCGCAAAGTGGAGGCCCTCAATTTTTTCCTCCGACAAACCCATTTCCCGGGCTATGGCGCAGGCCAGCATGTCGACCCGCATCTGATGGCCCGCAGTATAAGGATCCCGCTTCTCCGCCGCCAGCGCCAATGATTTGACCGTTTCCTCCAAACTGGTGCGGAGTTCATCCCGGCTCTTTTTCAAGGCCTCAAGGGCATTCTTGCGTTCGGAAATGTCACGGGCGATGCCCCGATATCCCTGGAATTCGCCGCTGTCGTCGAACACCGGCACGCCATTCTTTTCAATGACCAGAACCCGTCCATCCCGTGCCTGGCAGACGGTCTCAAAACCGTTGAACGGTTTACGGGATTCAATGAGCTTGTTGAAAATCCGCTTGGTCCGCTCCATTTCCTTGATCGCAATGATATCCATCAGGTGCTTGCCGATCAGTTCTTCGGGTTGAAAGCCAAGCAGGTCGAGCACTTTGGGGCTGCAATAGGTGTAGGTTCCCTGGGCACTGATTTCCCAGATCCAGTCACTGGTGGTTTCCACCAGGGAGCGGAACCGCTCATTGCTTTCTTCCAGCGCCCGCAGCAGGCTTTCCCTTTCATCCGAGATGATGCGGCGGACGCGGTCGGCCAGCACCGTGTGGCGGATGATATACAAGGCGAGGAAGGAGACGAAGAGCAGGATGACGGTGGCGATGGCGTTGAGCTGTTTGGCGATCAGGCCGATCTCGACGTTGACGTCCTCGATATACAAACCGGTACCGATGACCCACCCCCAGGGCTCAAAGCCTCGCACGTACGAAAGTTTGGGCACGATTTTTTCCGGATCATCCTGCCACTGAAACCGATAATCCACATAGCCCGCCCCTTGGGCCTTGACCACCTTGACAAACTCCTCCAGCAGGTTCTTGCCCTTTGGATAGCGGACATCGGGAACAATCTCGCCGTGGAGATCGGGCCGGTACGGGTGCACGACGATCAGCCCGTTCATGTCGTTGACCCAGAAATAATCCTTGTTCACCGGCCCGTAGCGAAGGTCGCGAATGATGCGCAAGGCTGTCTGCTGGGCCTGCTCACGGCTCATTTCGCCGGCCCGCTCCATTTTTTCATAGGAGGCAACCATATCCCAGACGATGGTGTTCAACTCCCGCAGCATCTCCCGTTTTTTCGCCAGGAGATTTTCCTTAAGGGAGGGCAGGATGATGACAAAGGTGGCGGTCACGAACAAGATGATGGTGAGCAGGGCCGGCAGGGCGATCCTGATGGAAATGGCTTGGGCAAATGTTCGTTTTTTGTCCTTTTCCATACGTGCGGCCGGAGGGTTCAATGAAGGTGGTGACAAAAGAAGAAGGCGGCATGTGCTGCCGTGGCGGCCGTCTGGTGAATGGCCCGTTCGATCATGCTGGTCCGGACCGGATGGATTGCTAGAGCATGATCGCCTCTTTCCCTTTTCACCATAACGATTACCGCCACGATCAGCAAGGTTTCTTCCAAGGCCGTGGCCCTGTCCTCCAGCCGCCGGAAAAAACGGCTTGACTTTCCTGATCTGATCAGGTCTTCTATCCTCAGGTTTCAGGTTCCTTTCGAGGAGCAACAGGGAACTCCGTGCGAATCGGAGACGGGCCCGCCGCTGTGACCGGGGACGAACGCTGCAGACACGTCACTGACCAACAGGTTGGGAAGACGCGGCGGGAGAATGAACCGGGAGTCAGAATACCTGCCTGAAACATGACAGCCTTTCCCCGCGGATCAGGGAGACGGCGCCGATACGTGGATCAACCAGGGCATCCCCGGATCATTTTTTAAATGATCCGGGGATTTTTTTTGGCCGAGGAAACGGCAGCGTCCCGGATCACAGCGGCGGAAGCCCGGCCGCCCTTCCTGAAAGGGCGGCGGATTTTCCTTTGGAAGAACGGATCGTTGTCAAAGGTCCGAGAAATTGCGTCAGGACGAAGGGTCCTGCCGATTGCCATGTCCGGGATGCCAGGCGGCGACATTGTTTGCCGGCGATGTTGCCGCCCCATCTCCCCTTCGCTGCCGCCTCGCTTCCGGCCATCTTTTGCCAGGGAATTGCTGGAGCCAGTCACCGAACGTGGTCCGCGAGGCAACTTGCGCTCGCATTCAAGAGCAGCGGCCGGGAAAAGTTCCAACCGCTCTTTTTCCCCTGTACCGAGGAGGTTTTCCATAATGCGCCCGCACTTTTTTCACCTGTTGTTGGCTCTGGTGCTCATGCTCGTCTTGCCCCTGTCCGGTTGGTCCGCTGCAGCGGGCCCTCCGTCCAAGAACAAGGCCACCCAAGACCCCGCCATCCTGCTGGTCACTTTCGGCACCAGTGTTCCCCGCGCCCAGGCAGCCTTTGCCAATATCGAGGAGCAGGTCAAGAAAACCTACCCCAACAATGAAATCCGCTGGGCCTACACTTCGCAGATCATCCGCAAGAAGCTGGCCAAAGAGGGCAAGCTGCTCGACTCTCCGGAAATCGCCCTGGCGAAGCTGATGGATGAAGGCTACACTCGGGTGGTGCTGCAGTCCCTGCACATGATCCCCGGCCAGGAATTCCACGAAATCTACACCAACGGCAACCTGTTCGGTCAGATGGCGGGCGGGTTTACCAAAGTGATGGTAGCTTCTCCGCTCCTGTCCAGCGACGAGGCCATGGATAGGACCTTGCAAACCGTAGCCGCCCAGATTGTACCCAAGGAACGTAATGCAAGCGAGGCCGTGGTGCTCATGGGCCATGGCACCCATCATCCCAGCGATGCCATCTACTCCGCCCTGATGCTCAAGGCGCAGAAGATGGATGCCAACATGTTTGTCGCCACCGTGGCAGGGCATCCGTCCTTTGATGACGTCAAGGAAGTCCTGGTGAAAAAAGGAATCAAGAAAGCCTATCTCATCCCACTGATGACCGTAGCCGGCGATCACGCCATGAACGACATGGCCGGCGATGAACCCGATTCCTGGAAAAGTCAGTTGGCCAATGCGGGCATCGAGAGCGTGCCGGTCCTCAAGGGACTGGCCGAGTTCGACGCAATCGTTGATCTCTGGCTGGAGAATCTGAAAGTTGGCATGGCCCGTGTGCAATAATCGTTGTGCCCGGCCGTGGATTTCGGAGGCAGCTCTTTGTTCGAGGGCTGCCTCTTTTTGCTTGTTTTTCAGCCCATCTTATCGACTTTCCCCTCCGTTTTCCGGCGGCCAGCTGATATTCACTTGGGAACTGCAGCAATAACGCCTTGAATTTCGTCAAGGTTATAGCAATAATACAAACAGAATCCGTTGTGGCTAACCTCTTCCCACCTCGTCAAGGAGGCGCATGATGACCGACCTGAAGAACTTTTCACTGCATGACCATATTCTTGCTGTCAAAAAAGGTGAGCGTGTCTTTGAAAACGCCTTTCAGAGCGTCAGCCGGATGATCCTGGAAAAAGACATCAACAAGGTCACGGTCAACGGCAAATCCACCTTTGACTTCACCATTTTCCGGGAAGGCAAGAAACACATCATCGGCATGTACGATGAGATCAACTCGTTCGTTTCCTTTGTCAAGGATGCCTCCCAGGGCGGTTCCTCCAAGGAGATGGCCTTTGTTCTCGTGGGCGAGCCCGGCAACGGCAAGACCTTCCTGGTCGAGTATCTGTGCAGCCTGTACCGTGATTTCCTCTCCTTGCCGAAGAATAAAAAGTATACCTTCCGCTTCACCGGCCTTGACCGGATCGGCAGCTATGGGGCCATCAAGGCGATTGAGTCCCAGACCTATGAAGACCCGATGATCCTGGCGCTCAATCTGTTTGATACCCGCAACGAAACCATAGCCTACCTGGCCAAGAAGCTCAAAGTCAATGATGCGACTCTCGCCCAGTGGGCCGAGAACTACCGGCCGCTGGGGGCCTGCTCGGCCTACATCTGGAATGACATCAGGACGATGACCGGCGGCGACATCGAGGAGATGCTCAAATGTATCGAGCTCGTGCCGGTGCCGCTGATCGAGAGCCTGGGCACGGTCACCGGCAAGTATCCGGCCAAGGATAAAATTACCTCGTCGGCGGTGGATCTGCTGGGCGAGGAATCGATTCAGCGACTGTTGCACATCAGCGATACCAACAACCCCTTCCGCTTCGACCTGCGGCGCGGCGCCCTGGCCCGGGTGGCTGGCGGCGGCATCCATTTCAGCGACGAGATCTACAAAAACAAGAAGGACCTGGTACAGGTCTACCTCGGCATCATCCAGAACCGGACCATCGAGATCGACGGCTACAAGTGGCCGATTGACACCCTGATCATCGCCACCAGCAACAACTCGGAGTTCAACCGGTTCCTCGCCGAAAAGGAGGAAGCGCCGATCATCGACCGCTGCCGCATCTGCTATGTTTCCCACAATACCAATTACCGCCAGCAGCATGACCTGACCGGGTACGCCATCGGCAACGAGTCCAAGACCACCCTGACCGGCGACACCATGCATCAGGATCCGAACCTCAATTACGCCGCCTCGGTGGCAGTGGTCCTGACCCGTTTACCGCGTTCGGAGAAACTGACCCCGATCGAGACCATGAAACTCGCCGCCGGTGAAGTGGCGGGGGAAAAGAGCCTCAAGACCCTGTCCGAGGTGATCGACACCCTCAATCAGGAACACGACATCACCAAGCGATTCGGACAGAAAGGGCTGGGGCAGCGCAACCTGGGCCGCTCGATGCAGTTGATGCTGGAGAGTTCGGAGACCAACGAAGGCCGCTGCATGTTCGCCTATGATGTGTTCACCGCGCTGGAGCGAGTGATCCTCGACTACGTGTCCGAGGCCGCTGACCGTGCTAAGTTCCTGGATGATCTGAGGATCGCCCGGGGCCTGTACCGGGAGCGGATCATGACCGAGATGTTCAACGCCTATATGGACGAACCCCTGGCCATCCGCAAGGATGTGCTCAACTACGTCAACATGATCATCGGTATCGACGCCGAGAATCTGGGAGCGGACCGGATGTGGAAATACAAAAATCCGCAGACCGGCGAACTCCAGGCCCTCAAGATCGACGAGCGTTATATCGATTCGGTCGAGGCCTGCCTGGGCCTCAAGATCCGCGAGCAGAAGGACTCCTTCCGCACCTCGATCCGCAAGATCTACGGTCAGAAGATCTCGGTCAACCCGGACTACGATTTCATGGACAACCTCGAGCTGGTCAAGGCGGTCACCGATGTCCGCCTCAAGTCCGACATCGCCGGTGCCGGCAGCCTGATCGGGGCCCTGGCCAACCGTACCAACGAAGAGAACCAAAAGCTCTACGACCGGATGATCGACACCATGCTCAACAAACTCGGTTACTGCCTCACCTGCGCCCAGAAGACTATCGAGTATTTCTGCACCCAGGTCGACGAGAACTGACGAGCACCGGGCAACCAGGACCGGAGACGCAATGAACAGGTTACGCCAACTGTATCACAGGCTTGAAGCGAGAGGACTGTCAGAGGACCAGCGCCGGGTGATCGAATGGGAACTGGCGATGGCGGAGCAGACAGGCGATCCGGAACGCGCCCATCGATCCGGTCCGGCCCCGGTTGCCCGATCGCTGTATAGCTATAGCGATCCGGAACTGTTCCAGCAGGGGCTGCCTTCGCCGGTCTTGTCGATGGTGGCAGCGCAGTCGCTCGATCATCTCCTCCAGCGGGACCTCCAGCGGGAGAAAGACGGGTTTCCCCGCAAGATCCGGATCGGCAAACTGGTCAAACCCGGACGGGACGGCGACGACAAGGTGGTGGTGATTCCGACCACGGTGGAGGAAAAACTGATCCACGACCGGATTACCGAGGAAGAGGAGGGCGAGGGCGGCGAAGGCGAGGAACAGGGCGAAGGCGGGGCCGGCGAGGGCGAAGAGGGCGAGGTCATTGGCGAGCAGCCGGTGCGCGAAGAGCAGGGCGGCGGCAGCGGCGCTGGTCAAGGCCAAGGCGGCTCTCACGAATTGGAATCCACGGTCTACGATCTGGGGCGCATCCTCACCGAACAATTTGCCCTGCCCAATCTGCGCGACAAGGGGAAGAAGCGTTCCCTGACCCGCTTTGCCTACGATCTCACCGACCGAAACCGCGGCTTCGGCCAGATCCTCGATAAAAAGGCGACCCTGCGCCGGGTACTCCAGACCAATATCGCCCTCCAGCGCATACAGGCCGGGACCCAGGTCGACACCCATGCCCTCATGATTTCCCCCCGCGACCGGGTCTACCGCATCCTGTCCAAGGAAAAGGACTACGAATCCCAGGCAGTGGTCTTTTTTGTCCGCGATTACTCCGGTTCCATGGCCGGCAAACCGACCGAGCTGGTGGTGAACCAGCATGTGCTCATCTACGCCTGGCTGAGCTACCAGTACCAGAATCAGGTGGAGACCCGGTTTATCCTCCACGACACCGAAGCCCGCGAGGTCGATAATTTCCAGGCCTACTACCAGATGCAGGTGGCCGGCGGCACCCAGGTCGCCTCGGCCTATCGCCTGGTCAACCAGATCGTGGCCGAGGAGGAATTGGAACGCGACTACTCCATTTATGTCTTCCACGGCACCGACGGCGACGACTGGGATACCTACGGCGAGGAATCTTTGCCCGAATTGGAGAAAATGCTCGTCTATGCCAGCCGGGTCGGCATCACCATTGCCGAAAATGGTTTGGAGGGTACCCGTCGCAGCGAGGTGGAAAAATATCTCAGCAAGTCGGGCCTGCTGGAGAGTAAGAAAGAGTTGCTCCGCCTGGATGTGATGTCCAAGGAGAGCACCGAGGCCCGGGTTATCGAAGGGATTAAACGTCTGATTTCTTAACACGAGGCGGTGCGCCCGCTCCCGGTGGGAATATGGAACTGATCAGTCAGCACGCCAAGCGAATCATGGAAGGGTGCAAGGAGCGCGCCCGGCAGGCAGGCCTGCGCTTTGAGGACGAGACCCTGGAATATATCGTCACCAACCGCGATATGCTCGAGCTCGGCCCGAAAGTCATGATCCCCACCCTCTACGATTACTGGGTGCAGGAGGTGGAGGTGCTCAGGGAACAGGGCCGCTACGAACTCTATCCCAACAACCCCTACGAGACGGTGATCAATACCCGGCCGCCCATCTCCTACTACAACGATAACAATCCCGACTGGCTTAACGTGATGATTTTCTACCACGTTATCGGCCACATCGATTTTTTCCAGAACAATCTCTTCTTCCGCCACACCTGGGACTACGACTTTACCAGCCGGGCCCTGGCCGACAAACGGCTCTTTGCCAAGCTGCGCTCGGAAAAAGGCCGCTGGGTCGATTACGTGATCGAATTCGCCCGGACCATCGACAACCTGGTCGGCTATTTCGACCTCCTGGCCGAGAGCGGTCAGCCCGCCGGTGAGCGCAGCATGAGCCTGCTTGACTACTACTTCGACATCTTTCTCCAGCGCGGACCGAAACCGGCGGTGAGCACCTATGCCCGGGAGATCGAGAGCTACAACCGGATGCTCCGTGAATATCCCGAGGACGGCGAAACCCGGTTTCTCAAAAGCGTGACCGAGAAACACACCGAACTGGAGGCCCTTCATGCCAGGAAATTGAAGGAAAAGAAAACCGTCGGCCGCACCGATCTGCTCCGCTTCCTGATGGAGTATTCGCCCTTCCTTAACCGGGAGGAGAACCGCTGGATGCTGACGGTCCTCGAGGTGATCCGCTCGACCTCGCTCTACTTCCAGCCGCAAATCCGCACCAAGATCCTCAACGAAGGCTGGGCCTCCTACTGGCACGACACCCTCTTCCTCGGCGATGACCGGATCAAGGGCCATGAGGTCGATTACGCCATCGTCAATGCCAAAGTGACCTCCATGCCCCGGGTTGGGCTCAATCCCTATGCCCTGGGCATGCGCCTGTTTCAATACCTGGAGCAGCAGGCCGACCGTGGCCGTACCGGCCTCGAATATTTCCAGACCGCCGACCGGCAGGAACGCCAGCATTTCGACCGGGCCACCGGCAAAGGGCGAGAATTCATCTTTCACCTCCGCGAGAACTCCTGCGATTCGATGTTCATCAATAGCTTCATCGATCAGGATTTCATTGACCAGCACCGGTTGTTCGTGGCCGGCAAGCGGCTCAACAAGGAACGGATGACCTGGCAGTATTATGTCAAGAGCCGCAAGGCCGCCGACTACAAACAGATGGTGGCCGACTCCCTCTACCATCCTCCCCGCGTTGAGGTGGAGGTAGCTGAAAACAACATCCTTGTCCTCAACCATGTGTTCGAGGGCAAACCCCTGCTGCGCGATTTCCTTCAGGGGGTCATGCTGGGGGTGGAATTTCTCTGGGGGAGCGAAGTGCAGCTATACACCAGCGTCCCCATCCCGATAAAAGCGGGCAGTGACAGCGCTGGCCAGGTCAAGGAAGAGACTCCGAAGCGGACCATTCAATGGAAGCGGTTTCGCTACACGATGAAGGACAGGACCCTGTCGCGATCCCTGGCGGAATGATGGATCAGCGGCAACCCGAACAGGAAGGTGAACGGATGGGCGCACTCAACAAAGCCTTGCAGATCCTCGAGCAGTACAAGGAAGACCGGAACCGGCAGGCCGAGCTTTCCTATATTGAATTTCTCCGTGAGGTGACCCTGCGGCCCGAGCGCAACATCCGCAACGTCACCCAGGTGTATGCCGACATGGTGCATTATTTTGTCCATGATGGCGCGGACGAGTATCCGGGAGATCCTGAATCGATCAATTATCTCAACTACGATTGCAGCCGCCTCTTTGTCGAAGGCTCGGACCGGCCGTTCTTTGCCGACCGCCTTTTTGCCAACCGCTTGATCCGCCACGTGGAATCGCTGTCGGTCGGCGACCAGCAGAACAAAATCTATATCTTCGACGGCCCCCATGGCAGCGGCAAGTCGACCTTTCTCAACAATCTGCTGCGCAAATTCGAACAGTACGCCAATACCCCGGAAGGCACCCGGTATGAGGTGGTCTGGCGGCTGAAAATGCCGGAACTGCCCGGCGGCCTCCACCACATGGCCAGCCTGGCCGGCAAAGCCCCCCAGCCGCTCAGCGAGGAAGGCGAAGACCGCCCGGCCGCCGGTGGCGGGGAGAAAGGCATCTCAGGTAATTGTTTGATTCTGCCTTGTCCGAGTCACGACCATCCCCTGCTGATCATTCCCAAGGAAATCCGGCGCCAGTTTCTTGACGACCTTCTGGATGACGACCACTTCAAAGCCCAGCTCTTCCACGACAAACCCTATGAGTGGGTTTTCCGGGAAGAGCCCTGCACCATCTGTTCATCCCTCTACCAGGAACTGCTCAAGCAAGAGGGGAGTCTCCTCAAAGTGCTGGGGTCGGTCTTTGCCCGGCCCTATGTCTTCAACCGGCGGCTGGGGGCCGGCATTTCGGTGTTCAACCCCGGCGACCGGCGCTCGCAGCGCAATGTCCGCACCGACGAGGAGGTGCAGCGCACCCTCAATGGGATGTTCTCGGCCAGCGGCAAGGTGCCGTACCTCTATTCCGGCTATGCCAAGATCAACAACGGCATCTACGCCCTGATGGATGTCAAGTCGCACAACACCGAGCGGTTGATGGACCTGCACAACATCATCAGCGACGGGGTGCATAAGGTCGATCATGTCGAGGAGCGGGTCAATTCCCTGTTTTTCGCCCTGATGAACCCGGAAGACAAGAAGCTGCTGACCGACCTGGCGGCCTTTTCCGACCGGATCGAGTACGTCAACATCCCTTATGTACTTGATATAAAAACTGAAGTGGAAATATACCGGGAGGTGTTCGGGGCGCACATCGACGAGAGTTTTCTCCCTCGGGTGCTGCACAACTTCGCGCGGGTGATTGTCGCCACCCGGCTGCGGACCAAGTCGGATGCCATGCTCGAGTGGATTCAGCATGCCGACAAGTATGAACTCTACTGCGACCGCAACCTGCAGCTGCTGAAGATGGAGATCTACACCGGCCACATTCCGCCCTGGCTGGGCGAGGGGGATGTGGAGCGGTTCACTTCCAAACGGCGGCTGAAAATCATCGCCGAGTCCGAGCAGGACGGTTGGCAGGGGCTGTCAGGCCGCGACTCCATCCGCATGTTCAATGAATTTTATTCGATGTACGCCCGGGAGGACAAGCTGATCAACATGTCGATGCTTGGCCTGTTCTTCCGCAAATATTGCAAGAAAGACAAAACCATCCTGCCCATGGGCTTTCTCGATTCCCTGCTGCGGATGTACAATTACGCCGTCCTGCAGTCGGTCAAGGAGGCACTTTACTACTACAACGAAGAGCAGATCGCCAAGGACATCCAGAACTACATGTTCGCGGTCAACTTTGAACCGGGAACAGTGGCAACCTGCCGGTTCACCGGTGAGCGGCTGGAAATTACCGAATCGTTTTTTCAGCGAATCGAATCGCGGTTGATGGCGCCCTTGACCGATGCCCAGACCTTCCGCAACAGTGTCCAGAAGACCTACACCACCACCCTGACCCAGGAAATCCTCCGTGACAACCTGAAGATCACCGAAACCGTCCTCTATCTCCACCTCCACGAACGCTATATCCATAATCTCAAGGAGAAGGTCCTCGAACCCTTCCTGGAGAACGAAAATTTTCGCCGCGCGGTCAAGGAGTTCGATCAGGAGTCGTTCAAGACCTACGACAAAAAGATCCAGAGCGATGTCCGCTTCATGATGAAAAATCTGCAAAAAAAATTTGGCTACACCCGGCAGGGCGCCAAGGAAATCTGCATCTACGTCATCGACAACGACCTGGCCAAGGTCTTTTCCGAGCAGTTCAATCTCGGGCAGTTCACGCCGTAAACCGCAGCGGCATTTTGGGGGTTACCTGTCGGTCAGCAGCCCTTTTCTTTCCAGGAACGCAAAATATTCCGCAACCGTGGGCAATTTGCCGGTGAGAGCGCTGATCGCGGTCACCTCGGTGGAGCCGAGAAAGACCTGGGCGCCATCGCCGAGGCGGTTGTCGAAGTTGCGGGTCGAGGTGGACATCACCGTGGCCCCCGGCCTGACCCGTGCCTGATTGCCCATGCACAGGCTGCAGCCGGGGATTTCCACCCGGCCGCCGACCTGAGCAAAGACGCTCAGCCCCCCTTCCCGCTGGATCGTATCCCGGTCCATGCGGGTGGAAGGGGCAATCCACAAGCGGCAGGCGGCATAGGGTTCGTCCTGCAGCAGCCGGGACGCAGCCCGCAGGTGCGCCAGGTGGGTCATGCAGGAGCCGATGAAGGCCTCGTCGATGGCCGTCCCGGCCACTGCACTCAAGGGGCGGATGTCGTCGGGGTCGTTGGGGCAGGCCAGGAGCGGTTCGGAGAGCGTGGCCAGGTCGATTTCGATCACAGCCTTGTAGTCGGCGCCTGCATCCCGGCGCAGCAACTCGGGGTTGGCCAGCCAGGCTTCGAGGGTTGCAATACGCCGCTCGAGGGCTCCGCGATCCGCATAGCCTTCAGCGATTAACTGCCTGAGCAGGGCCACATTCTTTTTCACATTGGCCATCACCGCCGCCACCGACAGCTTCACCGTGCAGGCGGCAGCGCTGCGCTCGGCCGAGGCGTCGCTCAGTTCAAAGGCCTCCTCGACGCTGAGATCGTCAATCCCTTCGATTTCCAGGATCGTCCCGGCAAAGACATTCTGTTTGCCCTTCTTGGCCACGGTCAGCAATCCCTGCTGGATGGCCTCGTGGGGGATGGCATTGACCATGTCACGGACGCTGATGCCCGGCTGGCGCTGGCCATGGAAGCGGACCAGCACCGATTCCGGCATTTCCAGGGGCATGAAGCCGAGCGCCGCGGCAAAGGCCACCAGACCCGATCCGGCCGGGAAGGAAATACCCAGCGGAAAACGGGTATGAGAGTCGCCGCCGGTGCCAACGGTATCGGGAACCAGCATCCGGTTGAGCCAGGAGTGGATGACGCCGTCTCCAGGTTTCAGGGCCACGCCGCCGCACTCCAGCGTGGTCTCGGTCATGGTCCGCCAGCGGCCGAGGTCCGAGGCCTTGGGGTAGGCGGCGGTATGGCAGAACGACTGCATGAACAGATCGGCCTTGAAGCGCAGGCAGGCCAGCTCATTGATCTCCTGCATGGTCATAGGGCCGGTGGTATCCTGAGAACCGACCGTGGTTATCCTCGGTTCGCACACCGTTCCCGGCAGCAGGCCCGGAAGGCAGCAGGCCCGGCCGACCATCTTCTGGGCCAGGGTATAGGCCTGGCCGGCCTTGGGCTTTGGATTGACCACCTCTTGAAAAATGGCAGGAAAAGGCCGCCCCAGGGCTTCGCAGGCCCAACGGGTGAGGTTGCGGCCGATGATCAGATTGAGCCGCCCCCCGGGGCGGTATTCGTCGAGCAAGGTTGCCGGAGCCGGTTTGAGCGGGATTGCTGTACCGCTCTGATCGTGCAGGGCCCACTGCCGCAGGTCGAGCACCAGCTGATCGCCGGTGCTGAACCGGGAGACGTCGCACTCAATCGCCAGCACCCCGGCATCGCGGGCAGTGGCATAAAAAATGGGGGCGATGGTGGAGCCGAGCACCAATCCGCCACGCCGTTTGTTGGGGACATGAGGAATATCTTCCCCCAGATGCCAGCTCACCGAATTGATGGCCGATTTCCGCGACGAACCGGTACCGACCACGTCGCCGGCAAAGGCCACAATATTGCCCTGGACCCGGAAGCGGGCAATGGCGCCGATTCCATCGGGAAATCTGGTTCTGCCGAAAAAGGTAGCGTGCAGGGGAATATCGGCCCGGGACTGGGCCTGATTGCCGGGGGAGAAGTCGTCGGTGTTGATCTCGCCCTCGACCTTGTAGACGGTGAACCGGATCTGGTCCGGCAAGGGTGCGCTGTGGGTGAACCACTCGGCTGCGGCCCATGATTCGAGCACCTCACGTGCCGCCGGGCTTTCTTTGGCCAGCAGGACCACCTGGTCAAAGGCCTCGTAGATCTTGATCTGTTCCTTGAGGGCTTGCGCGGAAGGCTGCGCCAAGGATGCCATCGATAACAGGCGAAGCAGGGCTGCAACATTGTAACCGCCGCCCATCTGGGCCAGCATGCGAATGGCCGCCTCGGGGGGAAAACCCGGAACCGATGTCAAGGTGCCCAGCGCCACCTGTTCCAGCCATGCGGCCTTGACCGCCGCCGCCTTGCTCACCCCCGGTTCCACCCGGTCGGCCAGTAACTGAAGAAGTGCGGCTTGCTCCGCATGGCCTCGGGTCAACAGTTCGGTGAGTGCCTTCGTCTGCTCCGCGGTCAGCGGCAGGGGCGGCACCCCGAGGAGGGCGCGTTCGGCGGCGTCTTTTCTATACTGTTCCAGCATGGCTCTCCCTCGTAGTGGTTGCTTATTCCGGGAATAAAAAAGCCGGCTCCCCTCGGATGGAGGAAAGCCGGCGATGCAGCAGATGATGTTTAAAACGATTTGGTCAGGGTGGCGATGAACCGCGAATCTTCCGGACCATTGTTAACTCCGTACTCTTGCAGGTAGCGCAGGTTCACCTGAAAGAGCATGGGCAGATAGAACACATTGATCTCGGCACCGGCGGCATGGGCCTTTTTATGCTGGTCGGCCGTTGTCGATTCGTCACTATCGTCTTCGAACTGCCAGTAGGAGGCACCGGTCAGGCCGGGGCGAATCATCCAGGTGTTGTTGACCAGAAACTCCTTGCCTACACCGTACTCGGCGACAAACTCGGAGCCAGGCGTGATATTGGTATCCTCCTGTTCGCCGTTGATCAGGGTCCGGGTGAGGACGCTGACAGACCAGCTTTTGCTGTCGTCAAAATAATAGGTTGCGCCCAGGGTCAACCTGCCGGACCAGTACCCCAGTCCCGGCGAAGCGGGTTCGTTGCCTTCGAAGTGACCGGTGGGCACAATTACCGCCAGGGCAAAGGAGGCATCCCAGCGCGGCTGGCGCCAGGCCAGGGCGAAGGGCTCGATCTCGATGTCACCGACGGTGAACGAGTGGCTGTCAGAGAACGGGCCAAAGGTGAAATCCGTATCGACCAGGGGAACGACTATATCGTAAAAATAATCGGCGCCGAGAATCTTGATATCGGTCACATGGATAAGCCGCTGCACCGAGGCGAACACGTCGAGGTCGAAATTTCCCGGAATGGTATTGCCGCTGTTATCCTTCAACTCGTTCGGATTGTACCAGAAGTTGTACATGCGGTAGTGCCAGCCCGGAGGCGGCGGTGTTGCCCCCATGACGCCTTCAACGCCGTAGGTGTAATGCGATCCCGAGGTTGCCGCGTCGCCTGAAGAACACATCACCACCAGCAGCGAGAGGCAGCTGGCTAACGTCCCAACCCATTGTTTATTCATCAACATCCGTTTCCCCCTCTTGTTTCATTTGTTTGTATGTGCGGACATCGCCTCTCCTTGAGCGTTGTCCATGTATTGTCTATCGCATCAAGCGGCAGTCGGTCATCATCAGGCGGCCATCCGGCCGAATCGTTCCCAGAAATCGGGAAAGGATTTGACCACGCACTGCTCATCCTTGATAGCCACCCCTGGTATGCGCAGGCCGGCCACGGCAAAGCTCATGGCCATGCGGTGATCGTCATAGGTGGCGATGACGGCGCCGTGCAGGTTGCTCCCGCCCTGTTTGCCGTGGATAATCATCCGCGCCGGCTCTTCTTCCACCTCGGCGCCCAGCTTGCGCAACTCACTGACCACGGCCGACAGGCGATCACATTCCTTGATCCGCAGATGGGCGATGTTGTTGATGATCGTGGTCCCCTCGGCAAAGGCCGCCACCACTGCCAGGGTCGGGGCCACATCGGGCATGTCGCCCATGTCGAGCTCGATTCCTTCGAGGGTTTCGGGTCCGGTCACAGTGATGCCCGCTCCGGTCTGCTCGATCTGACAGCCCATCCGCGCCAGATAGGGGAGGAGTTTGGCGTCGCCCTGCAGGGACGGAACGGGCACGTTGGCAACGGTAATCCGTCCGCCGGTGATGGCGGCAGCGGCCCAAAAATAGGAGGCTCCCGAGGCGTCGCCTTCGATGGCGTAGGTCCGCCCCTGGTATTGTCCCTGCGGAATCCGGAACGCGTTCAAGGCAGGCGCGGCCTCGACCCGGATGCCGAAATCGGCCATGATTGCCAGGGTCATCTCGACATAGGGTTTGGAGAGAATTTCGCCCCGGACCTCGAGTTCGGCGGGGGTTACGGCATAGGGCGCCACCAGCAGCAGGGAGGAAAGGTATTGGCTCGATTTCCCTTCCGGCAGCACGGTGCGGCCACCAGCGAGTCCGGCGGCCTGAATGGTCAGGGGCGGGCAACCGGTGCCGGCATCGCTGTCGATGGCCACCTGCCAGCCGCGCAAGGCCTCCATCAGGGGCAGGATCGGGCGCTCGCTCATGCGCTCACTGCCGGTGATATGAAAGCGGCCGTGGCCAAGGGCAGCCACCGAGGTGAGAAAGCGGGTGGCGGTGCCGTTGTTACCGAGGAAAATGTCGCCGGCCGGTGCAAGGATGCGGCCGCCGCTACCCTGGACCAGCCAGCACTCCGGATCGCTATCGTCGCAGGCCACACCCATGGCCCGCAGAGCCTCCATGGTGAAATGCGTGTCTTCACTGGCGAGCGGGCCAAGCAAGCGGGAAGGACCGCCGGCAAGGGCGGCGGCGATCAGGGCGCGCTGGGTCAGGCTTTTGGAGCCCGGAACCGTGACGACGGCATCGAGGGTACGGATTGGAGTAATGGTGATCATCTGCGTCGAATAAAGGTATGTCGTTAGATTTGCGGCGAGTGTAATGCAGCGATCAGGGCTTGGCGCATGACCGCATGAGGCGCTTCCCTGCCGGTCCAGAGGGCAAACTGGGCTGCTCCCTGGTATTGCAGCATTTTGAGGCCGTCAATGGTCCGGCAACCGCGGGCAGCGGCCTCGCGCAGCAGTCGTGTTTCCAGCGGTGCATAGACGATGTCCATAACTACGGGGAAGTTAGGCAACAACTCCGGTGCAATCGGTATGGCCTCGGTATGGGGCGCCATGCCCACCGAGGTGGTGTTGATCAGGGCGTCGGCCTGCACTGCCGCAAGTTCCCCCGGCGGCACAAAACGGCAGTTGAGCTGGGCTGCCAGTTCCCACCCCTTGGATTCGGTGCGATTGGTGATGAGCACTCGGGCGCCGGCCTCGATCAGGCCAAACCCCACGGCCCTGGCAGCTCCGCCGGCGCCGATGATCAGGATGGTGCGCCCAACCGGATCGAGGACTTCGGCCAGGGCCTGATTGGAACCTCGCCAATCGGTATTGCTGCCCTTGCAATACATCCCGCTTTCCGTCCGCTCGAATAACAGGGTGTTGACCGCGCCGATCTTGCGGGCGACCGGGTCGATGGCGTCGAGAAAGTCCATGATCGCCACCTTGAACGGGACAGTGACCGATACCCCGATGAAGCCGAGGCTGCGCAGGCCGCGAAAGCCATCGGCCAGATCGCTCGGCCGCATCGGGACATAGACACCGTTGACACCCAAATGGGCAAAGGCGGCATTGTGCATGACCGGGCTCAGGGAGTGTTCGACCGGGTCGCCGATGATGCCAAAAAGTTGGGTGTGGCCGTTAATCATGACGTGGATTCAAGCAGGTCGAGCAGGGAATGGAGGGCGTGCACGGTGATCTGGCCGGGGGCGGTGGCCTGTTCTTTCGACAGTGCTGCGTAGGTCATGAATCCGCCCAGATAGAGCGTGGCCAGGCGGCTGATTGTTCCGGCCGCGCCCATGGCAAAGGCGCTTAAGGGGAAGGTGGCGGCCATGGCCTCCTGCAGGAGGGCCAGCACTCGCAGGGCATCACCGGGCGAGGCGGCGGTGGTGACAATCTTGCCGACATCCGCACCGCTGGCGATCATCGATGCCAGGATTGCGCTGAGGTGTGCCGTTGTTGGGGTTTCCTCGAAGTCGTGGCTGGAAATGATCACTTTAGTGCCGCACTGCCGTGCTGCCGCCATAATGCGCGTTCGCAGGTCAGGCGCGGTCCGCAGCTCAATATCCACGTAGCTCGCACCGCCTCGCACCGCAGCTTCAAGCAGGTCGATTCGCTCCCTTTCGCTGCCGCTGAACCGGCCGCCTTCCCAGGCCGGCCGGTTGGTCACCAGAACGGGTTTGGGCAGGGCGGTGATGCAGTCGTCAATCCGAGGTGCGTGCATTCCATCAAGCCGGATTTCAATCACATCGGCCAAGAAAAGAACAGGTGATACCGCTGCCATGATGGCCGTGGTGTCCTCGGCCATCACTGAAACGCAGATCAACCCCCTGTCTGCCATGGTTAGACACCCAGCCGCAGAGTGCCGACGATGGCGCGAACCGAGGATTCTCCCTGCTGGCGCAGGTAGTCCTCAATCCCAGTGATGATCTGGCCGGTCGCCGCCGGATTGTAGAAATTGGCTGTACCCACCTGGATTGCCGTGGCCCCGGCCAGGAGAAACTCGATCGCGTCTTCGGCCGTGCCGATGCCGCCGATACCGATCACCGGGATGGTAACTGCCGATGCCACCTGCCAGACCATGCGCAGGGCCACAGGTTTGATCGCCGGGCCGGAGAGGCCGCCGATGACATTGGCCAACTTGGGCCGCCGGGTTCTGGCGTCGATAGCCATGCCGATCAGGGTGTTGATCAGGGAGATCGCATCAGCACCCGCCGCCGCCACGGCGCGGGCCATGGCGGCAATATCGGTGACATTGGGCGAGAGCTTGACGATGACGGGCAGATCGGTTGCCTGTTTCACTGCCTTGGTGACCGCAGCCGCCATCTCCGGTACCGTGCCGAAGGCAACCCCGCCTTTTTTGACATTGGGGCAGGAGATGTTGATTTCCAGGGCGTCGATGCCAGGAACCCCAGACAATGCCTCGGCCAGCGCGGCATATTCTTCAATGGAGTCACCGAGGATGTTGACGATGACGCGGCAGCCACAGGTGCGCAGGAACGGCATCTTCTCGCTGATGAACCGTTGGACCCCGACATTCTCCAAACCGATGGCGTTCAGCATACCGCATGGGGTCTCGACCACCCGCGGTGGCGGATTGCCTGGCCGGGGGACAAGGGAAATCCCCTTCACCACCACGCCGCCCAAGCGATTGAGCGTCACGAGATGGGCGAATTCCGCGGCATAACCGAAGGTGCCAGAGGCAGTCAGTACGGGATTGGCCAGTGAAAGCGGCCCCAGGGACACAGACAGATCGACAGGGTGATTCACCGGTTCCATGCCACCTCCTCTGCCTTGAAAACCGGGCCGTGCTTACAGACATGCCGGTACTTGTTGTCCGCACCATGGATGGTGCAGCCAAGGCAGGCGCCGAGCCCACAGGCCATGTGCGCTTCCAGCGAGGCCTCGCAGGCCACCTGTGCCGTTCGGCATAACCCGGCAACCGTGGCCATCATCGGCTGGGGACCGCAGACATACACTTGCTGCACGGTGGTCGCAAGATGGGCTGCGAGCAGATCAGTCACCAGGCCGTGATGGCCAAGGGAACCATCGTCGGTCGCCGTTTCGACCCGGCAGCCCAGCGCGCCGAACTCCTCGGCCAGATGGGTCAGTTCTCCCCCGGTCTTTGCTCCGAGGAGGACCGTGCAAGACTGAACACCCGGCCGGGCGTCGCGCAGCCAATTCGCCAAAAAAAGCAAGGGGGCGATACCGATACCGCCACCTACCAAGCAAACCGCAGCTCCTTCCGGTGCCCTCTGGAATCCATGGCCAAGCGGTCCAATGAGACTCAGTTGTTGCCCCGGCCGGACACCGGCGAGCAATCCGGTGCCCTGGCCAACGACTCTGAAGAGGAGTTGGAGCTGATCCGGTCCAATGCGACGGTGGATGGAAAAGGGACGGCGCAGAAGTGGGTCAAGCGAGGGGCCGCAGGCTACCATCACAAACTGGCCAGGCCGCGCGGAGGAGGTGATCAGGGGAGCAGACAGGGTCAGTCGATATAAGGACCCGGCCAACTGCTCGACCGATTGGACAATGGAATTTTCCTGGTACTCGGGCATAGAAAGCGATACAACAAATTACAGGTGAAAAAGCATTCTTCTCTTTAATCAACAGGTGGTTATTACTAATGGAATCAGTATTGCTCGTCATGGCCGCGGTGTTCGGCGCCGTGGTCGGATCCTTTCTCAATGTGGTCATTCTCCGCCTGCCGAAGAAGGAAGCCTCCATCGTCTTTCCGGCCTCACACTGTCCTCAATGCAAACAGCCGCTGATCTGGTACGAAAATATCCCGCTAATAAGCTATCTCGTGCTCCGGGGCCGGTGTCGAACCTGCCACAGTGTCATTTCCTGGCAGTATCCGCTGGTTGAGGCGGCCATGGCCGCGTTATCGGCGCTTATCTACTATCGATTCGGCTTGAGTTTTGAGCTTTTTTTCTATTTCTTATTTTGTGCTGCCCTGCTGGTTATCATATTTATCGACATCCATCATCAAATAATTCCGGATCGCATCAGCCTGCCCGGCATTGTTCTCGGATTTACCGGCTCTTTTTTCAATGATGCGGTCACCTGGCAACAGGCCGGTCTCGGTGTTCTCTTTGGCGGCGGACTCTTGTATGCGGTGGCCTACGGATATTTTGTCCTCACCAAACGCGAGGGCATGGGCGGCGGCGACATCAAACTGCTGGCTATGATTGGGGCCTTTTTGGGCTGGCAGAGCTTACTCTATGTGGTATTTACGAGTTCCTTGGCTGGTAGCCTGGTAGGGGTAGCGGCCATGTTCAAACAAAAAAAAGGAGGCCAGACCCGAATACCGTTCGGTCCCTTTTTGGCGCTCGCCGCTCTTTCTTACCTATTTCTGCAGCAACAGATCCTGGAGCTCTGGCGGCTTTATCTCATCGCCGCCGGCTTATAATCCCTGATGAGTAGGTAAAAAAAAACCCCGAGGTTCTCGGGGTTTTTTTTTAATGTATGGGACTTGAACCGTCAGGCTTCGATCTCGTGCTCCACCCCAATCGCTATCTTGTAGAGGATGGTCAGAATGAAAAATCCGGTGGCCCAGATACCGATGGTAATGAACAGTTCATTGATGGTCGGATAGTACTCAACGATTTCCTCGGTCGGGGTCGGCACAAAGCCGCCAAGCACAAAGCCGATGCCTTTATCCAGCCAGAAGGCAAAGAAAATAGAGGCGCAACCGATGCCCAGCCAGAGATCGCTTTGCTTTCTGGTATACGGATGGACAAGCAGGGAGATGCCAACCAGGAACAGAGCGATAAAGCCCCACATGAACGGCACCAGGTTATTATATACATGGCCATGATGCTCAAGGCCGAAAAACAGATACTGCAGGGTGTGCATGTGTCCAGGGATGTTGGAGTAAAAGCCGACAAAAAACTCCAACCCAACAAAGAACATGTTGGCCAGAGCGGCGTAAATGATGATGGTCACCATTTTGTCGATCGCTTCTTTACCGGCATCAAAATTGGCGACTCGCTTCAGGATCATGGCCAAGACCACGATCAGGGCTGGGCCGGCGGCAAAGGCTGAGGCGAGGAAGCGGGGGGCGATGATGGCAGACAGCCAGAAATGCCGTCCCGGAAGACCACAGTAGAGCATAGCGGTGACGGTGTGAATGGAAAAGGCAAAAGGAATGGAAAGATACACAAAAAAGTAGATCCATTTCGGAGGATGGACGCCCTTGCGTTCAGCGGTCAGGATAACCCAGCCACAAAGTGCGTTCAGAATCAAATACCCCCAAAGCACACACATATCCCAGAAGAGCATGGAACCAGGGGTGGGGTACAGCAGGACGTTGAGACCGCGTAAGGGTTGCCCTAAATCGGCCATGATGAACATCAGGCACATGAGGAGCGAAGAAATCGCCAGAAATTCCCCCAGGATGGTGATGCGACCGAATGCCTTGTAATTATGGATATAATAGGGCAGGACCAACATGACCCCTCCGGCGGCCACACCGACCAGGAAGGTGAATTGGGAAATATAGAGCCCCCAGGAAACATCACGGCTCATGCCGGTGATGCCCAACCCATAAAAATATTGTCGAAGATAGCAGACAGCTGCGATGGCGATAAAAAAGCCGAGAAAGGCCAGCCACATCCAGTAATAATTGTTTCCTTTTAATGCTTTTTCAAACATGGCGGCCTCATACAATATAAAAGACTGAAGGAATGGTGCCGAGAGCAGGATTGCGCTGAATCGTATGATTTTCCTTCAGCATTTTTCTGATCTCGGAATTGGGATCGTTAAGATTACCAAAGACAATCGCCTTGCTTTCAGCGCAGGCCTCGACACAGGCAGGTTGTTTGCCGGTGCCTACCCGTTCATCGCAAAAGTTACATTTTTCAACGACGCCACGCATTCTCCGCGGATAAACATGGTTAGTGTTTTTGACAAACGCCTCGGGGTCACGCCAGTTGAAACTCCGGCTTCCATAGGGGCAGGCCGCCATACAGAAGCGGCAGCCGATGCACCGGTGGTAGTCCATCATGACGATGCCGTCTTTATTCCTGAATGTCGCCTTGGTGGGGCAGGCGCGTACACAGGGCGGCTTGTCGCAATGGTTACACAGTATGGGCAGCTGGTGCTTTGCTGTGGCCTCATCCCTGTACGCGTTGGCGTTGGTCGGAAAGGCGTTTTCAAAGTTGGTCATCCAGATCCATTTGATCTCGTCTTTCTTGTCGGGAAACTGCGGCACGTTATGGACTGAATGACAGGCCGTGACAGCTTTTTCCCCCAAACTGGGATCCTGCTGGAATTTTCTGATGTCGATGATCATGCCGTAGCGGTTTTCACTCGGGTTAGGTTGCGCTCCATGTCCCTGTGAGCCGGTGGCTTGTTCGACAGTGTGACCGGTTTCAGCCGCGGCCTGAGCTATGCTCGTTCCGCCGACCAACCGATCAACGACAGCGGTACCGCCAAGGCCAGCCAGTGTTGAAATACCGGCTACCTTGAGGAAATTTCTTCTATTCTTGTCCATATGTATATCTCCTCATTCGCCGTTCATTCAACAGGAGCTATGTGGCAGTCCCAGCAATAGGGCTTAACCGATGCATAGGTATGGCAGGTATCACAGAACTGTTTCTTGCTCGTGTGACACTTCATACAGGTCAACATCAGGCTCTTCTGGTATTGTTTGCCTTCAATCTCAAAAGTACCACGGTCGCCGGTCCGCAAAACCTCATCCCGCCAGGTATTCAACAATTTCATGTGTTCAGCGCGAATCTCAGCTGCCGGCAAAACACAGGTCTTGGCATCCTTGGGTAACACGGGTTTTGGTACGGACCCGGCTGCGCCGCGGTTGTACCAGATGGGTATCGTAATAAACAGGACGAAAATAATCAGTCCCGGGATTATTTTACCGCTATCATACATCGCTCTTCCTCCCTTCCTGCCGGTCAGTTAAACCAAGGTCCTGAGCCCTTCGGTCAGGTCTTGTCGTTGTTCACCTTCGATCACCAATGCGTTGCCGACAAGTTCACTCAAACCGGCCACCTGCACTTCGGGCACCCAGTAGTTCATGAGGGTTGTCAGCGTTGCCCTGTCGATCGCGCATACACAGCCGAGCGTGTTAACGCCGTGTTTTTCATGGACGTACTTAACGGCATTCGCCCGTGGCAGTCCGGACCGCATACGGATCTCCATGATCTCGTCGGTATTGAGCGCCGTGCCCGATCCACAACAGAAGGTCTGCTCGCGGATAGTGTTCTCGGGCATCTCCACCCAGTTTTCAACCACGTTGTCCAAAACGTAGCGTGGTTCATCCAGGAGCCCCATGGCCCGTGCCGGGTTGCATGAGTCATGGAATGTCGCCTTGATGTGGGCGTTGCGGCTCTTGTCGAGCTTGATCTTGTTATTTTTGATCAGATCGGCAGTAAATTCGGAAATGTGGACCATTTTAGTGGACCGAGCGTTTTCGAAGACGGTGCCGGTAATCGGCGAACGCGGCACTTCGAGGAAATCAGTCGGGCCGTTCATGGTGTCCATATACTGATGGAGCACCCGCCACATGTGACCGCATTCACCGCCTAAAATCCATTTGACCCCCAGTCGCTTGGCTTCGGCATAGATTTTGCCGTTCAGTTTCTTCATCAGCTCATTATTGGTGAACAAGCCGAAGTTGCCGCCTTCTGAGGCATAGGTGGACCAAGTATAATCGATCCCAATAGCTTCGAAGAGCAGCAAGTAACCCATGCAGGTGAAGATGCCAGGCTCGGCAAAAACATCTGCGGATGGGGTGACAAAGAGTACTTCCGCTCCTTTGCGGTTAAAGGTTGGATTCACTCGAATGCCAGTCAGGTTCTCGATATCATCGCAGAGAAATTCGACATTCCCTTTGAAGGCCTGAGGAGTCAAGCCCATGTGGTTACCGGTTCGATTTGAATTCGAAGCTGGCTCCATTGCCCAGTTAATGCCGATGCCGACCAGGTGCAGCAGCTCGCGCAACATCATCGTGATCTCGGCAGTATCGATGCCGTACGGGCAGAAAACCGAACAGCGCCGACATTCCGTGCACTGGTAGGCGTACATGAACCATTCCTTCAGTACCCCAACGGTCATTTCGCGTCCGCCAACTAATTTGCCAAGAATTTTACCGGCGCGGGTGAAATTCTGGCGATACACGGAACGCAACAGTTCTGCCCGCAGAACCGGCATGTTTTTCGGATCGCCGGTTCCGAGGAAAAAGTGGCATTTGTCCGCGCAGGCGCCGCAACGGACGCAGCAATCCATGAAAATTTTCAGAGAGCGGAATTTGTCCAACCGGTCTGCGATACCCTGCAGAATGATCTCCTTCCAGTTGTCGGGAAGTTTCCAATCGTCTTCCTCGGGATTCCATTCGCGTGCGTTGGGAAAGCTGAGGCCCTGCTGACTATCCAGATATCTAAGCTTTTCAGGCTTAGTCGGGTAGGCGTAATTTCCGGGCTTGAATACTACAGGAACATCCATCCAATCTTTGGTTGGAATGGAGCCTGTCATCAGCGAAGGTCCTTCGGCAACGCTCCGTGCCAACATATCTACCTTTACTACTGCCATTGCTCTATCCTTATACTCTTGAATTATCCAGCGTTAGTCATTAGCCTTCGGCGGCAACTCTTTCTCGACAGGAATACCCTGCTCAATCATGTCCTCGCGGAACTCATCTTCATAGCCGGCATAGGAGTGCGGCTTGATATCCGGGTTCCAGGGATTGATATGGCGTTTCATTCTCGAATTGTTTGCCAGATTTCGGGTCGGACTGAGGAAAACACCACCCAAATGCATGAGCTTGCTGAATGGAAAGTACGCAAGCAGAATACACACTAAAAAGAGGTGGGTATAGAACAGCGAACTGATTTCAGTGACAATAGTCGGCGAAAAAGTGGCCAGACCGACCGCCAGTTGCTTGATAGCGTTGATGTCGACATTGGTTCGCACAAAAAAGCGCATCAAAATGCCGGTGAAGACGATCCCGAGAATGAGGAAGAGCGGAAAATAATCGTTGACCAGGGAGATATAGCGCACTTGGGGATTCATCAGGCGGCGGCCGAAGAGAAAGAGCAGGGCCAGCACAATAGTGACGTCCGTGGTGTACATGGTCGGCGCACCGATCTGCAACAGCGAGTCACCGGTTTCCAGAAAAGACACCAGCCACGGGACCGGATCGAGGAACAAGCGCATGTGGCGGACAACGATCACCAGGAAACTGTAGTGAAATAGGATTCCGAAGAGCCACAGCCACTTGCTCGATTCGTAGGTCAGCTTGGGACCGCCGTACACGGTTGCCTTGGTATTCCGCCAGAGAGAACGGAAGAGGAAAATTTCGAGAAACATCCTGGCAACAACCTGGGCGGTGTTGACCGGAGCCTCGAGCTTGTCATGTTTTATCCAGGGCAACGAGTAGCCCTGCCCGCAGGTGGTGGGAATTTTGAATGGAACCGGCGATTTGCCCCAATGGATGACCCGGTAACAAAAACCGCCTAAGAACAGCGCCATGGCCAGATAAGGGATAACAACACCAAAAAGGTATTGCATTCCCGGTATCTGCACCGCTATCAGCGCAAACAACGCCAGGGCAATTACTGCCGCCAAAGGGAAGGCGTACTTCATCGATCACTCCTTCACATTCAAGTTAAACGAAAACTTTCTACAAGTTACGATTAAAGCCGGATTTGCGCTTCGACATTCTGCTTTGACGCCATCCGGCCGGTCACACGCTTTCGCTATTCAATCTTTGCATCAACACCATTCAGTTCCTGCCGCAGGACTGCAGAGGGACAGGCCGCATCGGTGAGGACAGCGCTGCCGCTTTTCAACTCGCGAATCCGGTTCCGGTACAATTGCTCCCGGCACTCGCTGTAAATATTAAAAGCGCTCAATGCGAGCCGATCAATCTCACAGTCCAAGCCATCAAGGGACTGCAGCAAGGGCTGAGTTTTTTTATCGCCGGAAAACACCTGCTTGACCACCCACTTCAATTCGAGGAAGGGGGCCAAGGCCTGCGCCGGTGTAAATTCCTGGACCGCCCGTATCCGGATAACCTGATCCAAGGCGCTCACGAAAGCCTGCTGTTCTGCATTGGCTAACAGAAGCTCAAGAAGAGTCGTCAATCCAGCAGATATATTGCTGCCCACCGGATTGGCAAACGGATCCTTGGAGCTTTTGAAAAAACCGGGCGAGACGTAACTGTCGAGTGTCCGCGCGATCCACAAGGAGAGGATCTCATTTTTTTTATCAGCCAGCGCTTCTGTCAATTCCATCGCACGTAGTCTCGGGTCACCTGAAAACCATCACTTCCTGGCTTGAGCGACCAACGTAATTCTGTCAATATATCAACAATCTCTCGTCCATTAAAAATGAATGACGATTCATGCACCGCATGCTCTAGCATGATTGCCGATTTGTTTCAAGATAAAAGTTTACTGCTTGACGCCAACCGTTCCGCCGCTCGAGCGTCCATCATTCAGCAGATAGAGAGCCACTTGGATGTAGGGATCGGTGGCAATCTGCTCGTCGAGTTTTTTCTCTCCGCCAGGCGCCGGTCCGCCGTCGTCTGCGTCCTCCTGCAATAGTCCCGCAGCTTTGGCCTCCTTGCGCGTTGCCTTCACCTCTCCCCGCTCCTTCCACATGCCGTCAAGGTAGACGCCCACAGTGGTTTGTTTGGCGCGAATTTTGGCTTTCTCGGTTTCTTCTTTGATTTTTTTGAAAGCCATGCTGTTCTCGGCCCATTGTTTCCCAGCCTGCCGCATCCGTTCTTTGCTAGTGCGATCCCCTTGCCATCTGAGATACGCAACATTCTCCACCTGGTCCCAAGGCAGCGAATAATCCATGTATTTTTCACCGGTTTCCAAGTAATCGAACATCGAGGGGACCACCAGATCCGGCTCGACCCCCTTATACTGGGTGGAGCCGCCATTGATCCTGTAAAATTTTTGGATGGTCAGCTTGAGCGCCCCCAGGTCGTCATATTTTTGCAGGTGCAGCAGTGGCAGATTTTTATTCATATCCATCATCGCCTGAACCGTGCCCTTGCCATGGGTGTGCTCCCCGCCAATAATGAAGGCCCGGCCGTAATCCTGAAGCGCGGCTGCAAGAATCTCTGAGGCCGAGGCGCTGAACTGATTGACCAGAACAATCAACGGCCCGCCATAGACCACCTCTGCATCCTCGTCTTCGAGTACCCGGATGGACCCTTGCGAATCTTTGACCTGGACAATTGGACCTCCGGGAAGAAAAAGCCCCGAAATCTGTACCGCATCGGTCAGGGCACCTCCGCCGTTATTGCGCAGATCTAAAATGAGGCCACCGATCTTCTGCCGCTTCAGTTTGACCAGTTCCGCCATGGTATCGTCACTGACATTCCGGGTCTCCTTACCATTGCTCTGCGCCGCGAAATCCCTGTAAAAACTCGGGATGCGCAAATAACCGATCGCGGTTTTTCCGGTTTTCACCACCGTCGATTTGACGTAGGTTTCCTCGATCCGGACCACGTCGCGAATGATGGGAATGATGCGTTTGGTGCCATCGGGTTTCTGCACGGTCAGCCGCACCTCGGTCCCCTTGGGGCCTCTGATGTGGCTGACCGCCTCACGGATCCGCATTTCAGAGATATCAATCGGCTCGCCGTTTTTTTCGGCAACGGCGAGAATGGTGTCCTCGGCCTGCAATTGCCCCTGTTTCTCGGCCGCACTGCCGGGAATAATGCGGATCACCTTGATCAGACCCTCGTCTTCCCGCAGCAGCGCCCCGATTCCTTCGAGGGAGCCGCTCATTTGGATGTCGAAATCTTCCTTGGAAGTGGGGGCCATGTAATCGGAGTGCGGGTCAAAGGCCCTGGCCACCGCATCAAAATAACGATCGTAATGATCCTGCTGGGACTGCTGCTCTAATCGGTTCAAAGATCGATGGATCGACTCCCGCACCTTTTTGACAGCTTCTTTCAATTCCGCAGGATGCTTATCCGGGTGAATATTTTTCAACAATTCCGGCTGTTGTTTACCTTTGGTTTCGAGGAGATCAAAATAGGCGTCGAGCACCTGCATCTTGAGGGATAAGCGCCAACGCTCCTGCAATTTTTCACCATTTTCAGCAAATTCAAGTTTCTTGGGCTCAATCTCGAGGAACTCTTTCTGCTCAAAATCAAAGCCCTGGTCAAGAATTGGATCAATGAATTTTTCCACTTGGCGAATCCGATCGTTGAGCAGAGTCATGCCGGCGTCGGCTAACACGACCTTGCCCCTGCTCAATTCGTCGTCAATATGGTCGGCAAAGGCGTTGAGCTGCTTGACGTCGGATTGGAGCAGAAAGCGTTTTCTCGGGTCAAGCTGACGCAGATACAGGTCAAAGGCCTTGCGGGAAAGCTTGTCATCCAACGCTTCATGGCTGAAATGTTGGGCCGGAAGCTGCTGACTGAGCATCAGGGCGATCAGCTGGTTGCGGTCTGCATCAAACTCCTCAGAGGCAGCCTTTTTGGCTAGGCCATCAGTGGTTTGAACCAGTAGGGACAAGACCGCTGCGAAAAAAAAGAGCAAGGGCCGCAGGGCGGGAAAAACGGATTGATGTGTCATAGGAGGCGGCTTTGGGTAGCGGAGGAAAGGGGTTGTATGATCAAAGGGCAGAAAGAGCCGGGTAGACCTTTAATAGGGGCTGACGATCTTATCGGCAACGGCCATTGAACTCATTATGTCGTACATGTTGGAAATGTGTCCCACCTGGATAGCGGATTTTAACTGAAAGAAGTCAAGACAGGTTCCGCAGACGAGGATTTCGACACCATGGTGCTGCAACTGTATCAAGGCCTCCAGCGCGCCCGAAGCTGCGGTCACGAGTTTGACACCACTGTTATAGAAAAGGATCTTTTCGGGCAAAGGGGCCACATCCTTGATCGTCTGGATATAGGTCTGGAGCAGAGCCCATCCCAGTTCGTCATTGCCCCGCCCCATGGAATCTGAGGAAATGACATAAATCAGCCTCTGCCTGGTTGGCGGCTCACATTGGTACGCCTGCGGATCAAAGGCCTCGGTGGCCGTATCCGCAGCAGCCGTTATGGTGAGGGTAAAGCGTCCCTCCGGTTGTTCCGAAACCGTTACCAGATGTCCCCGGCCGCGGGCAAAACGGCTGACGTTATTTTTGGAGGCCTCGTTATCGAGCAAAACTTCAATTTGGGAGGCCCCCTGCTCCAGGGCCTCTTTGGTGCGCAGTACCGGTTGCGGACAGGGAAGTCCGATGCAGTCAAGGGTTACCTGGGGCATTCACGACTCCTTTACCGGCGCGCGGCCATGACAAAAAAACATTTAAAGAATGATTTCCTGCCCTTCCCGGGCAAAGAAAATATGCATGCCGTCGCTGCGCTCCGGGGGGCAATAGGTTGTGGCCATGGCATCCAACTGGTCGTCGCTGCGTTCCGGATCGTGGTGAAACAGGGCCAACTGCTTCACTCCCGCCCGTGTGGCGGAGGCGATGGCATCCTCGATCGGGGTGTGCCCCCAGCCGACCTTGCCTTTTTCGTACTCCTGCCGGGTGTATTGGGCATCATGCACCAGCAGGTCGGCGCCCTTGAAGAAATTTTCCAGGACACGATTCTGTTCCCGGGCCGCTTCTTCCCCTTCCAGGGCCATCAATTCATCGTAGGAAGGATGGTCGGGGTCGGTCACAAAGAGGTTGCGGAAGGGTTCGGTATCGTAGGCCGTGCAGAACACAGCGTCGCGGAAGCTGAAGCGATAGCCAAGGGCGGTGATGGGATGGTTGATGATCGCGGTCGACAGGGTAATCCCGTCGCCGAGGTCAATCATCGGCTCTTCCTTCAGCCGCCGGTATTCAATGGTGCTGGCCAGTTCGCCCATGTTGACTGGAAAATAACGGTATTTCATCTGGCCGCCGACAACCGCCTCCAGGGGTTCATCTTCATAGGTCACAGGACCGAACACCTTGATCCGGGTGCCGGGGATGTACACGGGCACGAAGAAGGGGAAGCCCATGATGTGGTCCCAATGGGTATGGGACAGATAGATTTCGGTGGCTATCGGTCCTTTGGGCAGATCGTTGACCAGCATGAAGTTGGCCAGTTCGCGGAGGCCGGAACCGGCATCGATGATGATGTGACGGTTGACTTCCGGAAAGCGCAGCTCGATACAGGCGGTGTTGCCGCCGTATTTCATGGTTTTCGGCCCCGGGCAGGGGATCGACCCGCGGACCCCCCAGAATTTCACCTTGATCATGCATCTATCCTTTTATGATTTGATCGGGCCGCCTTTCAGACCTTGAGAAAAATTTCCGCCTTCTTGATCTCCGTATCAACCGCTTCGGAGAGTCCGGTTACGGCACGCCACTGCAATCCGCAAAGATCAAGGAGCATGGCCAATTGCCCCTCGTCGGGATACCGGTTGCCGGCATAGCCGATATCGAAGAGGCAGATATAAAAGTCTGCCAGGGCCACGGTGGCCACAAGCGCTTGATGCGCAGGTTCGGCCCGTTCCGGTGCGTGATGATGACAAATGGCATCGGTGATCGCGGCATTGAGTTTCCACTTGGAGGCAATCATCTCCCCAATTTCCTCATGGTCGATTTCCAGGCATTTTTTTTCCAGCTTGACGAGCGGTTCTGGCTCTTTGTTAACTTGAGCCAACACCTCGATGTACTCGTCGCCAAAGGGAATCTTGCCGAGATCGTGCAGCAGCCCAGCGACGAAATACTCCTCCCGTTCGGCCAGGGGCACGCCGCGTTCGGCAGCGAGCAGCTTGGCCATGACCCCCACACCGATGGAATGGGCCCAGAAATCCTTGATAGGCAGGGCTTTGGATTTCTTCGCCTGACCGACGCAGCGGATGATCGCGGTCGACAGGGCCAGATTCTTCACGGTGTTCAACCCCAGCATAATGATGGCGCGGGTCAGCGAAGTGACCTTGTTCATCAATGAATAATAGGCTGAATTGATCAGTTTGAGGACTTGTCCGGTCAGGACCGGATCAAGCGAAATGACTTTGTTGAGGTCGTTGGGAGAGGTATCCGTCCGGCTGCAAATTTCCAGCACCTTGCTGACCGTGGTGGAAAGGCTTGGCATTTTATCCACAAAAACACGGATCTTGTCCAGTTTCGCATTTCGTTCGTTCATCAAGACGACACATTCTCAAGACAGTTGGCAAGGAGCGCCGGGGAAGTTGCAATCGGGTTATAATAAATGAAGGAAGGGGGGAGGTCAAGCAGAGGGTTGGGTTTTTACCGGGCTGCTTAACACCCGTGTTTTTTGAGAAAATCTTGGACGACTTCCTCCAAGAGCTGCAAGGGAGTCTGACCGGTTTCATTGACCCGGATCCACAGGCAACGTTGAAAGGCCCGGTACAGATCTTCGGGAATCTGCAGTTTCAATTCAACCAGTGCTGGCCGATCCGGCTCATCGGACTGATTTGATGCGCTCATGATAGGCCACAACTTCCCGGTATCGCAGACCAGAACCGCCGAAGATATCGAGAGCAGAGCCCACGGTTACGTCGATGCGGCCTTTGCCGCTGGTCCGGATTTGTTCGAGATCGGCCAGAGAGGCAACTCCGCCGGCATAGGTTGTCGGTGCGGGGACGGAGGTCGCCAACAGGTCGAGCAGGCGGGTGTCGATCCCCATGCACTTGCCTTCGACATCAACGGCATGGATCAGGAACTCGTCGCAGAAAGTGGCAAGCTCTTCAAGCACTTTCGGATCGATCCGCAGACCGGTGAATTTTTGCCACCGATCGGTAACCACATAATACCCGTCGTGACGCCAGCGGCAGCTCAGGTCGAGCACCAGCCGTTCCTTCCCGACCAGCCGGGTCAGCCGGGCAAGCCGTTCCCGGTCGAGCACCCCGTCGTGAAAGACATGGGAGGTGACGATGAGGTGGGAGGCTCCGCGGTCGAGCCAGAGGGGGGCGTTGTCGCCGGTAATCCCCCCGCCCACCTGCATGCCGCCAGGCCAGGCGGCAAGGGCCTCGATGGCCGCTTCTTCGTTGTCCGGACCGAGCATGATAATGTGCCCGCCGTAAAGATTATCCCGGCGGTAGAGGGCGGCATAGTGGGAGGGGGGCAACTCGGAAGAAAAATTGGTCCGCAGGGCCGCTTGATCGTCGGCCAGGGTGGAGCCGACAATCTGTTTTACTCTGCCTTGGTGCAGATCAATGCAGGGCCGGAAGCGCATACCGCTATTCCTGAAAAAAAGGGGGTCTGCCGGAATTGCCGGCAGACCCTTGAATGATCGGCGTTACATTTCCTTGACCATCATTGTGGTCGGATCGAGACGCAATCCTTTGGCGCCCGTCACCTGTTCGCCGCAGTTGCGGATGATGTCGAGCTGGATGGTGGCATCCTGCTCCGGTTTGAGCAGGATGATCATGTCAAAAAGATCATCGATCTCGTGGCAGGGTGCAGGCACGCCGGTGGGTGATATTCGAGGATCGCCACGGTGGCAGGTTGCCGAAAACCAGGCCTGCATATCCATGTTTTCAATGAGGTTTTTAATATCTTCCAGGGCCTCGCGGTCCGTCTTCTCGAAATCGAAGCCGTCGACGATCAGGCAATTCGGCCGGAAGATGTCCTGAAGCACGAGGTCGTTGAGCCGTTCTTCCAGCCTGGACCGGCTAAAGGCGGCGATTTTGAAGGTCATGATCATCCGGTGGCGGGCCACCATGTCGATAAGCTCATGCGGCCGGTTGACGCTGTGGTCCTGGAGGATGAGCTGGAGGATATCGTCATACCATGTCTTGGTTTTTTCGATGGACTGACCGATGCTGACATGGATGACGCGCTTCCCTCTGAGGATGGCGTCGAGCGCGATCTGCACCAACAGAGCTGTTTTGCCCAGACCGGCCCTGGCCATGACCAGGCCCATCTGATTTTTTTCCGTGCCCATATTCAGAACCCGCAACGGATTCTGCTGTACCAACGGTTCATATCCCATAATTACACCTCGTTCCAGTTAATGCTCTCGTGTTGTTCATTATACCCGGCTGACGCCGTTTTCACGCATCTTTTTTCTGCGCGGCAAAGGCCTTGATCAGTTCTTCCGCCACACTTTTCGGCACCTGTTTGTAGGTGGCAAATTCCATGGTGAATTCGGCCTTGCCCTGGGTCAGGGAGCGCAGGGTGGTGGAGTAACCGAACATCTCAGCCAGCGGCATTTCGGCCTCGACCACGGTATAGTTGCCCTCTTCAAAGGTGCCGATAATCACACCCCGGCGCTGGTTGAGGCTTCCCATGACCGCACCCTGGAACTCGGAGGGGCCTTCGACCGCCACTTTCATGATCGGCTCCATGATAATCGGGATGGCTTTGGCGTATCCCTGCTTGAACCCACCGATGGCGGCAAGCTGAAAGGCAATGTCCGAAGAGTCGACCGCATGGTAGCTGCCGTCGTTGATCCCCAAGCGGACGCCGGTAATCGGGGATCCGGTCAAAGTCCCCTTCTCCAGCGACTTCTGGAAGCCCTTGTCACAGGAGCTGATGAACTCCCGAGGGATCACCCCGCCGACAATCTGGTCGACAAATTCGTATTCACCCTCTTCCAGAGGCTCGATGAAACCGGCAACCCGGCCGTACTGACCGGAACCACCGGTCTGCTTCTTGTGAGTGTAATCGAATTCGGCCCGCTGGGTAATGGTTTCGCGATAGGCAACCTGCGGGGCGCCCACCTCGACCTCGGCCTTGTACTCCCGTTTCATCCGTTCAATGTAGACCTCAAGATGCAGCTCGCCCATACCGGAGATGATGGTTTCGTTGGTCTCGTGATCGACGAATGTCTTAAAGGTCGGATCTTCTTTGGTGAACCGGTTCAGCGCCTTGGACATGTTGATCTGCGCCTTGTTGTCCACCGGCTTGATCGCCAGCGAAATAACCGGGGCCGGAACATGCATCGAGCTCATGGACCAGTTCAGGCCGGGGTTGCAGAAGGTGTCGCCGGAGGCGCAGTCGATGCCGAACAGGGCAACAATGTCGCCGGACCCGGCACCATCGATCTCTTCCATTTCATTGGCATGCATGCGGACCAGGCGGCCGACCTTGGCTTTTTTACCGGTGCGGCTGTTGATAATGGTGTCGCCCTTTTGAATCACGCCCTGGTAGGTGCGGATGTAGGTTAATTGGCCGTAGCGGCCGTCCTCCAGTTTGAAGGCCAGGGCAACCAGCGGGTCGGCGGGGTCGTTGCTGACCACCACCTCGCTCTCGTCCTGATCGAGATCCAGAGCCGTGTTCTCGACATCGGTTGGACAGGGCAGGTAGGCGTTGACCGCATCGAGGAGCAATTGCACCCCTTTGTTCTTGTACGCCGAGCCGATCATGACCGGGGTCAGTTCGAGGCTCAGGGTACCCCGGCGGATGGCATCGTGAATCAGGGACTCGGGGATTTCCGATTCCTCCAGCATGGCCTCCATCAGCTCATCGGAAAACATGGATACGGCGTCAAGCAATTCTTCCCGCTTGGCGTCGGCTTCCTCTTGCAATCCAGCGGGAATCGGCTCATAGCGAATGGTTTCGCCCTGATCGCCGTCAAAATAAACGGCTTTCATGCAGACCAGGTCAATCATGCCTTCCAGATCGCTCTCCAGGCCGATGGGCAGCTGGATCATGATCGCATTCAGGTCCAGTTTGTCGCGAAGCTGCTGGGTGACGCGGAACGGGTTGGCGCCTGTGCGGTCACATTTATTAATGAACGCGATGCGGGGAACCTTGTAGCGGGTCATCTGGCGGTTGACAGTGATGGATTGCGACTGGACACCGCCCACCGAGCAAAGGATCAGTACCGCCCCGTCCAGTACGCGCAGAGCACGTTCGACTTCAATGGTGAAATCGACGTGACCCGGGGTGTCGATGATGTTGATGTCGTAATCTTTCCAGGAGCAGTAGGTGGCGGCGGACTGGATGGTGATGCCGCGTTCCTTTTCCAGCTCCATGGAGTCCATGGTTGCCCCGACACCATCTTTTCCTCTGACTTCGTGGATGGCGTGAATACGCTGCGTATAAAATAGAATTCGCTCCGTCAGCGTGGTCTTGCCCGAGTCAATATGGGCGCTGATTCCAATATTCCGCACTTTTCCTAAATCTTTTTTCATGACGCGTTCCTCAGTTCCCGCTTTCAGGTCGCTCTTGCTTGACGCTTCTGGATTATTTTACTGCTGTTTGTAAATAAAAAATGGAGTTACAGCAGGTTCTGCAACTCCATGCTCAATGCTGTGGTGCTGATTAGAAGGTGAAGGGGAGGAAGGATCTCCTTGGGCACCCAGAAAATGTTTACCCGTAAACCTCTTGTGTGATTGCGTAGAGACAAACCTACCCCATACCTTAGAAAAACTTTTTTTATATAACGCGCTTCTCCAGGATGGTCAACTATTTTTTGTATTTTTTTGGGCCGGACTATTAGGGGAAAACTGGGAAACACGGCGCCTCATAGTTTTCTAGCGGCAGGGCCGGTGGTTCAAATGCATGCCGCCACGTCCTGCTGCCGACAGCTGAACTGGCAGCATACCAACAGAGCGATTCAACGTTAAAACGGCACGTCCTTGTTCAATCAAGCTGAGCGCCTCTCCCCAGCTTTGTTCTGGCCGACAGCCACCCCGCCGTTTATTCCAGCGCGCAGGCGGTCGGTTCGGGGGTGGCGGAAACGATCTGGCGGATGCAGATGAAACGGAGCAGCTGCAACAGGCCGTTGATGAGGAAGGGCGTTTCGAGATGCATCCCCATTTCGTCCACCAGGTGCTGATACTGGGGGGCGAGCCCATCCACATAGGCAACCAGGGCTATGGCTCCGAGATGGACGTCAATCCCCGGAGGGAGTTGCTTCTTCTCGATCGCGGCCGACAACAGTGTCGCCACCGCCTCCAGCCGATGTTTCTGCAATCCTCTCCGGTCAAACAAGATGGACGCCCCCTGGACGGTAATGCTGTGTTCGTGGAGAAAGAGGCGAAACAGTCGCTGGCGGCGGGTGTTCTCCGGCAGTTTTTTGAGAAAGCCGAAGAACTGCTCCACCAAAAAACCCCAGGGGATCGGATTCTTCCTGGCCGCCCATGGTTTGAAAAAAGAAGGTGTTGTCCCTGAGCAGACCCTCCCACAGGGTGCGCAGCAGGTGCTATTTGTCGGTAAAGTGCCAGTAGATGGCCCCGCGCGTCACCCCGGCTTCCTTGGCAATATCCAGCAGCGATGTCCGGGCGATGCCGCGTGCCGGTAGCACCCGGCCAGCAGCCTCCAGGATGGCGTTGCGGGTTGCTTGCGCCTCTTGTTTGGCTGTACGTGCCATGGCCGGACATAGACATAGATATTTTTATTTTTTGGGTGTCCGCGATCCCTGTTGGTGCCCTCCCCTTCCCTCTTGCACATCAACGCCGTTCCTTCCAGCCGCCGCCCAGCGTTTTGTACACCAACACCTGGTTGACCTGTTGGGCCAGTTGCAGGTTGAGATAGAGCTGACGGGCCGTGTAGAGCGATCGCTGCGCATCAAGCAGAGTGAGGAAGCTATCCAACCCCTGCTGGTAGCGGTTTCTGGCCAGGGCAAAATACTCCTGGTTGGCCTCCAAGTTGGCCCGCTGCGCCACCAGCTGGTCCCGATAGGTCTCGCTTGCCACCAAGGCATCAGCCACCTCACGAAAAGCGGTCTGGATGGCCTTTTCATAGCTGGCCACCGAGATCTCCTTGCTGATCTTGGCCACATCCAGCTCGGCAGCCAGGCGTCCGGCGGTGAAGATCGGCAGGCTGACCGAGGGTGAAAACAGCCAGGAGCCGGAACCGGAGGCAAAAAGATCGGACAATTCGCCACTGATCCTGCCGGCAGTGGCGGTCAGACTGATGGCCGGAAAGAAGGCGGCCCGGGCGGCCCCGATCTGGGCATGGGCGCCGATCAACTGATGCTCGGCGGCAATGATGTCCGGCCGCTGCAAGAGGACCTGGGAAGAAAGCTGCGAGGGCAGCGCCGAGAGCGCCACCTGTCCGTCCAGGGCTTTTGTCCCGGCAAAATTGGCCGGCAGCGGCGCCCCGATAAGCAGGGTCAGGCTGTTGCGGTCCTGGGCGACCTGGCGCTGATACTTGGCCAGGTTGGCCCTAGCGGTTTCCAGGCTGGTGCGCGCCTGGGCCAGATCCAATTGGGTGGCCAGCCCCTCCCTGGTGCGCTGCTCGATGAGAATGAAGGATTCCTCCTCGATCCGGCGGGTGTCCTCGGTGATGGCCAGCAGCTCGCAATCGGCGAGCCAGCTCAGGTAGGCGGTAGCCACCTGAGCCACCAGGCTGATGCGGTTGCTCAGTTGGGTGGCTTCCATGGCCAGGTACTGTTCCAGGGCCTGGTCCTTGAGACTTCTGACCCGGCCGAAGAGATCGAGTTCATAGGCGGTCAGGCCCACCGAAGCCGAGTAGGTCTCCGCAGTTGCATAACCGTTACTGCCCAGGGTGCGCTGTTTGCTGCCCACGCCATCGGCGGCAATGGCGGGCAACAGGGCGGAGCGTTGAATCCGGTACTGGGCCTGGTAGGCCTCGATGGTCAGGGCTGAAGCGCGCAGATCGCGGTTGTTGGTTAGAGCGGTGCCGATAAGCTGCTGCAACTGGGGATCGACAAAGAAGTCGCGCCAGCCGAGTTCCGCTTCGATCACTTCAACCGGCCTTGCCGCCGACTTGCCCGGCATTGGTGGCGCGGCCGGCAGCTGGTCCGTCACCGGCAGATCCGGCCGCTGGTAGGTGGGGGCCAGGGTACAGCCGCCAAGCAGGCTCAGCAGGACGGTGGCGGCAATGCATGTATACGAACAAGCAAACATATCAGGACTCCTGCACCGGTACGGCCCCAATGGCCGCGACCCGGCGGGTTGCAAACAGACGCATTACCACCACGAAAAAGAGGGGGATGAAGACAATGGCGAGTACGGTTGCCGAGAGCATGCCGCCAAGCACGCCGGTACCGATGGCATGACGGCTGTTGGCACCGGCGCCGGTGCTGATCGCCAGCGGCAACACCCCGAGCATGAAGGCCAGTGAAGTCATGATGATCGGCCGCAGCCGCAAACGGCAGGCCTTGATCGTCGCCTCGACCAGATCCCGGCCCTTATCAACGCGGCGCTTGGCAAATTCGACGATCAAAATGGCGTTTTTCGCCGACAGCCCGATGGTGGTCAACAGGCCGACCTGGAAGTAGACGTCATTCTCCATGCCGCGAAAGTAGGCGGCGGTCAGGGCGCCGAGCACGCCGAGCGGCACGGCAAGCATCACCGAGAAGGGCACGGTCCAGCTCTCATAAAGGGCGGCCAGGCAGAGAAAGACGACGATCAGCGAGATGGCGTACAGGGCCGGGGCCTGCGAGCCGGCCTGGGCCTCCTGGAAGGAAGCGCCGGTCCACTCATAGCCGATGCCGCTGGGCAGTTGCGCCACCAGTTGGCCGATCAGGGCCATGGCCTCGCCGCTGGAATGGCCTGGGGCCGCTTCACCGACGATCTCCACCGCCGGATTGCCGTTGAACCGCTCCAGGCGCGGTGAGCCAAAACTCCAGTGACCGGAGGTGAAAGCGGAAAACGGCACCATCTCACCGGTTTCGTTGCGCACGTACCAGTACTGCAGATCCTCCGGCTCCATGCGGAAAGGGGCGTCAGCCTGGAGGTATACCTTCTTGATGCGGCCGTTATTGATGAAATCGTTGACATAGTAGGAGCCCCAGGCGGATGCCAGCGTGGTATTGATGCCGTCAACGGTTACCCCGAAGGCCATGGCTTTTTCATAATCAACATCCAGGTTGTACTGCGGCGTATCCTCCATGCCGTTGGGTCGCACCCGGGTCAGGCTGGGGTTCTGGGCCGCCAGGCCGAGCAGCATGTTGCGGGCCTCGATCAGCTTTTCATGCCCGAGACCGCCGCGGTCCTGGAGGAAGAAGTCAAAACCGGTGGAAGTGCCCAGAGCGGTGATGGCCGGCAGGTTGAAGGCAAAGATCATGGCCTCCTTGTTCTGGGAAAAGGTGCCCATGGCCCTGCCGATAATCGCCTTAACTCCCTGATCAGGACGCTTGCGCAAGCTCCAGTCCTTGAGTTTGATAAAGGCCAGGCCCATATTCTGGCCGGAGCCGGCAAAGCTGAACCCGGCCACGGTGAGCACGGATTCAACGTTTTCCTTCTCCTGATCAAGATAGTAAGTGCGTACCTGATCAAGGATCTGTTGCGTCCGTTCCTGGGTCGCGCCGGTGGGCAGCTGCATCATAGTGATGAAGACGCCCTGATCCTCCTCAGGCAGAAACGAGGTCGGCAGTTTGGCAAATAAAAAAATCATGCCGCCGATGAGCACGAGGTAGATCAAACCGAAGCGGCCGGTGCGTTTGAGCACATAGGCAACGCTGTCGCGGTAGGTGTCGGCGCTGCGTTCAAAGGCACGATTGAACCAGCCGAAGAAGCCGCGTTTTTGCGTGTGTTCCCCTTTCTGCACCGGCTTGAGCAGGGTGGCACACAGCGCCGGAGTGAGGACGAGGGCGACGATGACCGAAAGGGTCATGGCCGAGACAATGGTCAGGGAGAACTGGCGGTAAATGGCGCCGGTGGAACCGCCGAAAAAGGCCATAGGCACGAACACCGCCGACAATACCAGGGCGATACCGATCAGGGCGCCGGTGATCTGGTCCATGGATTTGCGGGTCGCTTCAAGCGGTGACAACCCCTCTTCGGCCATGATCCGCTCGACGTTTTCCACCACCACGATGGCGTCGTCGACCAGCAAACCGATGGCCAGGACCAGGCCGAACATGGTCAGGGTGTTAATCGAGAAGCCGAAGGCCGCCATGATCCCGAAGGTGCCGAGCAGCACCACGGGCACGGCGATAGTCGGAATGAGGGTAGCGCGAAAATTCTGCAGAAACAGATACATGATGAACACCACCAGGATAATGGCCTCCACCAGGGTATAGGCCACCTCCTTGATCGAGATCTTGATGAAAGTGGTGGTATCGTAGGGATAGACCACCTCCACACCCGCCGGAAAATAGGGCTGCAGTTCCGTCAGCTTGGCCCGGATCGCCTCGGCGGTGTCGAGCGCGTTGGCGCCGGTGGAGAGCATAATGGCCATGCCGCCCGATTGCTGGCCGTTGTAGGCGCCGATGGTGTCGTAATTTTCGCCGCCAATCTCTACCCGGGCCACATCCTTGAGCCGAATCTGGGAACCGTCGCTGTTCACCTTCAACAGGATCTGGGCAAACTGCTCGGGCGAACTCATCTTGGTCTGGGCCATCATGCTGGCGCTGACCTGCTGCCCACCCACCGAGGGGGTGCCGCCGAGGCTGCCCACGGCCACCTGATTGTTCTGCGCCTGGATGGCGGTGCGCACATCGATCGGCGTCAACTGGTAGCTGTTGAGCTTATGAGGATCCAGCCAGATGCGCATCGAGTACTGGGTGCCGAAGATGGTGAGGCTGCCCACGCCGGGGGTGCGGCTGAGAGGATCGCGCAGGGTGGAGACCATGAAATCGTTCAGATCGATCCGATCCATGCTGCCGTCGGTGGAGATCAGGCCAACCACCATGAGGAAGGTCGAGTTGGACTTGGTGACCTGCACCCCTTCTCGCTGCACCTCCTGCGGCAGGAGGCTGAGCGCCTGCTGCAGTTTGTTCTGCACCTGCACCTGGGCGATGTCGGGATCGGTGCCGGCCTCGAAGGTGAGGGTGATGGTCACGTTGCCCGCGTTGGAACTCTCGGACTTCATGTAGATGAAATGATCGAGCCCGGTCATGTTCTGCTCGATAATCTGGGTGATGCTGTCCTCGATGGTTTTGGCCGAGGCGCCGGGGTATCTGGTGGTGATCTTCACCTCCGGCGGTGCGATCTCCGGATACTGGGCAACCGGCAGCCCGATCACCGCCAGCCCGCCGGCGAGCATGATGACGATGGCGATAACCCAGGCAAAAATAGGCCGATCAATAAAAAAACGGGCCATGACTTACTCCCCCTTGGCAATGGATGCCCTGGTTTCAGTGGCGGCTGTGCCGCTGATGGGCGCCGAGGCGGCCACGGTCTTGACGGGCGCACCGGGGCGGATCTTCTGCAGCCCGGAGACGATCACTTGCTCATCGTCGCTCAACCCCCCGGAGACCAGAACCTGCTGGCCCATGCTCTGGCCGATCTCAATCAGGCGCGCCTCCACGGTTGACTGGCTGTTGACTATCATCACCATGGCCTGACCCTTGCTGTTGCGGCTGACGCTGGCGGCCGGCACCAGGATGGCGTTGTCCAGTTGGCCCTTGTCGATGCGCGCGCGCACAAACATGCCCGGCAGCAGTTCATGAGTGGCATTGGCCACGATGGCCCGCAGGATGACGGTGCCGGTGGTCTGATTGACGGTGACGTCGGAAAACTCAAGCGCCCCGTTCTGGCTGTATTCCGAGCCATCCTCGAACAGGACTTTGACCGGCTGTGCTATATCGTTGGCGCGTCCCTGCCCGGCGGACAGTTCCTTTTTCAGGTTGAGCAGTTCGGCACTCGACTGGTTGAGGTCGACATAGATGGGATCAAGCTGCTGGATGGTGGACAGGGGGGCGGGCTGTTCGGCGGTCACCAGGGCGCCTTCGGTCACCGTCGACTTGCCGATGCGGCCACTGATCGGGGCCGTAACCCGCGTGTACTCAAGATTGATGCGCGCACTGTCGAGAGCGGCCTTGGCGGCGGCAACATCGGCCACCGCCTGCTTCCAGGTTGCCTCCATCTCCACCTGATCCTGTTCGCTCACCGCCTTGGTCTGCACCAGGGTCCGGTAGCGCTGCGATTTCAGCCGCGCCGAGTGTTCCAGGGCCTCGGTCCGGGCCAGGACAGCCTTGGCGGAGTCAACTCTGGCTTGGTAGGTATCCGGATCGATCTGATAGAGCAGCTGGCCGGCCTTGACCTCGCTGCCCTCGGTGAACAGCCGTTTCTTGATGAGACCGCTGACCTGCGGCCTGACTTCGGCAATGCGATAGGCAGCGGTGCGTCCCGGCAGTTCCACCACCCGATTGACCGGTTGCGGCTTGATGGCAATCACTCCGACCTCAACCGGCCCGGGGACAATGGTGTTCGGGCCTTCCTGCTTGCAGGCACAAAGCAGCGCCACCACAATCAACAGCAGACAGCAGAGGGTTATTCGAGAGGGGGTGTGGTGCATGGTGTCGTTCCTTGTATGGTGACCTTATTGAAATTAATAAAACGATCCTATTTTACTGTTGTTCCATTTATTGTTTCCGTGACAAGCATCCTGGTTGCCCACCTGGAGGGCCGTCGGCCAGGGGCTGTTCCGATCAAACCGCACATAGGCCCGGCCGCTTATGCCCTCGGCGAGCTGCCCTGCACAGGCGGTGACGATTTCCGGGGCAATCTTGGCCAGAACTTCCCGCTGTGGTTGCGGTTGCTGCCGCAGCACATTCCACAGACGGGCCAGCTTGCGCTCGCCAGGGGCAATACTGGCGACCTGGGCCGGCAGCACGACCGGCGAGGCTAGATCAAGCGCCAGCCGCACCTCGGTACCGATGGCCATTTTTTCCGCCGTGTCGGCCGGCAGCGAAAAACGCATGCTCACCTCCCGCAGATCCAGGAGCTGGAGCAGCTTGGCGTCCCTGGCCACCAGGTCGCCTTCCCTGGCAGCGCGATACAGCACCTGTCCGGGGATAGGCGATTTCACCAGGCAGGAGTCGATCTCCGCCTGCAGGCGTTGGATGTTCTTGTGGGCGGCAATAATCGCCGCTTGCGCCGCAAAGAGCTCGGAGCGCAGGGAAATGATTTTTCCATGCCAGTCGGTCTGTTCCATCCGCGCCAGAGCGACATCCCCCTGCCGCAATGTCTGTTGCGCCACCGTGGTTCGCTCATCCACCTGCTGTTCTATGTATTTTTGGGCATCCTTGGCCGCTGTTTGTGCCCGCAGCAGAGCAAGCCTGGCCTGGGCCAGCTGTTCTTCCAGGTGCCGGCTGTCCAGCCGGGCCACCACTTGGCCAGCGGTAACCGTGTCGCCACAATCCACCAGGATACGGGCGATCCGTCCAGCCTGTGGTGTGAGCAGGACATGTTCCGTGGCGGCAATACGGCCCCTGCTGCCCAGGCATCCCTCGCTGGGGCGCGAGGCAGTCCTGGACCACCACGGCACGCAATAAAGGGCAAAGAGGGCAATCAGGCTGATCCAGGGCAGACTTTTGGACATGGTTGGCTCCTTGAAGTGGTGCAGTTGCACCTATCCTCCACTGCGACAAGCGTGCCATTTTATAATTGTTTTATTTTCAAATGGTTACAACTGGCGACCTACCGATTTAGCGATATTTGACAAATAAGGTGTCATATTTGACGAACAACGGTATGGTTCGTCAAATATGACGAATATCGGGGATCACCCATGCGATCAGGAGGGGAAAAGATGGTAAGGAAGGATGATTTTTTCAGAGAGACTACCCTGCGAATCTGCGGCAGCCTGCAGATTGCCACGGCCCTGGCCGATGTCTTCGACTACTTCAAGCAGCACTTGCCTATCACCGGCCTGAGCCTGAACATCCGCGACGACGATCTGGGCGCCATCCGCCGTATCGCCCTGGCCGCGGACAACCAGCAGGACTTTCCGGAAGAGATCGTGCCGGTGCCCAAGGAACTGTGGGCGCAGATTCAGGCCATGCCGATCCATGAGCCTCAGATCATCACCACCGGACTCGAGGAACCCCACTCCAAGATGGCGAAACTGTTTAAGCTGGAAAACAAGGCCGAACTGATCCTGCCGTTGTGGATGGACAACAAACTCCGCGGTGTCCTCTCCCTGCGGGCTGCCCACAAGGATCATTTCCACCAACGGCACCTGGAACTGCTGCAGACGGTCAGCCGGCCGGTGACCATTGCCCTGGCCAATGCCCTGGCCCATGAACGGATCAAACGCACCAGTGAGCTGCTGGCCGAAGATAATCGTTTTCTCAGAAAGGAATTTTATCTGCAGGCGGCTGACGAAATCATCGGCCAGGATGGCGGCATGAGCAATGTCATGCACATGGTGCGGCAGGTGGCGCCGTTGAACAACACGGTGCTCTTACTGGGAGAAACCGGCACCGGCAAGGAGCTGATCGCCAATGCCATTCACTTTTCCTCGGCCTATAAAGACGGCCCCTTTGTTAAGGTCAACTGCGGCGCCATCCCCGAGCATTTGATCGACAGCGAGTTGTTCGGCCATGAAAAAGGGGCCTTCACCGGCGCGGTTGCGGAGAAACGGGGACGATTTGAGCGCGCCCACCAGGGCACCATCTTTCTCGATGAGATCGGCGAACTGCCGCTGCAGGCGCAGATCCGGTTGCTGCGGGTACTGCAGACCAGGGAAATCGAGCGTGTCGGCGGGCAGCGGGCCATGCCCGTTGACATTCGTGTGATTGCGGCCACGCACCGCAACCTGGAGACCATGGTCCAGGAAAACTGCTTCCGCGAGGATCTCTGGTTCCGGCTCAACGTCTTTCCCCTGATGATCCCGCCGCTGCGCCAGCGCAAGGAGGATATTCCGGCCCTGACCGTCCATTTCATCGACAAAAAGGCCAAGGATATGGGCATCAAAAATCGCCCCGCTATCGCACCGGGAGCCCTGGAGCGGCTGATGCAGTACAACTGGCCCGGTAATGTCCGCGAACTGGAAAACCTGGTGGAGAGGGAACTCATCGTCCAGCGCGACGGACTGCTCACCTTTCACTCCCTGCCCACCGCTGCGAGCGGGACGGCGAAGTCCTCAGTCTTGGAATCCACCGGAAACACGGTCGCCCCCTGGCCGCTGGACGATGCCGTTACGGCCCATATCCTGCGGGCGCTGCGCCTCACCAAGGGCAAGATCAGCGGCCCCGGCGGAGCGGCGGAACTGCTGCGGATCAATCCGAGCACGCTGCGCGCCCGCATACGAAAGCTCAAGATCTAGCCGGGGCGCTGGAACCTTTTTTTGGTAAGAGACTAAACTGTTCGTCGTTCTTCTCTTCCAGGAATTGTCCTTTGGTTCGTCACAAAAAAATCGGACCACCATCCCTTCTTTCTTTGCGAAGAATGTACGGACCAAGCGTATTGTCGATCTTCAGGACCCTGTTCGTTTGCAGGGACTAAAAGGAGGGTGCCATTTTCATTGGCCCGGCATGGCCCAGGCACTACAAATGAAAAAGGGGTCACACGATTAAACGTGTGACCCCTTGATTTTCTTGGTACCGGAGGTCGGAATCGAACCGACACGGGGTCGCCCCCGCTGGATTTTGAGTCCAGTGCGTCTACCAGTTTCACCACTCCGGCATGAGTGTGCCGTCCTTTTTACCGTATCCGGCTTTTCACTGTCAAGGAGAAAGCAGGGGCGCCCGCTTTGGGCCGGGATCATTATGCCCCCATATTCTATTGTACCGGGCGGCGGCTCTAGCTGGAACCGAGCCGAAAAACCTTGCAATTGGCGGCGATCATGGCAGAGTGCGTTTTAACTGGCCCACGAGCTGCGGCCCGCTGACTTTCCCCGATCTTCGTCCACCTGCACTCTCGCACCACCCGCATTCCAGCCATGAATCCAACCTCGCCTTCATCCAATCCCAGGACCGCCGCCGTCGAGGTGCTCTGCCTTTGGGCCACCACCCATAATTCGGTCGACCTCCTCTTTCATGCGGCTATCGAGCAGTTGGCCGATATCAATCGGGGCCTGGTCAAAACCCTGGTCTATGGGGTGCTGCGGCAGAAAGAGTATCTCGATCACATTATCCGCACTTTTTCCAAACACCCGTTGCGCAAGATGAAGCCACGCACCCTGATGACCCTCAGGGTCGGGGTCTATCAACTGCTGTTCTTGAGCCGCATCCCCGAATCAGCGGCGGTCAACGCCACGGTCAACACTCTCAAGGCCGCCAGTCAGCCCGCTTGGCTGATCGGATTCGCCAACGGCATCCTGCGCGCCGTTGCCCGCAGCCGGGCCACCCTGCCCACCGCCGAACAGATGGCCCAGGCAGCGCCGCCGATTCTCAACCACCCGGCCTGGCTGATCGAACGCTGGCAGGCCCGGTTCGGCTCGGAAACAGCCCGCGCAATCTGCCGCTGCAACAACACCGAGCCGCCGCTCACCTTGCGGGTTAATGCCCGCCGCACCAGCCGTTCTGCCTTGCGGGAAGCGCTCGCAAAAAGCGGGATCAGAGCCCGCAATGGGTTCTACAGCCCGCTCAGCCTGGTGATCGACGCCTTCCCCGGAGGCGTTGCCAGCCTGCCCGGTTACGATCTCGGCCATTTCCAGGTGCAGGACGAGGCAGCGCAACTGGCCTCCCTGCTGATTGGCCCGCTGCCCGGCCGCTGCCGCATCCTTGACGGGTGTGCCGGCCTGGGCGGCAAGACCTCGCATCTGGCGGAGATGCTGCCGCCGGACAGCGCCATAGTCGCCGTTGAACCGGATCCGCGCCGGTATCGCCTGCTCTGGGACAATCTTCGCCGCCTGGGCCACAGCGAACCGGTCCTGCCGGCGCGCACCGACCTGCGCGCCTATGCCGCCACCCGGCCCCAACCCTTTGATCGCATCCTCATTGACGCCCCCTGTTCAGGCACCGGCGTCATCCGCCGCCAGCCCGACATCCGCTGGAACCGCCAGCTCGAAGATCTGGGTCCGTATCAGCAGACCCAGGTTCATCTCCTCGAGATTGCGGCCAGCCTGCTCAAGCCCGGTGGCACCTTGGTCTACGCCACCTGTTCATTGGAGCCGGAGGAGAATGAGGAGGTGATCCGCCTGTTTCTCGAGCGCTGCCCCCGCTTCGAAGTGGAGAACGCCACCGCCCTGCTGCCCGAGCCGGCCCACCGGCTGGTCGACCCATCCGGTTTTTTCCACCCCAATCCGGCCGAGGGCCTTGACGGCTTCTTTGCCGCCCGTTTGATCGATCGCCACAACTTGTAGTTTTTGCCGGCAATGTTTATAGTCGACATCCACAGCGTTCACCCCCCCAAACTACCCAAGGAGAATTCGTTCATGGCTGGAATAAAATCAACAATGGATCTGGTCATGGAGCGCGCCGCCCGCATGGGCATGGCCACTCCGGACGAGATGCGCCACGAGGAAAACCTGAAAAAAGGCATGCAAGCCACCGCCGAGTACCTCAACGGCGCCAAACCCTCCCTGCTCGGCATCCTCGGCGAACAGGAGCAATCCCAGCAGGCATCCATCCGCAAGGGCATGCTGGCCTCGCTGCTGCGCAACCTGTTCCTGCCCCGTGACGAAGACGGCAGTAAACGGATCGAACGGGCGGTCAAGGGCATCGTCGAACTCAACCAGGACGCCCCGGATATTGCAGCCCTGTGTCAGGAGCTGCAAACCATCGCCGCTCAGTATGGCCAGCACCGCACGCAGCTGTACGACCAGCTCAAGGAACAGATGCGGATGCAGATCGAACAGATGTTGCTGCGCAAAGGGATGAAGGCCGACGGCATGAAGATCGATCCGACCATGGAGCCCCAGTTCAAGGAGCAATGGAGCCGCCTGGAGATGGACCTTGACCGCCAGTACGGCCAGGCCATGGAGCAGTTCAAAGCCCAGCTGACCGCCTGGACCGGGGCCTGAGATGACCAGGAGCGACGAATTCGACCGGATTCTCCAGCTGCAGGCTACCCTGCGCCGGAAAAAAATCGACGCCCTGCTGGTCTCCCAACCGGACAACCGCCGCTATCTCAGCGGCTACACCGCCCCGGACCACGGCATCCAGGAGACCAGCGGTTTTCTCCTCCTCCCAGCCGACGGCCAGCCTTATCTCCTGACCGATTCCCGCTTCACCCTTCAGGCCGAGGCCGAGGCTCCGCTGTTCAAGGTGGAAATGTACACCAAGGGACTGCTGAAGCTTCTGGAAAAATTACACAAAACCATCGGTTTCAGCACCCTGGCCTTTGAAAGCGACTATTTTCTTCACTCATCCTTCCTCCGCCTCGCCGCGATGAGCAAAAAGCAGGGCCTGACCCTGCGACCCGAGAGCGGATTGGTGGAGAAGATGCGGGTGGTCAAGGACGAACACGAGCTCCGCCTCCTGCGCCAGTCGACCCGGTTGAACGAGAAGGTTTTCCAGTCGGTGTACCATACCATCGAGCCGGGGATGACCGAACGCGAGATCGCTCTGGCCCTGGAACTGACCATGCGGGAGATGGGTGCGGAGGGTCCGAGCTTCGACACCATCGTCGCCTTCGGCACCAATGCCGCCCGGCCACACGCCGTGCCCACGGATCGGGAACTGCAGGCGGGCGATCTGGTGCTGATCGACATGGGCCTGGTGTACAAGGGCTACTGCTCCGACATGACCCGGACCTTTGTCGCCGGCAAACCCGACCAGACCTTCATCGACCGCCACCGGCTGGTGCGCCAGGCCATGCTCGCCGGCATCGGTGCCATCCGTGCGGGGGTCACCGGGGCAGCGGTGGACCGGGCTGCCCGCCGGGTACTGAGCGACGCGGGTTACGGCAACGCCTTTGGCCACGGCCTGGGACACGGGGTAGGCATCGCGGTTCATGAAGAGCCGCGCCTTTCGCCGCGCGGCCACAAGCAGTTGCGGGCCGGCATGGTGGTCACCGTCGAACCGGGCCTCTATCTGGCCGACTGGGGGGGCATCCGTCTGGAAAACATGGTGGTGGTCACCGAGGAGGGCTGTGAGGTCCTCAATCACGACACCACCGGTCTCGACCTGTAAACGCTGGCTACTTTCCACCTTTTACCTACCGGGAATCGCATGTCCGACAAATATTTCGTCCTCGACACCAACGTCCTCCTGCACAACAGCCAGGCCATTTCCTGCTTTGCCGACAATACCGTGGTCCTGCCGATGACGGTGATCGAGGAACTGGATAAATTCAAAAAGAACAACGACGAGCTGGGCCGTAATGCCCGCGGCGTGATCCGCGACCTCGACCGGCTGCGCTGCCAGGGCAGTTTGGGCAAGGGCGTGCGCACCAGTGACGGCGGCGTGGTCTGGATCACCATGGAGAAAGAGGAGGATTGCGGCACCTGCATCGACCTCAACATCCCTGACAACCGGATCATCGCCACCGCGTACCGCCTACTCAAGGAGGGCAAACGGGTTATTTTTGTCTCCAAGGACATCAACGCCCGTCTCAAGGCCGACGCCCTCGGTATTGAAGTGGCTGATTTCGAGAAAGAAAAAGCTGATTTTGATCAGTTGTACACCGGCTGGCGCAGCCTCAAGGTGCCGGCAGCCACCATCGATCGCTTCCATCAGAGCAAGGAGCTGCTATTGGAGGGCGAGACCTTCCAGCCCAACGAATTTATTCATCTGGTCGACGAAGCCAATGAAAAGCACACCGGCCTTGGCCGGGCCGTGACCAGCAACCACCTGCAAGCGCTCAACCCCGCCTTTGATAATGCCTCCAGCCTCCGGCCCCGAAGCATGGAGCAGCGAGTGGCGCTGGAGCTGCTGATGAATCCGGAGGTGTCCCTGGTTTCGCTCATCGGCCAGGCCGGAACCGGCAAGACCCTGCTGGCCCTGGCCGCGGGCTTGGCCAATACCCTCAAGGGCAGCCGCTACGAAAAGCTGCTGGTTTCCCGGCCGGTGATTCCGCTTGGCCGCGATATCGGCTATCTTCCCGGCAGCAAGGACGACAAGATGAAACTGTGGATGCAGCCCATTTTCGACAATCTGTCCTATCTGATGGGCCTGGCCAACGGCGGCAAGCAGGACGCGGCCGCCGAGTTGGGCATCAAACGGCTGCTCCGGGAAGAGCGGATCGAACTCGAGGCCCTGACCTATATTCGCGGCCGCTCGATCTCCCGCCAGTACGTGATCATCGACGAGGCCCAGAACCTGACCCCGCACGAGGTCAAAACCATCATCAGCCGGGCCGGAGAAGGCACCAAAATGGTGCTCACCGGCGATCCCGAGCAGATCGACAACCCCTATCTCGACGCCAGCAGCAATGGCCTCAGCTACACGGTGGAGCGGCTCAAGGGGCAGAAAGACTGCGGCCACATTACCCTGACCCGTTCCGAGCGCAGCCACCTGGCCTCGCTGGCAGCCGAATATCTGTAATCCCTTCACGATTGGAACTTGTAGGACCGACACTATGCGCCAGTACATGATCGACGAGATCTCTTTTCTCGAACGCGACAACCTCGACAGCTACCTCAAGCGCACCTTGAAGCCAGGCGGCTTGGAAGGTGTCTTTTTCCTCAGCGTGCCCCCGGACCTTCTCGGACCGGAACAGCTAAACCACGATCAATGCGGCCCCTTCACCTTCACCGTGATCCTGGAGCAGAGTTCGCTGCGCTTCGAGCTGCTGGTGCGCGGCGCCAGCAACATGCACTGCTCCTGCATCGCCTGGGCCACCCCGGCCCAACGCCAGTTTGTCCTCGACTTTGCCGACCGTATGCTCCAAGAGGAGATGATCCGGGCATGAAGACGGCAACGATTCCCCTGGAAGAGCGTATTATCTTTGCCCTGGATGTAGCTGATCCCCGCGAGGCCCTCGCCCTGGTGAACCGGCTGGCCGGGCAAATCCGTTTCTTCAAAGTCGGCCTGCAGCTGTTTTTTGCCGGCGGCTGGCCGGTGATTGACCACATCGTCCGCAAGAACTGCAAGGTCATGCTCGACCTCAAGCTCTACGACATCCCGGCCACGGTACGGCTGGCAGTGCAGCAGTTCGCCGACCGGGGCATCGCCCTGACCACGGTGCACGGCTATGGCCCGGTGGTGGAAGCGGCCCTGGCTGCCGAGAGCGGGGTGCAGATCCTGGCGGTCACGGTGTTGACCAGTTTTGGCGCCGAACAGATAAAAGAGCTCAATTATCAGGGTTCGGTGGATGATCTGGTTCTGCAGCGGGCCGAAACCGTGCTCAAGCTTGGCTGCCATGGAGTGGTCTGCTCGGCGCGCGAAGCGACCTTGTTGCGGCAGCGGTTGGGACAGGATTTTCTCATGGTCACCCCCGGCATCCGCCCTGCCGGGGCCGATCTGCACGACCAGAAGCGCGTGGCGACACCGGGTCAGGCCATTGCCGACGGCGCCGACTATCTGGTCATTGGCCGGCCCATCCGCGACGCCACCGATACCGACGCCTGCATCAAAGCCATCCAAAGGGAAATTGCAGCGGCCTTGACATAAATCGACATTGAACAAGTGAGGACTGCCATGTTGATCGATCTCTTACGCGCCCGCCGAAGCATCCGCCGATTCACCGACCAGCCGGTCGAGCCGGAAAAACTCGATCTGCTCCTGGAAGCGGCGCTCCGCTCGCCTTCGTCCAAGGGTAATAACCCCTGGGAGTTTATCGTGGTCACCGACCGGGAGCGGCTGGACAAACTGGCGGCCGCCAAGGCCCACGGCGCGACCTTTCTCCAAGGCGCCCCACTGGCGATTGTGGTTTGCGCCGACCCGGCCAAGAGTGACGTCTGGGTTGAGGACGCCTCGATTGCCGCCACTCTGCTGCATCTGCAGGCCACCGATCTCGGCCTGGGCAGCTGCTGGGTGCAGATCCGGCTGCGGCAACGTGCGGACGGGACAGGCGCACAGGACTATCTCGCTGACCTGCTCGGCCTGCCTGCCGGAATGATGGTGCTGGCAATGGTTGGCATCGGCTACCCGGTGGACACCAAGAGCGGCCATCCGCGTTCATCGCTCTGCTTCAACCAGGTCAGCTACGACCGGTTCGGCCAGCATCACTGAACACGGCCCTCCGAGGATTATTTCATGCGGAACACCCCCTGCGTTCGCAGCGGCACCGTCCAACTATTTCTTGATGCCAGCAAGGACAAAAAGACGTTCTCAAGGGAAAGTTTGAACCTTTGCGGATATTTTTTTCTTCCCGCCTTGATTTTCCCCTGGTTCCTGTGCGATAATCATCGCAACAGTTAAGTTCGTCCTCTCATGCTCTCCGTAACCGGAGGCTCTATTCATCCTAAAAGGCGAAGATATGCGTTGCCCCAAATGCGGCTTTATTTCGTTTGATCACCTGGAAACATGCAAAAAGTGTCTCAAGTATATCGGCGACATCGTTGCCGATATCAATGGGACAACTTATGACGCCACCCCTCCCTTGTTCTTGAAAATAGCATCATCGGACCAAGGAGCTGACTCGCTCTCCGTACAACAGGGAGGAGAAGGAGAAGTCGATACGATCTTTGACGACGAGGGTGTGTTGGAACTCGGAGAAAGCACTGAAAATGAATTTGTGCTCGACCAGGGAATTGAACCCGCACTGCTGCGAAAAGAAATCGATTTTCCCCAAATGAATGAAGTACGGATGGAATTAGACGATCTCTCCGAGGTTTCCCCTCGAGACGAGTTTACACTCGACTTGGGCGAACAATCAGACGATCTGAAGCCTCCATTGCCATCGGTGGACTTTGGAGATCTTGATATTTCTGACCTGGCGCCTCCAATCCAGGAAAAATCCGAGCCCATCCATTTCGAGGAGCAACTTGTTTTGAGCGATCTGGAGCCGGTCGCGACTCTTTCGCAACCCCATCCCTCGCCACCGTCTCCTCCCCCTTCCAAGAGCCAGTCAGGTCTTGAAGATCTTCACTTTGACGGATTGGATCTTGACACCCCGTCCAAACTGGTCAGCGGCAGTGCCGCCGGCAAACGCTACCTGCCGTCAGTAAAAACTGGAACCGCCCTGGATAAATTCGATATTGACCTTGGCGAGTTATTCTCAGAGAATAAAAAATAAAAATTTGTTGACAATCAGCCCCCCTTCTTGCTAAGTATGCAGGCCTTCAAATTCGGGTGCCGAGATAGCTCAGTCGGTAGAGCAACGGACTGAAAATCCGTGTGTCCCTGGTTCAAATCCTGGTCTCGGCACCAATAAAATCAAGGGGTTGCAGCTTTTCGGCTGTGACCCCTTTTTTATTTGGGTTATGCATGGGTTAGGTTCGATCCTATAACCCCATCAACACTGATCAATTTTTTCTTGTTTCATCCCCCGCGCACTTTTCGGCCAAGACCCCAAGACGCCTCCCTATCTGCAAATCAAAATCAAAAGAAGCTGGCAATGTCAAAAAAATCTAAGATTGGGATTTGGCTGAGTATCGCATTCGTGGCGATTGCCCTGATCATTGGCGGTTATGCGATGCTTGACGGTTTGTCCAAGGGCAATTTTGTTGGAACTCAGCCCCAACAAACAGAATCCACCCCTGATAAATCCAAGAACGACAAAGAATATGAAGCTCGGGTCTTGAGGGCTGTTGAGGGCGCAAAGACGATAAAACAGGCAATGAAGAATCCCAACACCTTTCAAGTTGAAATGATCAGCTTGATATCGTCAGGGGCCATCTGTTATGCCTATGCAACTCAGAATGAAGCGGGCGATACGAACAAGGGGAAGGCCGTCTTGATCAAGAACGAGATCAAAACCGACGAGATGCAGGGATTTGACCAGCAATGGCAGGATGAATGCCACGGGAAGGACCGGAAGGATGTGACGGGGTTCGGTAAGTTGATGGTCTATTAAGACTGACCACGCCTTGGTACCTCCATGGACACAATCTCGAATATCAAGATTGTGATCGATGGCAGCCCGTACCTCGTCGCGTGCCAGATGCAAGTCGTCCACGGACAACGTGAGGGCTTCATCGCCGAGACGGTTGACTATGGCAGAGAGTACGGTCTCCATTGTGATGGCGTAGACGATCTCGGTTGGATTGACGGACAGGTGACGGGCTAGTTCTTGTTGCTGCATGATGTGCCTCCTTGGAAATAAAAAAAGCCCCAATGACCACGAGGGCCAAAGGAGCTGATAATGGGGATGGCTGAAGAGGTTCTTCAGCTTTTCATATAAGGTGGCTAGAAGGGCGCAGTGATATTGTTCAGTATGTTATGAAAAATTAGATTCTGTGGAATTGTAAGGGGTTATTCATGATGACAAGGTAGTGGCGTACATGTGGAGACGCATGCGATCGTGGCGAATACACATTGAACCAGAACCAAGTGAAACAAAAATATCCACCTGCACGAAAACCAAACGACCAGTCGTCCGAAAATCCGTAAAATAATCCTTGGAAATATGCCTAGCACGTAGCATTTACAGCTCTTCACCTGATTTCCACCAAACATCACATTTTCCGCAATAGTGGATTTTTCCGGCTTGATCTCGGTCGTAATTCGTGACAATACATTATCCGTTCCAGCGATGTCGTATCCCTCAGTTGTCACGAGCACCTCTGGACCAATAATCAAAAGTTGTTTCATTTAAGCAGGCTGGATGATTATTCGTGCGGCAAGGTATGATACTATGTGGCACATGCTAAATGCATTTGCGATTATCAACAATAATTCAGGCAATTGACCGTTCATGGTGCAATAATTGCAAGATGACGTTGATGGCCTGTCAAGAGGGAAACCTCTCTTGGTTACGAGACTCCCATTTCAGACTTTACGCATATGGAGGGACGGATGCGAAGCAAACTGGTTGCTGTAACAATGTCATTGATGATCGCCTGTTGGGCTAGTGCAGCTCAGGCCGGATTGCTGGATTTGAATAATTTTTCGCAACTTGAAACAAACAGTGACGATGTTGATGTGTTTGGAAGTACAGTATATTTCAAAGAAAATTTGAGCGATGCAGCTATAGTTTTGTTCGATGATTTCTTTCAAGTTACAGAGGCATCTACCATTTCATTTGACTACAGCTTTACTTCCGATAATTACGACGAATTTGATTTCGGTGATTTTTTTCAATTTACTATCAATTTTCAGTATGAACCTCCTGTGTTAGCAGTAACCAACTCAGGCTCAGGTCACTTTTCTTATGATCTATCTGCTTTCGTCGGCCAAGAAATTTCGATTGAATGGGGGTTGATGTGGGGCGGACTCACCTACGAAGGTCTAAATCCAGACGATATCATCTACTGTCCTTCCCTTTCCACTGCGACTGTCTCAAACATCCGTTTGGACAGCAATAGTCCAGGAACCGCACCGGTGCCTGAGCCAGGGACATTGCTCCTATTTGGCACGGGCTTGGCAGCCTTGGCAAGGTCTGGGCGTAGACAATCTTGATTCAGGGCAAGGTGAAATCATAACGTAAACAAGCATGGGCTTCCCGAAAGGGCGGCCCATTTTTATTTTGGAGGGAAAATGAAACTGGCGAAATCGATTGGATTGATTCTGGCTCTGGTTATTGGGTTAGTGGCGGGTGTCTCTGTTTCCGGATATGCGGAAACTGATGTGACCAGCAAGGTGCAAGTTATCAAAAGCGCTCTGTCGTATGATCGGGTAGCAAAGCAGAGTTTTTTGAATGTTTCGGTGAAGAACATATCGAATGAGGTGCTGTTGACCCCGATTACGGTCGTCATAAAAGCGGTAAGTCCCGCAACGATCACAGTCGCTAACGCTGATGGTACTATGAATAGTGGAGAAGCCTATTTTGACTTCAAACTGGTTATCAACGGAACAAGTAATGAGTTTAGTCCAGGTCAAACAACACAATCCAAGAGAGTGATTTTTAATAATCCAAGCGCCGCCAAATTTACCTACTCGGTTTCAGTGATGGGCAGCGAAGCCCCGGTGACACTAAATACTCCTCCATCAGAAACCATTAGCATTGGACTTGATTTAGGGGGCGAGCAACTGATTCCTGTTACAACTCGAAAATATGTGGGAATTGTAGAATTGCCACATGGCTCTCCCTTGAATGTGACGTCGCTTGTGGTTGAAAGTGGGATAGCGAATCGAACTTCCTTGACCAGTCAAGGGCTTTTTAAAGCTGAAATGAATAATGACGCGACAACCCTCCTAACGGTAACCAACGGGGCCGATAAATCTTACCTGATGAAGTTGTATCCAAAATCAAGCGATATCAAAGAGGTCAACCCATCAATTAATACAAAAAGTACAGCTGTATCACTTATAGCCTTACAAGCGGGCGCCATATCTGGGCGCCCCAACATTGATGCTCTCATTCTGGCCATAATCAGCAAACTGCCAGAGACTCAAAATCTGGCGGCTCAAATAACTGAGGAACTGCAACAAGGAATTTTTAATCTTCAAGGCCATCTATCTTCAACTACCCTTGAAAAATGTGCGGCTGCCCACAATGCTCTTGCGCGTGCCACAATCACTGATGTTTTAGCATATAACTTTTTGCATCGATTGAATAATAATGTCGAAAGAATCATAGATAAACTTATCCCTAACGCTATTGCTGATGGATTACTAAATCGAAATTGCTCTGATGTCAGAAGTGAATTGTTGTATGACGTTGACGGAATCGATCAAGATGGAGTGTGCCTTTCTGGCAACATTCGAGCAGCAGGGGAAGAAAGCAATTTTTACTTGGAAAACAAATACCATCGATGGGCGGCCTTGGGTTTAAAAACTTCGACGGGAAATTTAGAGCACATAGACTGGGTCCAACCTGCTCGCTTGAGTTATCCTAGGCTCCAAGAACTAATTATCACCTGAATCCGTGAGAAACCATCAATAAAAAAGATCTAGTTTTACAGTTAATTAATTGAAATTTTTATCAAATATTTGCAATATCCACCTGTCCGAAAAACTCACTCGACAGGTGCAAACATGAAACG